>ENA-OZAF01000970-OZAF01000970.1-human-gut-metagenome-genome-assembly--contig:-NODE-970-length-9811-cov-5.331078_pt1 | contig 9811 bp, 8 predicted proteins | sample MGYA00244207_ERZ653498 | MGnify/ENA primary metagenome ERZ653498 (study PRJEB26926, sample SAMN06165156) | human gut metagenome | biome: ENVO:00009003; feature: ENVO:2100002; material: ENVO:00002003... | reverse complement strand
CTGACGCAGCCGGTCCCGGAGGGATAAAGGGCCCGCCGGCATAAGGGTCAAAAAGGAGGTACGCAATGAAGAATGGGAAGCGGCTGCTTGCGCTGCTCTGCCTGTCCGCCCTGTGCGCCTGCCAGCCGACGCCGGCGCAGGAGGCCGTGGTGAACCGCGCCGACGGCGCGCTGGAGGCGGCGCTCGCCGCGCCGGCGCAGCCGGAAGCGGAATACGACGCGCCCGCGCGCTGGGAGGAGGCGTTCACGCTGCAAAACGGCGTGGAGGTGCGCATCGATGCGGATATCGAGCTGGGCGAGGGCGCGCGCCACCCCGTCTATACCATCGAGCGCGGCAGATTGACGGGCGAACAGGCGCTCGCCCTGCTCAACGGCCTGTTCCCGGGCGATCTGGAGCTGCGCGTCAACCGCGACAGCCGCGAGGAGCTCCTCTACGACATGCGCCGGGTGCGCCGGGGCTATTTTGTCGATGTGGACGAGGAGAGCGGCGAGGTGATCTACGCCCCCTATGAGGACGAGACGGAGCAGCTCGCCGCGCTGCAGCAGCGGCTCAGCGCCGCGCCGGAGCAGGACGCCTACGCGCCGCTCGAGGCGGAGGATCTGGCCGCCGGCGGGGGACGCCTGGCGGTGCGCGCGGCCGACGGGCAGCAGTATTACGTATGGGCGGAGGAGCGCAGCCTTTGCGTGAGCACGAGCCGCCAGGGCACGGTGCAGTCGGAGACGGCCGTTTTGCAGGGCGGCTATGCGGGCGAAGCGCGCGGGCAGGGCGTCGGGGACGTCCTGATCACGGAGGGGGAGGCCGTCGAAACGGCGCGCGCGGCGCTCGCGCGCGCGGGCCTTGCCGGCAGCTTTGCCATCTCCCATGCGGAAAAGGCCCGCATGCTGGAGTTTGACCCGGACGAGCTCCACTATACCGGCAGCGTGGGCTATGTGGTCTATGCCGGCCGCAGCGCGGAGGGCTACGCCGCCCTTCCCTACGGCCTCTACAGCGAGGAACGGCAGCGCGACGGCGGGCAAGAGCAGCAGGAGGAGCCCGCCTATGCGCAGCCGTGGTTCATGGACGTGCTGTACCTGTACGTCACGGAGCGCGGCGTCGAGGAATTCTGCTGGGACAACATGAACCGGGTCCTGCTCACGGCAAATGAGAATGTCGCGCTGCTGGAGTTTTCCAAGGTACAGGAGCGCATCCGCAGCGTGATGAAGCAGAACTATTCCTATGCGCCGGACAACGCGCGCTTTGCCTGGGTGGAGATCAGCCGCATTGCGCTGACGCTGGCCATCGACCAGATGCCGGATCAGGGCGACGAGGCGCTGCTGTGCCCGGTGTGGGCCGTCATATGCAACGATGAGCGCGGCGAGCGGGTGTACCAGGGCGACCGCGTGCTGCTGATCAACGCGCTCGACGGCAGCGTGGTGCGGCAGTGGCCGTAGCCGCCCGCGCGGGCGGGCCCGTCACGGTGGCGGCGGGGGGACGATGCGCCCCCTGCCTGCGCCGCCCGCTCAGGCCAGGCGCTTTGCAAGATCGAGCGCATCCGCAAAGACAAAGCGCTTTTCCAGCAGGGCGCTGCACCGCCCGATGAGCCAGCCGTTCACCAGCGCGCACAGCAGCGTCCCCAGCTTGACCCCCTCGAAACGGCCAAAGCCGAAAAACAGGAACGACAGGGCGAGCGCCAGCGCGCAGCTGCAGCAATCGTACACGGTCTTTGTCCGGCTGATGTTGAGATGGAAGCGGTCGGACAGCTCCTTGACGAACAGCTCGTATGCCTCCAGCGGGATGTAGGTCGATGGTCTCGAAAATGTTCCAGCTTATTATCATTTATTTATTTTTTCTTGAGCAAATGCTTTTAGCAAATCTGAACTCGGATGGTCGGCAAGTGAAACCAACTTATTTGCAAGTACAACTGGTACGAGTGAGTTATAATATAAGTCACATTTTAATGCTGTTATATTGAGTAGAATTTCATTAATATTAATATAATCATCTATTTGTGGCTCAACCTTTGCTTGGACATTCGGTATAGTTGCTACATACACATTATTGTGCTCGGATTTGAAGATGACCTTATGCCCATAATATGAAGAACTGGCATATGGTTCACTATTTTCTTCTTTTCCCGGTATAATATATTTGTATATATAGCTATTACCAAGCAACAACATTTGCTTCGGTCGCATTTTTTTAGACACCTGTTCTGCATGTTCCACAAAAGAGCCACTTTTTTCAAGTCCAACTAAATAGATTGAATGATGCTGGTTTAAAAAAGTCATTAGCTTTCGCATTGGTTTATGAAGATTTGCTGTTTGACCAAAAAAAGCAAGGGGGCCATCTTTTACAAATAATGTTTGTGATAGTAAACTTGGTCTTATATTAAGCATTTGTTTAATAAGATATACGATTATTATCTGTTCTACTGAAGTAGTCAAATAACCAAGGATACCTCCTGCACCAAGTTCATTGTCGATAACTTCATGAAGGCGCAAAACATCTGTAAGGTATATTTTTTTACCGCAATGAGGGCATATAATAGTGTAGTCAGATAAAACATCTTGTTTTTTTATATCAACGCCTACATTGCAATGAGGACAACTTGCCAAATGCCAGATAATATCATATTCAGCAGACCTATATTCTTCAAAGATAAGCCATTTCAAAGCATCCATAAATCCATTTTTCTCTGGTTGAGAAAAAAAGAATTCGTAAATAGTTCTTCTAACTGATGAAATAAAATCATCCTCTCCATCAAGAGCAATGCCTTTTGTTGGTACAACAAGTTTTATTCTTTGAATATTTTGAAGCTTAGAAAAATCATCTGGGTCTATAAATGGCTTTTCTTTTAAATCAAGTAGGTCTTGATGTTTAAAAAACAATGCACCAAACTGAAAAAATGCAATAGTTGACGAAGGAAAATCTTCCTTTACATATACATTGGTATATCCGCCATCAATAGTAATAATATTTTTTATTGGATTTTCATCAAGTTCTTCCAGCATGTGAAGTTCAACATCTTTATCATCAAATTCCTCGAAATAAGGGGGAATTTTACATTTTGATAAAAACGATTGAACTGCTGCATCGTTGATAATATTGGTGTGTGATGTTTTGCTTGCCCGTTCAAAAGGCTTGTTAGAATAATCGTTTCCATAACTCATATTATCTATCTCCCTGTGCGGTAAATCTATCAATTTGTACTGGAACAATAAAGGCGTTAGAATATGTTTTCATCCTGATAAAGCCCTTGTCACTTCCAGAACTATAGCGAATCAAACTATCGCAGAAATCAGCAAAATCATAAAATTTCTTGATTTCTTTTAGTTCATCTTCATTGTTTAAATGTGCAATAAACCAATTTTGTGTGTTTTTTAATATATTCGAAGAGATTGAACTGACTTCTTGTGTTGCATATATTAATCCTATATTTAACTTTGCTCCTTCCTTTGCAATTCGATTATAAATACCGCTTAAGTCTTTATCGTCTTTTTTAGGAAATAGATTATGAGCCTCTTCAAAATAAAATTGAATAAAGTTATTAGGACGATTGTTCACAAAATTGTCCATAGAATTTCTAAACACACTTAAACAAATTTTATCAGCAAAAGTTTGCTGAATAACAGGGTCACCTTGTGATAAATCAATTATGACAATATTGCCTTTTCTAAGCTGCTCAACAATATCAACTTCAAATGGTGAATCAGATTGAACTGTATGATAGTCTTTCAGAGGCATAAGCTTCCTAAACCCTGTTATATTAACTGCTCCAGTTAAATTTCGTTTCCTTGTCAAAAAGACAAGTAGAGCTTTTAAATCTTCATCTGCCCAATCATGTCCATGTTGGTTACGATAATCAGTAAAAAATTTGTCTCCCTGATTTTCTGCAACCCATGTCCAAAATGCTATTGCATCATCTAAGTCAATTCCTTTAGATGGGTCAATTACTCGCCCCTGAATAATTCTACTGTTTATATTGTTATTTCCTTGGAATTTTACTTTATGGTTATGCGGCACAGGAAAGCCAGCTGCTTTTAAGCAGCACTGGTATACAGCGGATTTGCGAGCCCATCTGATATAAGCAGACCCCGATTTTTCGCGAGGTTCTTCTAAATCAACGGAAATAAAACTTTTTATGTAGTCGCCACCTTCTTCTGCCAGCAAGCTACAAATTAATTCAAATCCTACGGATATATCGTTATAAAAGTTCACCTTCAAAACCTTAAAATTTGGCTTATCAAGAACGCTGTATCGAGTAGTAATTTGAGAATACTTTTCGAATATTGCTGTTCCTTCATCCTGAAGATTAGCATTGGCATATTCACCATTCATATCAAAAATAATTTGACCAACCTTATACTTTGGTGTGCCATCATCTTTAAACTGTTTTACATTATCAATAGCTGAAACGGCTGAAGCATCAATACAAGTATTAGTTGCTTTATTACTTATTTCTGTGGTTGCTTCAATTACTTTTTTTACTGTATTAGATTTACCTGTTCTTGTCATACCAAATAAAGCTGTTCGCTTACCCAAAAAATCACTCGGACTGACATACACGGGAACATCTGGATGCTTATCTTGGAAACGGCGACTGGAACTATAACGAATTTTGCCTATTTTGTAATCTGTACTACACCCGATAGAAGTGTTGCCATCCCTGAAATTAACTATCATCTCCAGAATATCTCCAACTGGTTTATATGCAACATAATTGTGGGCACTATAATAATTTTCCACATCAGCACCAAACTGAATTTTATTATTTTCGTCACGATAAAAAGTTCCCAAAATTCTGCATTCCAGTCCAGAAAAACTGAAAGTATACTTTGTAAAATCATCAAGTTGGCTTTTTTTACCTGATGTTTTAAGATTATCTTTATAATATTCCACCATAGATGCAATTACATCGTTATCCGTAGGTAATTTTGCAGGTCTAATTGCTCTTAATAGTAAGCACTCATCAACATCATCGTTTTCATTTTCGTAAAAAGCGAGCAAAAATGTGCCCTGAGGAATACCTCCTACCTTTTCTTTCCAAGCGTCCGTTATCAGCAAATATGCTTTATCAAAATCAAGATAGTAAGGTCTTCCGATGAATAAATCTGTTTTTTTAGCTTCTGTAAAAATGTCAACCATAGCTAAGTTTTTCAGTTCTTGTGTCAAACTCATAATTAAAACTCCTCCATTTTAATATTTGAATTTAATGCTGGCTCTTCAAAACGAATAATAGATTGCTTCCCATAATCCATATTAGCCTCTATACTTATCCATTGGCGTTTTAGTTTTTCAGCACAAAATCCCGTTGTATTACTACCGCCAAATGGGTCAAGAACTAAGTCTCCTTCATCTGTCAAAAATTCTATAAAGAAACTTGCCAGTTCAAGTGGCATTCGCGCAGGATGAGGAACAATCCCTCTTTCTTTACATGTCTTTGTAAAGAAATCATTTGACTTCGTATTTGAAATACTAAACATAGAATAGGGCAGCCGTAATTCCTTATCCTCATCTATTTGCTCCAATTCCAAAACATTGTGCGATATGCTTCCATGATTATCTGTTAGAAACCCCTTTTCACTAATCACATGTTCTGACGGACGCTTGCCAGAATTGAACTTGCCTGATTTGAGTAATTTCTTCATGCTTTTGCTATATGGTCTTAATACCCGACGATTATCTGCCTTGGGATAATCTGAATTTGACATCCACCATACATGAGTAAAACTATCAATAGCTCTAATCCGATTAATTGTTACCCATTGAGCTGGGGATGGTAATCTTGCAGGATTATAACATACAAATTCTTGGCATAGTCTAAGTCCTGCATTTTCATTATTTACAAAGCTTAAAAGACTATTTAAATGCAATAATGACTGTACTGGACGATTCTTTTCCCACGCATTACCCATTTCAATTACAATAGACCCATTTGGAGCCAATACGCTTGAAAACAGTTCCGCTAAGCTTGTAAACCACTTCAAATATTCCTCTCCATTTAAATTTCCGTATTGTTTCTTGTTATTGAGAGGAAATGGTGGAGAGGTAAGTATTAATTGTACTTTTTCCTTTAGATTTAGCTCTTGAATTGTTTCTTCACATTTGCCTAAATAATATTTTCCTAAATCGGTACTGTATAATATATCACTCATTTTCCTTAATCACTCTCCATTTATTATCTGTAGAATACCACATCTTTTGCCATTCATCCTCATTCACAATCGCATCGAATACAGGCTCAAGGAAAGTCTGTATTGACTGAATGACTACTGAAAACGCAAGCGTATCATCTTTTATTGTTTTCAAAAAGTATTTCCACCGTTTTTGCATATCCTCATCTTCGGCAAGTGCAACAACACGCTTAAAGCTATCTCTGTCATAGGGAGTACCACGATGCTGCAAAGTTTCAAAGATTGCAGCCTGAAATTTTGCACCCTCAAAATCGAATGTCCTTGAAAGATAATAAATGTCATAAAAATCTTTCATTCTGCCTGTCAGCTCAAAGCGTTGCAGTATGGCATCAAACTTCTCGGCAATGGTGCTTTCAAGGGAATAAGTTTTGATAACAGGTGCTTCAAAATCTGAAAGCTGAGTGTTGATGGTGCGTTCTTCGGCACGGGGGACTATAATATCGCCCACGCCTATATCAACATTGAACGGCACACGCACATTTTTTATTTGAGCAATAATCTGTGTGCTGATACCGTGATATTTTCTTTGCGGAGAAATCTCTTCAAAGCCTTTTGCTCGCATTTCTATATAATCGTTACCTGTCGGCGTATCGATAATTTTACAAATCAAATCTTTTAAATTATCTATTGAATTAGAGTATCCACGGAGCAAAAAATCGACATCAATGGTAGCTCTGCTTTCAAAATTAGTTAGAGTATAAATAAACAATCCGCCTTTAAGTATCAGCGTATCCTCATACTCAGATTTTGATAACCTTCTCAAAAATTCTTCCTGCACAAAAAGTTGTAAGCATTGCTGATAACTGATACCAGAAGCTTTTGCTTTATTTCTCAGCTTTGCCAGAACAGAAGCTGCTATATCTGCCATTACAACCACACTCCAATCAACTCTTTAACCTTTTTCTGCACACGCAGTTTTTTTGCATACATCATAAGATTAGGTATATTCTTTTTCGGGTCATTAACATACCCCTGTATTGCTTTATTGAAAATTTCTTTATCCATTTTACTCATATTTTTCAAAACATCACAAATTGTTCTGTCACGGTCATAAATTCGCACTTTTGTAAAATCAATCTCACCTGTTGTTTCACCAAGCGCAACCAAATCAGACTCAATGCGATATACTTTAATGAATGGGTACTCGATATTCGTTCGCAGTTTTGAAACATTTCTATCTATGGCAAAATTCCATTCAGTGGGATTTCTATCACTGTATTTATAATAGAATAGAGCAGTTTCCATACAAAGAACAGCATCGGGAAACAAACTATTGATAATAACTATTTCTCTGGTTTCGCAGTCTTTAATCCAATGATAGTAACCTCGTCTTATTCTTTCAATAAAGCCCTCATCCAAAAGCTGCTTAATATCTGCATAATATAGCTTAGCTTCAAGAAGCTCGGCAGTAGTCATTACATAGTGATGCCGATTGAATAGCTTTCTCACATTTTTAATATCGTTTTCGCGAAGCATTTGTCCACCTCTACTTAATTAGCCTAAATCTGATTATTGTCGGGCACTTTACTATATTATTATATTCGATTTTCGCATAGAAAGTCAATAGTAAACTGCCCACTTAAAAAGAAAATAAGTAGGCAGTTTACTATAAGAAAAACAGATGACTTGTCCGCAAGTGAAAGACAGCAAATCAGCACGCTATTTGAAATTTTGTAGAAGCAATGGCATACAGATTTATTGTTCGTTTTGTCCTGCCAATCTCGATAGAATAAGGCTTTTCGGCACTTTCCACATTATCAGTTTCATCATATTTTTTGATTTTCTCAAAGGTCGAAAAGCTATGTACCTTAAAACCGAAAACCTCACGCTTGTCCTCATATTTGATAGATTGGAACATTTCCGTTGCTTCTGTAGGTGTGGAACAGCAGCGCCACGCCGGCGGAGCAGATGAGCTGCCCGGCGGCGTACCACGCCGCCCGCGGTAAGAACCCGTCCGCGCCGAGCAGCGCGGCCGCCTGCATCAGCACGTCGAGCAGCGTCCCGTAGAGAAACGCCGTCAGGAACGAGAACAGATACCGCCGCCGGAAGCGGCGCAGCACGGCCGCGAGCACGGCGATGAGGCACGCCTGGAAGCAGAATTCCGCCATGCCGAAGGAGAACCAGCCGAGGGTCTGCGATACCTTCAAGTGGAGCAGATACGCCGGCGCAACGACCATGGACATGCCAAAGTCCGCCCGCTCCATGAGCGCCGTGCCCAGCGCCAGGGCGAACAGGCCGGCGGCGTACGCCGCTTCCGTATAAAACGTACGTTTCATGCGCGCTCCTTTCCTGCTGACGTTTGGTACAGAAACGGCAAAAGATGGTTTTGCGGGGTTTGCGGCCGGCGTTTGGTACAGAAACGGCAAAAGATGGTGTTCAGGGCCTGCGGACGGGCGCCGGATGCGGAAACGGCAGGGGATGCGTTTGCGGGCCGGGAGATCGCCCGGTACCGGCATGCCGCGCAAGACCATTGTACCATGGCCCCGCCGCAAATCCCACCGTTTTTTTCTTCCCCGTCCCCTCTTTTTTCAGAAGGGGGGGATGCGGCCGGGCGGGCCGCCGGTCAGGCGCCGATCGCATGGCCCGTGTAGAGCTGGTAGTACCGCCCCTTCTGCGCGATCAGCTCGTCGTGCGCGCCCCGCTCGATGATGCGGCCCTGCTCCAATACCATGATGCAGTCCGCGTTCCTGACCGTGGACAGGCGGTGCGCGATCACGAAGGTGGTGCGCCCGGCCATCAGGGCGTCCATGCCCTGCTGTACCAGCGCCTCCGTCCGGGTGTCGATGGAGGAGGTGGCCTCGTCCAAAATCAGCACCGGCGGGTCGGCCACGGCGGCGCGCGCAATGGCGAGCAGCTGGCGCTGGCCCTGGGAAAGGTTGGCGCCGTCCGCGGTCAGCACCGTGTCGTAGCCCTGCGGCAGATGCTCGATGAAGAAGTGCGCGTTGGCCAGCTTGGCGGCCTGCTCGACTTCCTCGTCGGTCGCATCCAGCCGGCCATAGCGAATGTTGTCGCGAACCGTCCCGGTGAACAGGTGCGTATCCTGCAGCACCATGGCCAGCGACCGGCGCAGGTCGGGCTTTTTGATTTTTTCGATGTTGATGCCGTCATAGCGGATTTTGCCGCCCTGCAAATCATAAAAGCGGTTAATCAAGTTGGTGATGGTCGTCTTGCCCGCGCCGGTCGAGCCGACGAACGCGATTTTCTGTCCGGGCTTCGCATACAGCGATATGTTGTGCAGGACCGTCTTGTCCGGCACATAGCCAAACGTCACGTCCTCAAAGACCACGTCGCCTTTCAGCTCCGTATACGTCACGGTGCCTTCCGCGCGGTGCGGATGCTTCCAGGCCCACAGGCCCGTGCGCCGCTCGCTTTCCCGCAGGCTGCCGTCCGGCAGGCGCTCGGCGTTGACCAGCTCCACATAGCCTTCGTCGGTCTCCACGGGCTCGTCAATCATCTCAAAGATGCGCTCCGCGCCCGCCAGGGCCATGAGGATGGCGTTGAACTGCTGGGACATCTGGGTAATGGGGTTGAAGAAGGAGCGCGTGTACTGAAGGAACGCCGTGATGGAGCCGATGTCCAGCCAGCCGGCGATAATCAGCCCCGCGCCGGCCGCGGCCGTGACGGCGTAGTGCACATGG
>ENA-OZAF01000965-OZAF01000965.1-human-gut-metagenome-genome-assembly--contig:-NODE-965-length-9857-cov-7.836870_pt1 | contig 9857 bp, 8 predicted proteins | sample MGYA00244207_ERZ653498 | MGnify/ENA primary metagenome ERZ653498 (study PRJEB26926, sample SAMN06165156) | human gut metagenome | biome: ENVO:00009003; feature: ENVO:2100002; material: ENVO:00002003... | reverse complement strand
GAGATGACGTCGAGTCTCGTGGGCTCGGAGATGTGTATAAGAGACAGCCTTTAGAGAAGGTGCCACTATAAAGCCTTATACTTCTTTGAATGAGGGTAAGTGCTTTCCTAGTGGGGTAAATTATGGAGATGTTTCTATTAGTAGTGTTAAGGAAAACGGAGAAGCGGCACCATACAATATTGTTGGAGTAGACGACAACGCTCTAGAGGTTGAGCTTAGTAAAAAGCTAGAACCTGGTGACACTACAACTATTGAGATAAACTTTACTTTAAAAATGGCACAATCAACTCATAGGCTTGGATATTATGACAACAGCATAAATCTTGGGAACTGGTTTTTAATACTTGCTGAATATGAAGGAGGCGAGTATAACTTAACTCCATACTATAGCACTGGGGACCCTTTTTACTCTAGCATTGCCAACTACGAAGTTAAATTCACTTATCCAAACTCTTACAATCTTTCATCAAGTGGAACGCTAGAGAAAAGAGTTGAAAACAGTGATGGCACAAGAACAGATTTGTTAAGTGCTATATCTGTTCGTGATTTTGCTTTAGCACTAACAGGCGAGGCAAAAACAACAAATAAAAAGGTTGATGATATAACCATCTCTTATGTGGGCTATAGCACGGATGATAATGTTGACTATGCGCTAGATGTTGCAGTTAAGGCAGTTAAGTTTTTTTCAGACACTTTTGGTAAATACCCTTATGCAAAACTAGATGTTGTTAAAGCACCATTTGTGCATGGAGGAATGGAATATCCAAGCATGGTTATAATCTCGGATAGCATTACAGACAACTTTGATATAGCAAAAGTTATTGTTCATGAAATAGCACATCAGTGGTGGTATGGCGTTGTTGGAAACAATGAAATTGATGAGGCATGGCTCGATGAAAGCCTTGCAGAATATTCTAGCATCTTGTTTTTTGAAAAGTATAGCGAATTTGGCGTGAGTTATGAGGAGCTTGTTAGTGAAGCGTTTGCTGGATACACCTTATATGCAGATATTATTTCAACAGTTAATGGGAAAATGAACACTAGTATGCTTTTAAGCGTTAATGAATATGCAAGCGAGTATGAGTATTCATATATGATTTATATTAGGGGGGTGCTAATGCTAGATAACTTAAGGCAGGTTATAGGAAAAGAAAAACTTATAAAGGGCTTTAAATATTACTATAATAAATACAAGTTTAAAATTGCCACAACCGATGATTTCATAGTTTCTATGAGAAAATATGCAGGGAAAGACATTGAGGGGCTACTCGATAGTTGGCTTTCAGGAAAAACCATTGTGGGAGCGGTTAACTAGGCACAAACGATTGCAAACTATGGAGCGTTGTGGTATTATTCTAAAGAAGGAAATAATTATGCGTGTGATAAATTTAGCCTCGGGAAGCAAAGGTAACTGTTCATTTATTGAGGCGGGCGATACTAAAGTGCTTTTAGATGCTGGGCTTTCACTTATAGAGATAGAAAAACGGCTTGCTTTGATAGGTGAAAAACCAGAAAATATAGATGCAATTATTATATCTCATGAGCATACCGACCATATTAAAGGTTTTTATGGCTTTTTAAAAAAATATAGGGCTAGGGGATACATTCATGAAGAGGTATATAAGGTTGTAGAGAAAAACCTATCAAAAGTGAAAGATAAGCTTTCTTTTATTAGCATATATCCTTTTAATATCCACTCTTTGCGTGTTATACCTTTTTCACTTCCGCACGATAGCGTGTTTTGCCTTGGCTTTGTGTTTGAATATAAAAACAAAAGGGTTGCGTTTGCCACCGACCTTGGATATATGCCACCACTTGCCCTTGAAACGATGTTTGGGGCATCGCTAGTTTATATTGAGTCGAACCACGACAGGAAGATGCTAGGAGGGTGCAAATACCCATATATTGTGAAAAAAAGAATAATGAGCGAGCATGGGCATTTATCTAACGACCAGGCGGCGGCTGTTATTTTAGAGCTTGCAAAAAGAGGAACAAAATACTTTGTTTTGTCGCACATATCTGAAAATTCAAACACCCTTGAACTTGCCTACTTAACTAGTGCAAAAGTGCTTGAAAAAAATGGTTTTAAACTAGAAAAGGATGTGTATTTAAGGTATTCAAGGGCCGATCGACCTGGAAATAATTTCTATTTTGGAGAGAATGATGAGCGAAACCAATAAAACCACGAATGTGGAAAAGAAATTGAAAAGAAAAGAGTTTGACACCTTTGATACAAGCCTTGCTTGCATTAGTTTTATTGTTTTTCAATTGGTTTTTGAACTTATCTATTATGTGCTTCCCACATCATTTAAAGGAAATTTATTTGTTGCTCTTCTACTGTCGTTTTTAGTTGAGGGCTTGTTTGCTCTAGCTGCAATAACTGTTTCCTCATCTAGAAATGTGAAACTTGTGGAAGCTACAAAAATGAACAAGAAGATAGATTTTTTGAGCGCTTTGCTTGCAATTGCTATATCTCTTGTTTGTTTGTTTTCTTTCACGGGGCTAACAAATGTTTTTGTTGCCGTGCTTGAAAAAATGGGCTATAGCCAAGTTGTTAGCGATATTGCTATTCCAAACTTTTTAGTATATTTAATTTATGTGTTTTTAATTTGCATTTGCCCAGCATTTTTTGAAGAGTTGTTGTTTCGTGGGGTTATATGTAGTGGGCTAAAAGAGAGGGGAACCACAAAGGCAGTTATGCTTAGTGCACTAATATTTATGTTGATGCATGGAGGCCCCGACCAAACTGTTCATCAGTTTATTTTGGGAATAGTTTTAGGATATGCTTTTATTTACTCAAACAGTTTGTGGGTGCCAGTTATTATTCATTTTGTAAACAACTTTGTAGCGGTTACTATGCTATTTATTAGTTCATTTGTGCAAACAAGCGGAGAAGTTGTTGCAACTGAGCCTGTTTCATGGGTTAGCATAATAATGTCGCTTGCGTTTGCACTTATTTCTGCGGCTATTGGCGGAGTTCTAATATGGCTATGCATTAAGGGGTTAAAGAACCTTAAAGAGAAAAGAGATAAAAAGCAGCTAGAAAAAAAGTTGGCTGTTTTAGACAAGGCTGAGCTATCAGAAAACGATATTCAATCGCTAAAGGGCGAGGGGTTAGATAGCGAAGAGCCTACCTCTTTAACTAGAAGTATGAATAATCTAGAAAAAAAGAAAAAAATAAACACCTATACTATAGTTTTATATGTTATAAGTGGCCTTTATCTAGTAATTAACTGGGTGCTAACACTTGTTCAGGGGTTTTTAATGTAACCAACTATAAGCTTGTTTCATAACATAAATTAAAAGTGTTATGAGGCAAATATGGATTTTTTTAAGCTTGAAAAATTTTTAGAAAAGAAAATAGAGCATGCAACTACATTTGTTTTAGGCAGTTCAGTTTTAAATAGGTTTATTTATGCAGTAGAGTTTGATTTTGGAAGTGATAAAACTGTTATAATTCAAGGGGCAATTCATGCAAGAGAGCATATAACGGCCTTGCTTTTGTGCAAATTTATTGAACACACAAGTGCTAATTTTAATAAATATAAAGCTCAAAATTTTCCAAACATTATATATGTGCCTATGGTTAACCCTGATGGAGTAGAACTTTGTTGTAATGGTTTAAAGAGCGTTAAAGACAGGAAAAGAAGAAAATTTTTAGTTAAGATAAATAAAGGGAAAGATTTTTCTCTTTTTAAAGCCAATGCAAATGGGGTAGACCTTAACACAAACTTTGATGCAAAATGGGGAAGTGGGGTTGAAAATAAAATAGAGCCATCTTCAAATGGGTTTATAGGTGAAAGCCCTATGTGCGAACCAGAAGTGCAATCGTTAGCTCTTTTAACAAATAAGGTTAAGCCATTTTTTACAATAAGTTACCATGCTAAGGGGCAAGAATTATATTATAGGTTTTATAACGAAAAGGAAAACCTCAAGCGAGATGAAAAAATTGCAAAATTGCTTTCTAGGGCTCTTAGGTATAAAGTAAAAAACACAGAGCGATGCAGTAGCGGTGGCTATAAGGACTGGTGCGTTTTTAGACATAAAATACCCTCTGTTACTATAGAGGTTGGGAAAGATAGTTTGAAACATCCAATAGAAGATTGTTTTCTAGATAAGATATATAAAAGGAACAAGTGTGTTATTAAACTTTTAGGTAGGATAAATAGGGAATATGAAAAATTCGAAAGAAGAAAAATTTATGAAAGAGGCGCTAAAGGAAGCAAGGAAAGCCTATAGAGAAGACGAAGTGCCCGTGGGGGCAGTTATTGTTAAAGATGGAAAAATTCTAGCAAGGGCTCATAATAAACGCGAACAAACAAAAGATGCTACTAATCATGCCGAAATTCTATGCATAAAAAAAGCGTGCAAAAAGGTTAATGACTTTAGATTAACAGGCTCGCAAATTTATATAACCCTTGAACCATGCCTAATGTGTTTGGGGGCATGTTTAAATGCACGAATTGACGCGGTTTACTTTGGGGCAAGCACTAATAAAGAAAACGCCATTAAAAGTGAGGAACTTATTGAAAGGGCAGAGCTTAATCATAAGTGTGATTTGCAGGGTGGAATTTTGGAAAACGAGTGCTCTTGCCTTATAAAGGAATATTTTTCTTGTAAACGCAAAAACAATAAAGGTATAAATTAAAATTGACAAAGCCATAATTTCTAATTAAAATTAAGTTTATGGAAAAGAATTTTAATGTTGTGGAAACAAAACCTCAAACTGAAGAAGTTGCTTCAGAATTTTTTGATTTAAAAATTATAACCGATGGCAAGCCTTGTTCAAAACCTCAAAAGATTAAAAGAACAGAGGAAGACATAAGTGTTTCATGTTTTGTTATGCTAACTGATTCTCCTTTAATGCATGTTAAAGGTGGTAGCTATAACTTAGACCTTTTGGGGCTTGAAATGTTTCAGTATGTAGTTAGAGCTTGCCCAAGCGTGCCAGCGTGCATAAAGTTTGATGAAAAAAATGATAATTTGCTAGCGTTAATTAAACCTTATTTGAAAGACACCGAGTATACCTTGGTTCTATTTTCTGATACTCCGCTTGTTACCAAATCTAATATTTTAAATATCCTTGATTTTGCAAAAACTAAGGGACTTAACGTTTGCAAATTAACAAGAGGCTATGTGTTTAAGACCGAGTATATTAAAAGAGTTGATGAAATTTATGCGCCTTCTACCTACTATTTTGAAGAAGAAGACTTTATGATGGCGGTAACATATAAGCAGCTTTACATTATAAGCGAAACTTTAAAAAACAGAATAATAAGCTATCATATGCAAAATGGCGTTTACTTCAAGTCGCCAGACACTACCTATATTGAGGCAAATGTTTCTATAGGTAGCGGGGCTGTTATAGAACCATTTGTTAGCCTTATTGGGGATACAGATATTGGCGAAGATGCTGTAATTGGGTGCAAAAGTGTTCTAAGAAATGCAAAGATTTTGTCTGGCGCACAGATTTGCGGTGCATATGTAGATGGCGGGGTTGTTATGGAGAATGCTAAAGTTAAAATGGGGGCAAAACTTTTCTCTCAAACAGCCATTAAAGAGGGTGCCGAGGTTTATGAAGATGCAATTCTTTCAAACGCCATTATTGGTAGCCACAGTATGGTTGGCAAGGGAACTATTATCAACTATTTAAACTGTGATGAAAATGTTTGCATTGGAGATAATTGTAAAATAATAGGCACTAAGGAAAAGCCTGTTAACATCTCTAGAGGCGGAAATCTTGAAGACATGGTAACTTTGCTTCCTGGAGTTAAGATAAAAGAGAATGAAAAGGTTAAAATAGGCGAAACTAAAAAGACTAAAGCGGGAGAGAATTTATGAGGCTTGTAGTTGGGCTTGGAAATATAGGTAAAGAGTTTGAAAAAACCAACCATAATATGGGTTTTGTGGTTGCAAGTAGGCTAGCTAAAGAAATTGGAGCTAGTATAAAAAAATCTATGTGCAATAGCACAGTTGGGGAAGCTAATGTTAAAGGAGAAAAAATTATTATTGCTTTACCTACAACATATATGAATAACAGTGGAATTGCTGTTAAAAGCCTTGTTAAAAAATTTGATATTGACATAAAAAAAGATCTGCTTATAATAAGTGATGACATAGACTTGCCTGTTGGCAAAGTTCGTGTTAGAGAAAGAGGAAGCGCAGGAACGCATAATGGGCTAAGAAGTGTTGTTCGTGAACTTCAAACAGAAGATTTCCCAAGGCTTAGAATAGGCGTTGGTAAACCAAATGCAAATGAGAGCTTAAGAGATTTTGTTGTTTCTAATGCAAGAGAGAGCAAAGAACTTGATGAGGGGCTACAAAAGGGGCTAGAAGCTTGCTTAATGTTTGTAAACAGTGAAAGTTTCTCTGCCATTATGCAAAAAGTAAATTAAATTGGCTATGCAAAACTATTTTGATATTGAAAATGTAGATGCAGAATTTGCATCATTTTATAAGAGGGTGGGGGCAGAAAAAACTGCCTCTGTTTTTGGTGTTACTCAGCCGTTAAAAATTATTTTGTCGGCAGGGCTTAAAAGTAAAATTTTATACATTACAAGCGACTATCAAGTGGCGTCAAAATGTTTTGAAATGTTTTACAATATTTATAAAGATAGAGCATGCCTTATAAAACCCGTGGCAGATAGTTTAATTTATAGCCGAGCCAAAAATATTGAAACAGAAATTGAAAATTCTGTTAAAATAGCAAGGCTTGCTATGGGAGAAATTGATGTTGTGGTTTTGCCTCTTCAGGCTTGTTTTTCTTATTACCCAAGTAAAGCTGAAGTAATAAAAAACACAGTTAAAATAAAAAAGGGGGATAGAATAGAACCTTTAAAACTTTCGCAAAAACTAATAAGTGCTGGATACAAAAGAGAAGACCTTGTTTCAGAGATGGGCACTTTTTCGCTTCGCGGAGATGTTTTAGACATCTACCCAATAGGTGCTAGCATAGCATACAGGTTAGATTTTTTCGATTGTGATATAGAAAGCATTGCAGAACTTGACGGAAGTTCAATGAAAAAGGGTAAAAATGTAGATGAAATTATTATTTATCCGTGTAAAAATGCGTTTTTTGATGAAAAAGAAGCCCAAAATTTAATAATTTATCTTGAAAAATGCAAAGATAGAGAGTTTGATAATGAAAACTCTAGGCAAGATTATCAAAATGTTTTAGATGAACTAATAAACAAAGTAGAAGCCAAAAGTGGAGGATATAGCCTAGATTATATAATGCCAATTATTCAAAATAAATGCACAATATTTGATTATTTTGATAATTTTTTTGCAGTTATAGATGAATGCAAAATGGTTTATGATTTTGGTCTAAACTACGAAAAAGAACTAAATGAAAGAATAAAAGGCCTTGAGAAGTCTGGTTCGCTTTTAACTAGTAAAAACAATTTTGTTGGGTTTAATCAAATTGTAAAAACTTTTAAAGAGGGCAACTGCATTGTTTTTCAAAGGTTAACAAACACAAATAGGTTCTTTGACCCAAAGGTTGTTTTAAATGTTAATTCTAGCCCTGTTCAAAGATACACTCATAGTTTAAAAGATTTAGCCAAAGACCTAAAAATGAAAGATTTTGAGGGCTACAGAAATATTCTTTTTGCAAGAAACAGCGAGGATGCAAGTTTTATAAAACAAAGTCTTTTAGATTATGGAGTAGAGTATGATATTTTAACTCCAGATAGCCTTTCAGTTTCTAACGACTGCATTATTCCACTTGAATTTGCCTCAGGCTTTATTCTGCCAAAACAAAAGATAAATGTTTTAGGAACCTACGACTTTTTGCCAAGAAAACCAAAAGAAAATAAAATCCGTGTTCAAAGAGCAAATGTTTTTTCTGTTCCAAAAGTTGGGGACTATGTTGTTCATAGTTTTCATGGTATTGGAATTTGTGAGGGGGTTACCAAGCTTTCTGGCAACTTTGGAACAAAAGATTATGTGGTAGTTCGTTATCGTGACGATGATAGGCTTTATGTTCCAATCGACCAAATGGATATGCTAGATAAGTTTTCTGGAGCAGAGGCGCCAAAAAGGCTTAGTAAAATTGGTGGGGAAGAGTTTAGCAAGGTTAAAGCCAAGGTTAAGGCGTCTGTAAAAAAGCTTGCGTTTGATTTGCTAACTCTTTATGCCGAAAGGGAAAGTAAAAAGGGGTATGTTTACAGCGAAGATAGTGAACTTCAAGTGGAGTTTGAAAATAGTTTTCCCTACACAGAAACAGAAGACCAACTTCTTAGCATAAGTGAGATAAAAAAAGATATGCAAGAGGGCAAGGTTATGGATAGGCTTCTTTGCGGGGATGTGGGCTTTGGAAAAACTGAAGTTGCCTTAAGGGCTGCATTTAAAGTTATTGTAGAGGGCAAACAAGTGGCATTTATGGCACCAACCACCATTCTTTCTGAGCAGCACTACAACACTGCAAGAGCAAGAATGGATAATTTTGGGGTTAAGGTTAATGTTTTAAACAGATTTAAAACGCCAAAGCAAACAAAGGAAATTTTGTCAGATTTAAAAAGTGGCAAAATAGACCTTATTTGCGGAACCCACAGACTGCTTTCTAAAGATGTTGAATTTAAAGACCTTGGGTTAATAATTTTGGATGAAGAGCAAAAGTTTGGTGTGGAAGACAAAGAAAAAATTAAATTAAATCATCCAAATGTAGATGTTTTAACTTTAAGCGCAACGCCAATTCCAAGAACTTTGCATATGTCTTTATCTGGAATTAGGGATGTTTCAATTATTTCAACCCCTCCTAGTGACAGGTTGCCCATTGCAACCTTTGTTACAGAGCTAACAGACCAACTCATTAAAGATGCAATAACTAAAGAGCTTGCTAGAAACGGGCAGGTTTATTTGCTATATAATAGCGTTGCAAAAATATATAGTTTTGCAGAAAAAGTTAAGAGAATTGTGCCAGAAGCTAGAATACTAGTTGGGCACGGGCAAATGAGTGGCAAAGAACTAGAAGATGTTATATATAAGTTCTATCATGGTGAGGCAGATGTGCTTGTTTGCACTACGATAATTGAAAATGGTATTGATATTGAAAATGCCAACACTTTAATTGTTTGTGATAGCGACAAGTTTGGTTTAAGTCAACTTTATCAGCTTAGGGGCAGGGTTGGTAGAGGCAATAAAATGGCTTATGCTTACCTTACTTATGATAGAGATAAGATTCTAACCGAGGAGGCTTATAAAAGGCTTGACGCAATTTCTGAGTTTACTGAGTTTGGAAGTGGGTTTAAGCTTGCTATGCGTGACCTTGAGATAAGAGGCAGTGGGAACGTGCTTGGTGCAGAACAACATGGGCATATGGAAAAGGTTGGTTATGAACTTTATTCAAAGCTTTTAAGTGAGGCTGTTAACGAGCTTAAAGGCGAAAAGGTGGATGAAGAGAATGATGTTTTGGTTAAGATTAAAATAGATGCCTTTATACCAGATACCTATATCACAAGAAGTGAAGACAGGATGATTGCATACAAGAGCATCGCTGGCATTAAGTCGCTTGAAGATAAGAACAAAATTTTGGCTGAGCTTGAAACAAGCTATGGTAAGGCTCCAAACATGGTTAAAAATCTTGTTGATATAGCGTTTATAAAAGCAAAAGCTAAAAAACTTCACGCAAAAGAGGTTGTTTCCTCTGCGTCTAGTCTGGAGATTGTGTTTAGTAGTAAAGACCAGATTATTGGCAGTGAAAAAATAGGAGATTTAATATACAAATTTAGGGCAAAGTGCACGCTAGACTTTTCTAAAGACCCTAAAATTGTTTTCAAAAGATATGAAAAGTCTACCGACAATTTTAATCTTTTAAAAGAATTTATGCTAGAGCTGTCTCTTATACACATCTGACG
>ENA-OZAF01000959-OZAF01000959.1-human-gut-metagenome-genome-assembly--contig:-NODE-959-length-9907-cov-5.352517_pt1 | contig 9907 bp, 8 predicted proteins | sample MGYA00244207_ERZ653498 | MGnify/ENA primary metagenome ERZ653498 (study PRJEB26926, sample SAMN06165156) | human gut metagenome | biome: ENVO:00009003; feature: ENVO:2100002; material: ENVO:00002003... | reverse complement strand
GGCGCGCGCGATGGCCCAGAACGAATCGCGCATGGAAACGCTTCGCACCACGATGGCGGAAAGCGCGCGGCTGATGCGGGAGGAAAACGCGCAGAAGCTGAACGAAATGCGCCAGACCGTGGATGAAAAGTTGAGCGCCACGCTGGAAAAACGCCTCACCGCCAGCTTTTCGCAGGTAAGCGAGCGTTTGGAGCAGGTCTACCGCTCGCTGGGCGAGGTCCACAGCCTGGCCAGCGGCGTGGGCGACCTCAAGCGCATGCTGGGCAACGTCAAAACCCGCGGCGTATGGGGCGAGATTCAGCTGGGCGCGCTGCTGGAAGAGGCCCTGACCGACACGCAGTACCAGCGCAACGTGGCCGTTTCGCCCGGCTCCAGCGAGCGGGTGGAGTTTGCCGTCTGTCTGCCGGGCCGCGAGGAAGGCGGCGCGCCGGTCTATCTGCCCATCGACAGCAAGTTCCCGCAGGAGGATTACGCCCGTCTGGCCGAGGCTGCCCAAAATGGCGATCAAGCGGCGGTGGATTCCGCGCGCAAGGCCCTGATGGCCGCCGTGCGCACCGAGGCGCGCCGCATCGGCAAGTACATCGCTCCGCCCCACACCACGGACTTTGCGGTGATGTTTTTGCCGCTGGAAGGGCTCTATGCCGAGGTGATGCAGCATGCATCCGCAGTGGAGGCCATCCAGCGCGAGCAGCGGGTGCTCATCGCGGGCCCCAGCACGCTGCTGGCTTTGCTCAACAGCCTGCAAATGGGCTTTCGCACGCTGGCCATCGAGCGGCGCTCCGCCGAGGTGTGGAAGCTGCTGGGGGCTGTCAAGGCCGATTTTGGCAGCTTTGCCACGGTGCTGAAAAAGACGCAGGAAAAATTGCAGCAGGCCACCGACAGCATCGATACCGCCTTTGTGAAAACGCGCGCCATCGAAAAGCGCCTGCGCCGCGTGGAGGCGGTGGAGGATACACAGGCCGAAGCGCTGACCGACGGGGAGGAAGAAGCATGAGGACTATGCGCCGCGCCGAACGACGGGTCGCCGATGAAGCCGGAATCCGCGCCATTTTGGACCGCTGCCAGGTATGCCGCCTGGCCCTTTGGGATGAGGAAGGCCCCTACATCGTGCCGATGAGCTATGGCTACCGGTGGGATGAGGGCGGGCTCAAGCTGTATTTCCATTGCGCCGCCGAAGGCCGCAAGCTGGACGCGCTCCGCCGGGACCCGCGCGCCGCCTTCGAGATGGATGCGGACTATGAGGTCATCGGGGCGGAAAGCGCCTGCGGCTATACCTGTGCATTCCGGAGCATAACGGGCGCGGGCATACTGCGCGTGGTGGAAAGCTCGCAGGAGGCATGCGAGGCGCTGACCTGCCTGATGCGGCGGCAGACCGGCATGGATTTTTCCTTCACACCCGCCATGCTTGGCGGCGTCTGCGTGCTCTGTCTGGATGTGCAGAGCGTATGCGGCAAATGCAACGGCCCGGCGTAACGCCGGGCCGCAGACCGTTGAAAAACCCCCTGATTTTGAGGAGAGCCGCGTTTCTTGCGCCTTTCAGGCGCTCGCAACGCTCACAAGAAATGCTGCGGCATAAGGCTTTGGGGCTCTGCCCCAAACCCCGGCAGGGGCCTGAGGCCCCTGCACTCCGCACTTTGTCGGCAGCCTGCGGTCCGGCGTAACGCCGGGCCGCGCCGTTATCTCCGCGCGCCGTCGGCCAGCGCATCTCCATTTCCGGCATTGTGCCTCCGAAACGCCGTAGGCGTTTCGCCGATCTGCGCCTTGAACACCTTGGTAAAATAGTTTTCATCCGCGATGCCCACCGCGCGGGCCACATATTTCACTGGCTCGCCCGTATTCAACAGCAGGTCCATGGCGGCCTGCATGCGCCGGCAGGTGACCAGCTGCATGGGCGTGAGCTGAAAATGCTCCTTGCAGATGGCGTACAGCTTCGTCTTGCCCACGTTCAGCGCCTCGGCAATGCCGCTGGAATCCAGCGCCTGCGCGTAATGCGTATCGATGTAGCTCTGCAAGAGGTCCGCGTCGTCGCGGCGGCTCGTGGCCTGCAGGCCGGAAAGGCGCACCTCGCTTACGCAGGCTTCCACGATTTCCAGGCAGGCCGTCATCTGACTGGCCGAGATCCGGCGCAGGCGCAAAAACGCCTGATACAGCGCGTCCTGGTCCGGGTACCAGGCGCACCGGGCCTTGACGCGCCGCCATTGCTCCTCGCGCGGCGCGTCGTCGAGCATCTGCCCAAAGAGAATGGTCGCCACCGTGCGCCGCTTCTCCGTCACGGGCAGGGCCACCTCGTACAACCCCGCGTGGCAGAGGTATTTGCGCCGCACCTGCGTGCGCCCCACCTCCTCGGCTGCTTTCCCATCACAGGCGTGGCAGCGCGCAAAGCCGCTTTCCTCCTGCATGATCAGCCCGCAAAACGGCGCTTTGAAGCTGCTGGCGTACAGCTCGTTCCCCCACTCGTCCATCAGGGAAAACTTGATGCCCGTCAAAAGGTGCAGGTTGTTGAGCAGCCGTCCCAGGCGCTGAAAATCATCCTTGCTAAGCATATGCGGCCCGCCTTTGCTTCTTTTGCCCATTATAGCGCATTCATCAGAAAAACGAAAGATTTTTCTATATTTCGGGAAGGGTTTCTCTTAGCTTTTGCGCGTGTTCGTGCTATGCTATGAATGTCAACCGAACTGTACGAGACAAAAGGGGCGTGGCACAGATGAAACCTGTTCTGGTCATCATGGCTGCCGGTCTAGGCAGCCGTTTTGGGGGATTGAAGCAGATCACGCCGGTGGATGACGCCGGCCATATCCTGATGGACTATTCCATCTTCGACGCCATGCGCGCGGGCTTCGGGCGCGTGGTGCTGATCATCAAGCCGGAGCTGGAGGCTGACTTTACCAATCTGATTCTTTCGCGCCTGGGCGGCGAGGTGCAGGTGGATTTCGCCTATCAGACGCCTGACCGGCTGCCCGAAGGCTTCTCCATCCCCGAAGGGCGCGTCAAGCCCTGGGGTACTGCGCATGCGGTGCTGTGCGCCCGCGAGAAGATCGACGCGCCGTTCTGCGTGATCAACGCCGACGACTTTTATGGCCGCACCTCCTTTGAGAGCATCGCGCAGTTCCTCACGACGGAGGCTTCTCCCTCCGCGCACGCCATGGTGGGCTACCGCATCGAAAACACCCTGACCGAAAACGGCCATGTGGCGCGCGGCATCTGCCAGACGGATGCACACAGCATGCTGGTGTCCGTGACCGAACGCACGCACATCGAGCCGCGCGAGGGCGGCGCTGCCTATACTGAGGACGGCGAGCATTTCACCTTCGTGCCGGCCGGCACCTATGTCAGCATGAACATGTGGGGTTTCCACACCGCCATCCTGGACGAAATCGACGCGCGTTTCGCGCCGTGGCTGCGGGAAAACCTGCCCGTCAACCCCCTCAAGTGCGAATACTTCCTCCCGCTGATTCCCAACCAGCTTCTGCATGAGGGCAAGGCTACCGTAAAGGTGCTGCCCACGCATGAGCGCTGGTACGGCATGACCTACGCAGACGATATGCCCAACATCCGTGCCGCCCTCGCCTCCATGCGGGAAAGCGGCCTGTATCCCGAACATCTGTGGAGGAAATAAGCCATGGAAAGCATCTACCGCCAATTCGTCCTGGACGGACTGCCCATCAGCTGCGCGCGCTACGGCGGCGGGCACATCAATGAAACCTACCTGCTGGTGACCAGCCGCCCGCACCTGTATATTTTGCAGAAGATCAACAGCTACGTGTTCCACAATGCCTCCGGGCTGATGGACAATATCATCGCCGTGACCGACGCGCTGCGCCGTCAGGACCCCGACCCCCGGCATGTGCTCACGCTGGTGCCCACGCTGGACGGCAAACCCTACCTGACCGCCGGGGAGGGCGAATATTGGCGGCTGTATGAATTCGTGACCGACAGCCTGTGCCTGGACAAGCCCGAAAGCGTGGACGACCTGAAGCAGAGCGGCGTGGCCTTCGGCATGTTCCAGAATCAGCTGGCGGACTTTCCCGCCCACACGCTGACAGAGACCATCCCCCATTTCCACGACACGCCCGCGCGCTATGAGCAGCTCAAGCAGGCCGTGCAGGAAAACCGCGCCGGGAGGGTCAATCAGGTGCGTGCCGAGCTGGACTTCTACCTGGCGCGCGAGCAGGAGGCCGCCGCGCTGATGGACCTGTGCCATGCGGGCAAGCTGCCCCTGCGCGTAACCCACAACGATACCAAGCTCAACAATGTGATGCTGGACCGTTTCACCCGCGCCCCGCTATGCGTGATCGATCTGGATACCGTAATGCCCGGTCTGGCGGCCAACGACTTTGGCGATTCCATCCGCTTTGGCGCCTCCACGGCGGCAGAGGATGAAAAGGACCTCAGCCGGGTGACGATGTCGCTGGAGCTGTTTGAAACCTATGCCGAAGGTTTCCTGAGCGCCTGCGGCGCGCGGCTGACCCAGGCGGAGATCGATACCCTGCCCCTGGGCGCGAAGCTGATGACGCTGGAATGCGGATCGCGCTTCCTGGCCGATTACCTCAACGGCGACATCTATTTCCATGTGTCCCGCGAAGGGCACAACCTGGACCGTGCCCGCACACAGATGAAGCTGGTGGCGGACATGGAGGCCAAGTGGGACCGCATGAACGACATCGTGCAGGCGGCTGCAAAAAAGGTGCGCTAACCTTTGCGCGTTATGGTAAAAAACGGGGAACGGAATCATTCCGTCCCCCTGTTTTTTTCTGGACAATTTCAAGCAGGAAAGACCGGACCGAATATGGAAAGAGAGAGTCAGGGCTCTATAAAAGTCTATATCAATATGAGAGTTTGGAGGCGTGTGGCATGAAGCGAAACCTTCTTTCCATCGGCAAAATGGCGGAGATGAACCAGGTTACCGTGCCTACGCTGCGCCTGTACGATCAGCTGGGCCTTCTTAAGCCCCGCCATGTGGACGGGCAAACCGGCTATCGGTATTACGACATCAATCAGAACGCCCGTCTGGACATGATCGCCTACATGAAGGAGCTGGGCATGAGCCTCAAGGAGATCCAGGGCGTGCTGGAGGCTGAGGACATCGCCCTGATCGAGCAGATTCTCGCCCGCAAAAACGAGCAGATTCACGAGCAGATGCGCGCCCTGCGGCTTCGGCACAACGCGGTGGAGCGCGCCATCGCCAGCATCGAGCGCTACCGCAAATCGCCCACCACGGGCACCATCGCGCTGGAATACATCGACCGGAGGTACGTCTGGGGCATTCCATGTCCCGAAAACTTCTACGAAAAGGACATCGCCTCCTATGAGCAGGCGCTTATGGACCTGCGCAGAGCGCTGCTCAAAAAGAACTGTCCCCAGATTCATTCCTACAACACCGGCACCTCCATCACCAAAGAGAACTTCGTCCAGGGCCGACTGGTGGCGGACCGTGTGTTCATCTTCACCGACCAGCAGGCCCAGGCCTGCGGCCTGACCGCCTCCGTGGTGGACAGCGGTATGTACGCCTGCATCTATCTGGATCACTACGACGACGAAATCGCCTGCGCCGGCAAACTATTGGCATTTTGCAGGAATAACGGCTACCGCGTCGCGGGAGACTACCTGTGCGAGGTGCTCACGGAGTTCAACGTGTTCGACGGGGACCAGCGCAGCATGTTCCTGCGCCTGCAGGTGCCGGTCGATTTTTCCAGAACCCCTTGACCCTCCTGTTGGATGAGCGTTTATACTATTGTTAACAAAATGACAAGGAGGTTCCCTTCATGGAAAAGATCAAGGTCGTACAATATGGCTGCGGCAAGATGAGCAAGTATATCCTGCGCTATCTCTACGAGCACGGCGCGCAGATCGTGGGCGCCATCGACGTGGACCCCGCCGTGGTGGGGCAGGATGTGGGCGACTTCGCGGGGCTCGGGGTCAAGACCGGCGTCATCATCTCCAACGACGCGGACAAGGTGCTTGACGAATGCGCGGCCGACGTGGCCATCGTCACCCTGTTCAGCTTCATCGGGGACATCTACGATCACGTGGAAAAGTGTGTGCTGCGTGGCATCAACGTCATCACCACCTGCGAGGAGGCCATCTACCCCTGGACCACCGCCGCCGCCATGATCAACAAGCTGGATGCGCTGGCCAGGGAAAACGGCTGCACCGTCACCGGCTCCGGCATGCAGGATACCTTCTGGATCAACATGGTGGCCATGGTGGCCGGAAGCTGCCACCGCATCGAAAAGATCAAGGGCGCCTACAGCTACAACGTCGAGGATTACGGCCTGGCCCTGGCCAAGGCGCACGGCTGCGATCTGACTCTGGATGAGTTTGAGGCGCAGATCGCCCATCCCGATGCATTCGAGCCCTCCTACGCCTGGAACGCCAGCGAGGCCATCTGCAACAAGCTGGGCCTGACCATCAAGTCCATCACCCAGAAGCACGTGCCCTACACCGTGGATCATGACCTGTACTCCGCCACGCTGGGCAAGACCATCAAGGCCGGCAACTGCATCGGCATGTCCGCCGTGGTGACGATCGAAACCATGCAGGGCATTACCATCGAGGAAGAGACCATCGGCAAGGTCTACGGCCCCGAAGACGGCGATATGTGCGACTGGTGGATCACGGGCGAGCCCAACACGGAATTCCACGTGGTGAAGCCCGCCACCGTGGAGCACACCTGCGCCACCATCGTCAACCGCATCCCCAGCCTGCTCAACGCGCCCGCCGGCTACGTCACCTGCGACCAGCTGGAGGAGATCGGCTACCTGACCTATCCCATGGAGTACCACGCGTAATTTCCGCGCGGAAAGCAAAGGGGCCGCCCCGCCTGGGGCGGCCTTTCATATCGGTTTTCCTGCCCTACTCCGCAGATGAATTTAGCGCCGCTTCGTCAAAGAGACGCTGCATTTCCTTCGGCGTCTCCCCTTCGCGCATCCTGCGGCACAGAAGTACAAACCGCCCGTCCGCATGGTAATAGCTGCATGTCAGAAGCATCAGCAGCTCGTCCTGCGTGCTTACCTCCGCGGGGGAGGTCCAGGCAGACCGTTTCAGCGCAGCGTCCAGATACGCCTGTAACGCTTCCTCCGTATCGAAATTCATGGGCGTAACGTCAAAGTAGCCCGCCTCGCCTTCAAGCATGGAGGCATGAAACGCCGCAACGGGCATGTAATACGACGCTTCCTCCTCGTACAGGGTGCGGAAGGTGAGCAGGGCATGCGCAAAGGCATAGTCCGCCTTTTCATACTTGGCCAGCGTGCCAAACATCGCCCCGCTTCTCATGTTGTGCCCATGAAGCAGCAAGATGCGGTCCCGCAGATAAAATACGTTCATCTCATTGAGAAACACGGTGCCGTTGCTGTCCCATTCGCCAAAGTAATTATGGCTCAGATAGTATTCGTTATCGCGCTGCACCACGGGCAGGTCGATTGTTTCCCCTGCCGTCAGCCATCCGATAACATCCGGGTTTTCCTCGTAGAGCCGCGCAAAGTCCTCCTGCACGTTCGGAAGCTCCGCCGGTGCGAGCATTGCATCCTGTCCGGCGTCCTCCGCCGCGGGCATCTCTTCCTCCGCGGATGCCGTGCCAATCCAGGCGCGAAGCCAAAACGACGATGCACCGGGACGGTAGAGCTGCTTCACCTCGTCGTTCACGCTGCCCGCGCGCCACATATCCACCAGATCGATGCCCACAATCACGCCGGCAACCGCCAGCGCTGCAACCATGACGACGGTGAGCAGGACATAGAGAATCTTACGGGTCGTTTCATTCCGGTTGCTCATAATCCCTCCCAGGACTTTGCGGAGCAGCCGCAGGGCTGCTCCGCAGATTTTGTTACCTGCGCCTGAAACGCCTGCGCAGCATGTATGCCACCAACGCCGTCAGCAGGCAGAACCCCGCCACCGCATAGCGTGTGGTCGTTTCGCCATAGCCTGTCTTGGGCACATCGCTGTAGGTGCGGCGCTTGTTGACAAACGTGGCGACCGCTCCGTTTTCGTTGAGTACGCCTTCGGAGGAGGAGGCGCTGACGACATAGGCGTTGTTGGCCGCCTCGGTCACGGCGTATCTCGCCCCCACGGGGATTCCGTCGATTCGGATGCTCTGGTTGTGCGCAAGCTGGATGGTCATCATGCCGTTATCCATCATACCCGAAGGCGCGCCGCCCGTACCTGTGTAGGGATAGCTGGCGGCCAGCCGTGCGCCGCTGGCGTCCGTCAGGGTGATGGTGAATGTGAAAGTCTCCGTGGTGCTGGCTCCCTGCCCGGTCACGCTTTTGACCACGGTCAGGCCCGCGGTGCGGTAGCGGTTGTCAAACACGATCGCGCCTGCCGCCGCGCCGTCCCGAACATAGGCGAGGCTGGCCCTTAGCGCGTCTCCCTGTTGCGTCACCGTTACCTCGACAACGTATTCCGACTTGTCGTAGAGATAGCCAAGCGCGTTTCCGGCGGTTTCCGTCACCTTGTAGCGGTAGACGCCCGGATCGGTAAAACGGATGCTCCCGAAGCTGAAGTCCCCCGGACCGGTGCGCGAAACGCTCGCCGTTCCGCCGGACCGGCCGCCCGGCATGGGTGCGTCCGCATCCAGCGCCGTCAGGACGAAGGTAAAGCCGGTCTGGGGCGCCGCGGCCACATCCACGCGCTTTTCGCCGCGAATCTCCGTCTCCACCAACATCAGGTTGTTTGTCACGTCATAGCCTGCGACCGATGCGCTGTAGCCCGCGACTGTCTCCTCTGCGACGGCATAGGCGATTTCTACCCCATCCTCATATTTGGGCTTGTTTTCAAACGACCATTTCCAGCCGTTTTCCGCCGTCACGGTCTTTTCATCAACTTTGGCACCGTTGGCCAGCAGGAAAATGGTGATGCTTTCGGGCCGCTTTCCATAGCGGTCGTTTTCGTCGTTCCAGGTTTTTTCGCCCGCAACCGTCACGGTTTCCGGCTTGTGGATATTGGTGAGGGTGAAGCCAACGGCGGCGTCGCCCGCAATCTGCGGCGTGTAACCGCTGACGGACTCCTCCTGGACGGTATAGACGATCCTGGCGCCCTGGCTGTATTCGTCCAGGCCGTCAAAGATCCCACGCCATCCGTTGCCCTCGTTGAGCAGGAGCCTCCTGCCGGTTGCCAGGCCATCCGCCAGAAGCTCGACGGCGATTTCATCCGGCCTGACGCCGTCCTGATCGTTTGCATCCTCCCATACCTTGGTCACGCTGACGCTGGTTTTGGGCGGAGTATAGCGGTTGGTGATATTGAAGCCCGTTACCTCGGCGGTATAGCCCGGCACCGCATCCTCGACGATGGTATAGACAATCTCCACACCGTTTTTGTACTTGGGCAGGCCGTCAAACGTCCAGGCCCAGCCGTCCTGCTCCGTGACGGTCTTTTCCGCCTTCTCCACCCCGTTGGCCATCAGATGGATGGTGATGCTGTTCGGACGCATGCCTTCCTGGTCGTCCTGATCATCCCATGTCTTTTTGCCGGAGAGGCTGACGGTCTCCGGCGTATGCCGGTTGGTCACGTCAAAGCCGTCAATCTCCGAGTCGTATCCCGTCGGCACCGGGTCCTCGCTAAGCGTATAGGCGATCTCCACGCCGTTTTCGTACTTGGGCAGGTTGGTGAATGTCCACCTCCAGCCGTCCTGCTCCGTCACGGTCTTTTTCGCCTTTTCCACACCATCAGCCAACAGGTGCACGGTGATGCTTTCCGGGCGCAGGCCGTCCTGGTCGTTTGCATCCTCCCACGTTTTGCTGCCGGAAATATCGATCGTTTCCGGCTGGTTGGATACATGAACCGCCTGATTGGCGCTGGTTACGCTCGCGCCGGGCACGTTGACGACCCACGCCGGTTTTGCGGTTGCCGTTCCCTCGTAGGGAAGCAGCACATCTGTCTCTTATACACATCTGACGCTGCCGACGATCTTACG
>ENA-OZAF01000957-OZAF01000957.1-human-gut-metagenome-genome-assembly--contig:-NODE-957-length-9940-cov-4.391603_pt1 | contig 9940 bp, 3 predicted proteins | sample MGYA00244207_ERZ653498 | MGnify/ENA primary metagenome ERZ653498 (study PRJEB26926, sample SAMN06165156) | human gut metagenome | biome: ENVO:00009003; feature: ENVO:2100002; material: ENVO:00002003... | reverse complement strand
GGTGTAGGCTTTGGCGTGGGTGTCGGGGTCGGCTTCGGTGTTGGGGTGGGGTTCAGCGTAACTTGTATGTACTGCGAAGATACATAACCCGTCTTGCCGCTGTACGTCACCTTGTACCAACTGGAGTTCGATATATCCAGTACCGATACCGTCGCGCCGAACGGAATAGAGATCAGAATGCCGTAGCTTGTTCCCGGCCCCGAACGCATATTCAATCCGGCAGACGCCGTGATTTTGCCCGTGCCGATGACCGTCGGCGCCGCCGTGGGTTTCGGTGTAGGCGTTGTCGATGTGATCTGCACATACTGCCCGAGAACATACCCGGTTTTACCGCTGTATGTTACTTTGTACCAGCTGGAAGAAGAATCCAACACCGTTACAGAAGCGCCAAACGGAATAGAAACCAGTATGCCATAGCTTGTGCCGGGGCCGGAACGCATGTTTAAGCCATCCGGTGCAATAATTTTGCCCGTAACCGTTGCCGCGCGGGCAGCAAGCGTTTCCGCTTCCGACTCGGCAAAAGTGCTTTCTTCAACTTCTTCGGCAGGTGCTTCGTTCACAGCTTCTGCCGGCTGCTCATCGGCAATGACTTCCGTATCCGTAACTTCGTAACCGGATTTTTCATCGCAGGGGAGCATTTCCTTGTTTTCCGGTTCTTCCGAACCGAGAGCAAAGGTCTGCATCGCTGCGCTGCTCGGCGGCATGAAGCTGTCCCACTCTTTAACCTGAACAAGGTTTCCGCCGGAGTACGTATACTCGCGTGTTTTGTTAGAGTAAGCGCTTGTCTCCCAAATCAGCTGATTGTTGTCATCATACCGATAATATACTTTGGCAGCATAGTTCTTTCCGTTTGATGTCTGCCCGTCTCGCACGCCTTCTTCGATCTTCGTGATATTGCCGTTATTATCGCGCGTGTAGCGAATCGCAGTGTTGCCGATATACTGCCAGCCGACAAGATAGCTTCTGTACCGGCTTGAACCTCTGTCTGTCGCAGAATATCTTGCATACGACGAATAGATCTTCGACTCGGTGTTTACCACCTGCTCATACATTCGATTCAAAGAATCTCTGTGATAATCCACACGGATTCCCGTCGATGTCGTATAGCTTGTCGGCAGATTATCTTTTCCGTAGGTATAATTCTGTGTAATAACGGAACCATACGCATCATTGGAAATTTTGGTTACGTTATTCAGCAGATCGTATCCGTATTCCGTAGTATACAGACGCGTACCGTTTTCAAACGCAGCCTCACGGATAAATCTTCCCGTGCTGTCATAATCGTAATTATAGAGCAAAGAATTTACGATGTCAACGTGTTCCTGCGCTTCTCCAGCCGTTCCGTATTTCCAAGTATATACGGTCTCGCCGTTATAGCTCTCGGATACAAGTTGTCCCGCTGTATTGTAATTATAACCCGCAGTAAACCCGTTGCCGTAAGTTACACTTTGCAGTGCACCGTTATTTTCGCCATAAGTATAAGTGCTCAGCAAATTTTCACCGGCGCGAACCTGCGTGCGGTTTCCGAAAGCATCATAGCCAAATGTATACTGGAATCCGTTATGATCGATTGCGGAAAGAAGATTGGTATTGTTATCATACGTATAACCGATCGTTGTGCCGCCGCGCGTTACGCTGGTCAACCGATCATTACTGTCGTACTTATAACCGGTTAAAACACCGTTGCCGTCTGTAACGGATTTCAATAGCCCGGAAGTCTGATCATAATCGTACACAGCACTTGCCACACCGAGTGCATCGACCTGTTTTTGCACGTAGGCTCCGTTTGCCGTATATTCCACTTCCGTTTTGATTTCCATGGAATCCGCTTTATTCGTAACACTTAAATCCGTCGCATTACCCTTAGAATCATACGTATAGGTATACTTTACATTATTCTGCGACGTAGCACTTGTCATATTGTGGTGCGCATCATAGGTATACGTAAACGAATAACCTTTGGCATCCGTTTCTTTGATCAGATTGTTGTTGGAATACTCCATTGTGCCTTTCTGATCCGCATTTTTGACCACCGAAATCAAGTTGCCGTCGCTGTCATACGTATATGCCTGCGATTCGTCTTTAATCAGCTGAATATCATCAAAATAAACTGCATTTGCCTGATTTTCATAGCAAATATCCGCGCGAACACTTTTCGGTGTTTTTCCGCTGTTGCCCGTTCCGTTCAAATCAAATGCAAAAACAAGCTGTTGCCAGCCGGAAACCGTCGCATTAAAGCTCGCTTTTTTCCAAAGTGTTGTGCCGTCTGTATATGCGATTTTAACATCCACTTTGAATTCACGTTCTGTATCTCGGTCTGCCACAGCATCTGCTTTTGCCCAAGCACTGACAATATAGCTGTCATATACAGAACCGGTCACAGGCACTTCCTGAACAAAATATTTATTCGTCTTACCGTTGCCGGAAACTTTATAAGAATAGCTGCCGCTATGTGCCGCATCCGAACTGACACCGTCTCCGGACGCCATGCTGACCGGGAACCAGTTTGTTCCGTCTCCGTATTCAAAGCCTGAATTCTGGAACATATTGTACGGACTCGCCGTTTCACCGCGTTCAACCTGCACGGCATCAAAATACGCTGTACCAACACCATTGGAAAGCAACATTGAAATCTGTGTATTCGTTGCGTCTTGCGGCACAGTAAATGTTACGGAAACGCGGCGCCAACCATTGTTGATAGCTGTATCGGTTTGCGTATGAATATACTCTGAATACGCATTTTGTGCGCTACTGCCGGAACGGTTCATCGTAACACCGATACCAGCGCCATAATCTCCGCTTTGCGACGCAGTAATATTCTTTGGGACTTTTACATAGGCTGAGGCCGTATATGTCTGTCCCGGTTTCAGAACAGATGTGGTAAAGGTTTGCCCAACGCGCCCGGCTCCATTAGCCGGGCAGCTTGTTGTAACAATCGACAAAGCACTTGTTCCGATATAATGCTCTGAGGTACTTACAGAAGCTGTCTGTGCCGCACTTCCGATTGCTGCGCTGTTCCAATCTGTAAGTGAATCGAAATTGCTGTTCTTAATCAGATTATCCGTATACTGTCCAATAGAAGCCGCACGGGAAAGGCGGTTAAGCGTTTTAATATCACTGCCTGTGCTGTTTGGGTTTGCAGCGGTAAGAACACTTGAAGAAGCCCCAAGATCAATTCCGCCAACGGTAGAAACGCTCGTCCCGGTTGTGCGGCCAGCATTATCAAACCGTATAGTTGTGATAATATCGTCATCATTTCCGAATGCGCCGTCTGTTCCGCTGCTGCGTATTTTTGTTGTGTTATACTCAGCACGATCAAATGTTAGTTTTTGACCTGACGTCCCACCTACACCATATTCTTCCAAAGAAGAAACGCGTTTGCCGGAAGTCTTATCGGTATATGCCAACGTAATTTTCGCACCGCTTTTAGACTGTGCCGTAATAAGCGCATTGTCTCCATCATACGCGTAGTCGCTGTGTGTACCATCCGGATATGTAATGCGCGTGAGCAGACCGCCGGAATAGGTATAGGTCGTTGCCTTTCCGGAAGGGTCTGTAACCTTGGTCAGGTTTGTTCCGTTATTCTCCAATTTAATAACATGCCCTGCTCCATCTGTGATTTGAGTAATAAAGCCATTTGAATAGGTCAGTGATGCCGTATTGCCGTTTGCATCCTGAATTCTGGTCAGATTGCCTTTGCTGTCAAAGGTCATCAACCCGCCTTTATCATCGCCGATCGTATACCCACCGCTGATCGTTTTCAGTTCCAAACCGAGACCATCTTCATCTTTATATTTGCCATCGCTGGTCTTCATGAAATAGTGTTCGGTTCCGTCGCCATCAGTATAAACATACGGCCATTTTGTTTGATAATCTCCGCTTAATCCGTACACAGATGAAGATCGCACTATCTGATATAGATTGAGCTTCCATCCGTATCCGGCAAAAGGTTTGATTTTATCCGTAAACTTCGTAGGTGCGGTAAAATCCTGCCCTGCCATGTAACCGTTGTACACATGCGTTACCGATATCGGCATTAAGAGACCGCTCGTTGCTGCATCGGTATGAGATAAAACAGCGTTTCCGGTAAAATCATTAACCGAAAGTGTTCCAGCTGTACCGGCACTTGCCGTAGTATAGTCCCAATACGGCTCTATGCCTTTATTGTTTCTGTATGTAATGGAAACATACGGATAATAACCGGCAGGATAATTATTATTCCTCTCCGGAATAAACTTACCGGTATTTTCCACAGATTCATCTTCTGCTTTTAAAAGAATACCGTTATTTGCTGTCCCGGCATACCAGCCGCGCACAGCCTTTGTAATATTGAAACGTTTTTGCGTATAACCTTCTTCAGGATCGGTAGTCTTTACAAGATCATAATCGTATACAAGCGGATTATAAGACGGTTTTGTGTTCCAAGTTACAGTATTGCGTGTCCAACTGCTTGTAACCTCATGAGCGTTAACTTGAATATCTCTTGCGGTATTACTGAAACTCTTACTGCGCAATACCAACAGCATCTGTGCATCGATTACAACATCACCGGGATTTAAGGCAGGAATATCAAAATTCAAAAGATCCCAGCATCTTCCATAATAATAAGAATCTGTTCCGACAAACCACTCATATCGGTCGCTGCAATTCTCATTCGGCACCGCAGAAGCCACCATGGTCGTTCTTACCGATGCTTTTGTTTCCGTCGCAACTACCGGATCAATAGATACAGGGAACTGACGATCATTACTGTTGATCCATTCGCTGTCCGCAATAATCGTAAACAAATAGCTGCCGTTTTCTGCCTCTTTTAGTTCATAGGAAACATCCGTACTGCTTACTCCGCTTGCATCATACATAACCGGAGCCGGAATGGTGAATACACTTTCCTCTGTGTTTGGGTCAATCGCATAAATCGTCCGTTCTTCTTCGTTTAAATATAAAGTGACGCCTTGTGCCGTCAGCTCAAATGTATAAGCATAGCTGTCTTTGCGTTCATGCACAACAATATTTTCTTTTAGTGTTTTGCCTACCAGCTGATATTTGAAATCTGTATCTTCCAATGCTTCTTTGTAAACCACATTAGATTCAACGTCCTGCATTGTGCCTGCAACAGCTTCATCAACTGTTTTCCCCGACTCATCTTCACGTGCTGCCATCATTAACGCAGGCTCATCCAATATTGTAATACGGCTTAAAAGCAGCGGAGATCCACTTGGTTTCGGCGAGCTTTCCGGGCGTAGTGTCTCCATCGGCTCCGGAGAGGCCACCGGATTTGGAGTTTCCGTTGGCTCCGGTGTAAAACTCGGTTCTGCCGTCGGCATTTCTGATGACGCAGACTCGTCTGTGAATTCCGTCTCGGATGATTCGATTTTGTCGGTGTCTGTTTCTGTTACAGCAGTTGCTTCATCATCCGCAGCATTTATCGTCTGTTGATCCTCAAGTAAAGGATCCGCAGTAGTTTCTTCGTCTGTATCAGCCGGTTCCTCCTCGTCGGACGGCTGATCAGACGCGCTATTCTCCGCATCATTTTCCGTCGGCATCTCGGATTCAGGTTCTTCCGTAGGCTCAGGAGTAGGAACAGAAGTAGGAGTTGGCGTAACTTCATCAGTTGCCCCTACATATTTCCAATCCAATTTATATTCGCCTTGCTGAACCGAAATAAATTCATTCTGAAGCGTTTGTTCCGCAAAACGAACCTGAAAATCATTTGCCGCGTTTGTATATCCCGCCGCATCTTCAAAGGCTTTACCTTCATATTGCAGCGAATTGTCGATATCTTTCCATTCTCCGTTTTCCAAATAATGAACAGGCTGGGCATATATAACTGCCTGAACGCTATGATCACTTAAGAGGAATTGTTTGGTGTTTTCATCTCTCTTATCTTCCAGCTCCATCACGATACAGGCGGAATTTGAGCTCAATTCCTCATCATAAATTTTATCCTCATCCGCAATATAATAGGGATTGTTACTTTCGTCCATCACCTTTTGTACGGTTTCCGCAAATACGCCTAAGTCCATCATATTCAAAAACATAACGACACTAAGGAATATCGCGCATGGGCGCATGAATTTTTTCACTTTGGTTTCCTCCCCAAACTACTTTTATTAACCTTCCTTATTTTTTGATTTTATACTTGTTTACTGAACTTTCAATTCACTCTGGATTAATCGCAAATCACCATCCTTTTCCTTGATAAACGTATTCTCTTCATAAAATATAAAAACACGCAATTTAACACCGTAGTAATCTGGAACCAAGTAGAACAATCGGTTAATCACAGCTGTTCTACTCTCACAAACATTAAAATTAATACTCGGTGATTCAAACAAATCTTCAATCTTCCATACTTTTTCACCTCTTTTCCATTGTAAATAACATTGATATACATCTTCTTTTGTCAAATAAATTCACCTGATACCCTCTCACGTTATAATTCTATCTTCACTATTTCTTCCATATCAAAGATAATTTATGTAGCCTTTACGGTTTAGATCGTGTTTCTATTTTTCCAAACTTCCTTTCACTTTTTGCATTCTTAGTCAAATTATCGCTTTCTCTTAATACTCTTTGATAAAATCTGAGCCCATCAATATTATTCAGAATATAGTAAACTTGGCTATTCTGAATCACAATGGCTAATAGATCGTCACACTCATCCTGTGTCCACGATGTTATGTTCACACGGAAAAACGTAGATCTCGTTATCTCAGATATGCCCTTTACAACGCAATCAAGTACGTCTTCTATTGGAATCCTGTCTTTACCGAATACCTTGCCAAAAAACGTGCCGAAGAAAAGCATTACAACATCGCCTTGTCCCATGTCACAAGAAATTTACGCGACTGATCTACGCTTTGCAAAAGTCAGGAAAAGCATATCTTACAGCCGATTGATTTTCTCTAGAGCCTGATTTAAACCCAAAAACTACTTAGCTGGCGCAGCAAACGGCTGACGGTTTTCTTATTTTGGGGCTTGACTTTTAATAGTTAGTCTTTTAAATTAATATTTAAAACTACTATTTTTATATTAAGTTTCCTTGGTACTCCATGGTTTTTCCATTTTCCAATCTATATACTCGATCCATCCCTTGTAGGTTTTCGTAATGATGCGTAATCATAATCACCGTTTTATTTTTCATCTCCTTAACAATTATGTTATGAAGATACTGATCCGATTCAACATCAAAATTAGCTGTCGCTTCGTCCAGAATTATTATCGGTGCATCTTTAAGCAGTGCACGAGCAACCGCTATTTTTTGCTTTTCCCCACCGGATAATCGTGCACCATTTTGTCCAATTTGTTTTTTGTCTTCATCAGACATTCTTCGCATAAATTCCGATACACCACTCGCTTTCATCGCAAGAGATATTTGTTGCTGATTGAATTTTTTTGACAAATTAATATTCTCCTCTATTCCTCCTAAAAAAAGATATGGATCTTGACTAACCACTGCAAAAAGATCTCTCAAATCCTTTAGTTGGATTTTCCTAATGTCAATACCGTCAACAAGAATTGCGCCTTGATCGGGCTCATAGAATCTCAACAACAAATTCAAAATAGTTGTTTTTCCGCTTCCGTTTTGTCCTATTATGGCAATCTTCTCACCCGAATTAGCAAAGAAGTTAACATCTTTCAAAATGCAACGCGCTTTATCATAAGAAAATCCCACGTTTTTAAATTCGATTTTAGGTAAATTCTTCTCTAGTATTTTTGTACCGGTATCTTCTTCTACCTCCATATCTAAAAACTGAAACAGCCGTTTTGCTGACGGTATTATTCTTGCAAAATACATTTTTAAGTTCAATAATGCAGATACCGGTCCGGTTACATATCCCGAATAACTAATAAAAGCAAATGCAGCTCCAACGGTTAAACTCCCGGTGCAAATCAAAGCTCCACCTAATATGTATAGAAGAATTGTAATCCCCCATTCTAATATTGACTCCCAAAACACATTCCACGCATCAATCAGTGTTCCTTTTTTTCGGAGTTTAAAAGCTTTGATTGCTTTTCCTGAAATTCTCTGTCCTTTTCTAAGAACAGATTCCATAGTTTAATTTCGTCAATTCCATTCAAGTTGTCACCAAACCAACGTGAAAAAGCTCTACTGGACTCTATCATCTCATCTGTTGCCAATTTTCTCCTCTTTGATAGATAACTCACCAGTAAGAACTTGATTGGAACCATCGCTAAAACAACTAACGCTAACTTCCAACTAATAATACACAGACCAATGAATCCACTGACAATTCGAAAGATATAACTAAAACATACTACAACATATCGATCCGTAATTGAGGCAACCTGCAAAACATCCATCTGTAAAAAGTTCAATATTTCAGTTGTATTTTTGTCATCAAAGTAACTTCTTTTGAGATGTATAAGCTTCTGAAATGTTTGATGAAATATTGAATACAAAGATTGGTTATGAATCTCAACAAATATTTTTGTTTGCAGCATCTCTATTAGTTGATTCAGAATAACTAAAAATCCCAAAAACACAGCCGCTTGAAATATGGCGTTCATGTTTTTCTGAACCATGCCTATATCTGTAATTCTCTGAATAACAAGTGGCTGTAAAAAGCCTATGCTAATTGCAGCTACTAGCACTAGAATTGAAAACAAGAGTTCTTTTTTGAAAGGGATTAGATATGAAATAATTCTTTTTATCACTATATTGTTATGCATTTTATGATTTCACTCCCCTTTCCCGCTCAAAAGCAGGATGGGCTCCGTTTTCAAATTTCGGTTCACAAGTACCAGCGAAAGCAAAAAGATGAACACAAGCAGGCACACTGGGATGAATACATACACCGCGACCGGCACCGTCGCGTCCGTTTCCGGCTCCGTGACTTCCGTCTGGCCCTTCGCCCAAATGCTGAACGTGGTGTCGATCTCCTCCGTCTCCGACTGTGCCGTATCCGTCAGCACATCGCTTTGCAGCAGAACTGCACCGATGCCGATGCCGATGACAGACGCTACCAACGCCAAAACCAAAATCCCCGCCATCAGCGATACGCGGCACTGCGCCTTGCTCATGCCCAAACTCCGCTCGATCGCCGTGCGCTTTTTCTGTTTGACGATAAAGAAGTAGAGCAACAACACCACAATGCCCACGGCCGCGATCAAGCCACCCGCAAACAGCAGCACCGCAGACATTCGCGCGTTATTTAAGCTCGTCATAAGGTCGCCGTAGCCGTTATCGTCATAGGTGATCGTGAGCTCGCTTGTCTCCGGCACGGCCACACGCAGCGCCGCGTCGAACGACTCGATCGTGCCGTTTGGCAGCATGAATGAAGTCGTCACGCTGTTCATCGGGCCGTAATACGCGATGTTGTCTTCGTCGCTCGCGTCAATCGAATTTTTCGGCAGAATGAGCAACCAGGAGGCGATGTCCGGGCGCTCCGCGATGCGGTCTTTCATCGGCTTATACAGCCCGACGATTTCATATTCCGCCTGCCAAAACGATGCATACGGCTCGCCCTCGGCGTTCAAGGGACTGAACACATTGCAGTACGTCGTCCATTCGGAGTAGCTCGGCGGCGTGCCGTACAGCGCCATGTTGAGCGGCACCGTGACGGTATCGCCGACATTCAGCAAATTTTTCTGCGCAAGGTCCTGCGGCAGCATGCACACCCGCGCGCCGCTTTTAAATTCTTCTTCCGTAATCTCCCGCCCATTCGTGATGGTCACCTGCTGCTCATGGAACGTCGTCAAAAGCTCAAGATCTTCCACCGGCAGCACCGGGAACAGGTGCTCCGCCTGCTCGTTCACGGCGACCCAATTCAGCCAGATCTTCCCGCGCGGGCTATCGTAGAACCCGTCCGTCACTTCTTCTGCACCGACGGGCACGTGATACCCGGGGTAATAATACGTTGCGGGCACAACGCTTTTCCACACGCCGTCTTCTTCATAGACCGCGTGCGCCCCGGCG
>ENA-OZAF01000953-OZAF01000953.1-human-gut-metagenome-genome-assembly--contig:-NODE-953-length-9955-cov-8.185556_pt1 | contig 9955 bp, 9 predicted proteins | sample MGYA00244207_ERZ653498 | MGnify/ENA primary metagenome ERZ653498 (study PRJEB26926, sample SAMN06165156) | human gut metagenome | biome: ENVO:00009003; feature: ENVO:2100002; material: ENVO:00002003... | reverse complement strand
ATCTACACGCGTAAGATCGTCGGCAGCGTCAGATGTGTATAAGAGACAGTTTTTAGTTAAAATGAATGTTACTCTACCCTTAAAATCAATATTAGATAGTTTATTATTTCTTATTAAAAGCGTTTCTGCTCGCCTAGCCACCCCTAAATTTCCATCGTAAACACTAATATTAAGCGAGGTTTTAAAGAATCGAGATACTAAGCAATAATGCGTGCACCCAAGCACTAGCCCGTCTATTTTAGGATAACGCCTTAAAACATTCTTTATCTTAACTACATATTTGTTTAAATCTATTTTTTCTTTTTCTAGTATGTGGCTTTCTATGTCGCCAGCCAAATTGTCAAACGCCAAACTATGAATAACCCCATCAGCCCCATCAACAAGTTTTTTATACTTTTCTTGTTTGCTTGTGGCGTTTGTTAATATGCAAAGAATCTCTTTGCTTTCACTATTTCTTAGTGCGGGCAAAATAGCAGGCTCGGTTCCAACAATTTCTAAGTTATACTTATCTCTTAAATGATTAACACAGCATGCTGTTATTGTGTTGCAAGCAAATACAACCATTTTAATATTATAACATTTAAGTAAATAACTTAAATTTTCTTGAACAAGTTTTTCAATTTCTTCGCTTGATTCATTACCATAGGGGCAGTTTTTGTTATCTGCAAAATATAAAAACCTCTCTTTTGGCAAAACTTTTATGGTTTTACTAAGTGTTGAAAGCCCGCCAATTCCACTATCGTAAAACAAAATATAACCATTATTCATAATTATAATTTATGTGTGCAGTTTTTGTTTCGTGACAATAGCTCAAAAAAAAAGAGGCATTTTTTTTTGCCCCTTTTTATTCATCTTGTTCCTTGTTTTTGCCCTCATCTTTATTTGTGTCGCTTTTCACTTTTTGGTCTATTATTTCAGTTAATGCCGAGTCATCTTCCCCCAAATTGGTAGTGATTTTTAACACAATTTTTTCTATTTCGCCTTCGCTTATCTTCTTTTTACTTTTAGCCAGCAAATGATGATACAAAAGATAATATACAAACATAAACACTATTAGCAAAACAGCAGTAATAAACACAGCAAGTTTATCATTAGTCCAAAAAGCATACCACTCGCTAAGTCCATTATCCTTTTCCATCTCGCTTATAAAATTATTATCAGAAATAAGCGTACTTATGGCTTTATAAACATTTACAAGATTTCCCGTAAACTCTGGCACATTCTCAAGCAAATAGCTATAAGAATCGTTTTCAGAGAAAGTGATATTGTTTTTGCCCAAGTATTCGCTATAGCCATAAGTTAAAGCATTTTCATAATCACCGCTAAAAAAGTTTACAACATTTATATTTCTAGCCATAAACATAGCATGGTCGCTTTCAAGCCCAATATGCGTGTAAGAAAGCCCATTTGCGCTAGAGGTGTTAAAGTCTAAACAATTGATGTTTTTTAGCTCTTTAAAGCCAAAAGAATCGCCAAGTAGATTAAACATATATTCTTGCTGGCTTGTAACGCTTTCGTTAACATACATGTAGTTATATTTACCAACAGCAATCTTATCTAAATTTATATATAAAAGCGTATTTTTAGCATCCGCATCGCTTAAACCTCTAGTATAGTATTTAGAACCGTCGTAGCCATTTGTACTTGCTCCAAAAAATACCACTTCAATATCAAACCCAAGGTCAACATCTTCGCCGTCAAGGCTTTTAACTAAGGCAAGCAAAAGTGCAACCGAGCCTGCATTATCACTCACGCCATCTTGAACAAGACCAATTCCAGAATTATAGGTGTTTTGATTATACACATAACTTGTATCGTAATGCGCACCGATAATTATCTTTTTACCGCTATTTACAACGCTCGTTCTTTTAAAGATAATATTTTGCGATGTGTAAGTCATCCCATCATAATCACTTGTAAACTCAAACCTTTCAATTCCATCTGTGGTTGATGCATTATCAACTGGCAAAAAGTTTGTTAAAGCTTTAAGTTCGCTGTGAATATACATAGCGCTATTATACTCTGCCTTGCTACCTGGAACTCTTGAAGCTCTTTCCTTATACTCCGCGCTCACTCCATACTCTATAAAATTTTCAAGCTCCTCTAGAATGCTAGTTTGAATCTGCTCATTAGTTAAATTTTCGCCAAACGCACTTGCACTAGCCTTTGCGCCTGCTCTATCGCTGAAAAGTAGCGGCGAAAAACACAAAACCACAAAACTCAAACATGCAAATAAAACAAATTTAAATTTTTTTCTCATAGTACACCCGCCATCAAAACAATAACTTCATACACCTCGTATATAATCACAGGAACAGATAGTGTTTTAAAAACAAACTGCCCAACAAGTGGCTCAACATAGTTTTTAGATAAGTCAAAGTAAAGCCCTAAAACAAACAAAAAGTTAAACAATAGCTCAAAAATACACAGGTATGTGTTTATATATGGAAAGAAAAATCTTAAATTAAATATAAGCCCTAAAATTATGTTTCTAATTAAATACCATGTTCTAAACTTATCAATCAAAACATCTTTTGGTATCATAAACGAGTATATTGAAAAACCAATACAGAACCTATAAACATAAAACAAAAACTCAAAAATTAAGTAAGACAACAGCCCATAGAAAATCACATTTATTGCAAGATAAACTGGCAAACTGCCAAAAGAACCAAGGTTTATAGATATGCTGTTTACACCAGTTAGTGTTGGATAAAGTTCAAGCCACACAAAAGAAAGCAGAACAAGCACAGGCAATATTCTACTAAAAAACCCTCGTTTTTTAACAAGGAAAGCGGTGTTTACACCCGAGTTTATATTAGAATTAACGTCTACATTACTACTTTGCATTTTACCCTCTTATCTTTAGTATATTTAAAGTTGCGGTTTTTATAGCCACATCTTCTTTAATTTTTCCCATTTTTATGTTTCTATCTGCCTCATAAAGCATGTCTACAATTTGCTTTAGCTTTTTAGGCGTAAAAACTTTAACTTGATTACGCATCATTTTAATTGCATAAGGTTTAACCGAAAGCAAAGTTGCTATTTCTTCTTCAGTTTTGTCTTTATTTATTGCAACAAAAAGCGCTCGTCTATAATTATTATAAAGTGGAGTGAGAATTGAAAAGCCCGACCTTCCCGCATTAGATAAAGTGTATAACAAATCTAAAGCTTTAACCTTCTCGCCCCTTGCAATAAATTCTGCAAGCTCGAAGACCTGATACTCTTTATCTTCAACTACAAGCGACAAAACATCTTCTTCAACAATTTCTCTATCACCCGCAAAACTAATAAGCTTATCAAGTTCACTAGAAATTCGTGCCATATCATTATTGCAAAAAAGTATCAATTTATCAAGTGCTTTGCTTTGAATTTTCACCTGCTTTTTTGAAAGTTTACTTGTTAGCACGGTTTTTATTAAATCTGTATCAAGTTTATCGCAGTCTACCATGCAAATAAGGCTTAAATATGGCTTTAAAGCCTCTGGTTCGTCAAGAGAAAAGAAAACAATAACGCTTTCCTGCATAGGGTTATTAAGATATTTTAAAAGCTCATCCTCCCCCGACTTGGCTTTTCCTTTGCCCTTATAATCGTTAACTTGAACAAGCCTATATTTATCTAAAAAAGGGAAAACGCTTGCACTTCTTGCTATATCTTCTTTAGAAACACTGTCGCCCTGCATAATCACTTCATTTAAGTCTTTATAGTTAATAGCCAAAGCATTTTTTATCTGCTCAAGTGCGCTAAAACATAAAAATCTATCATTACCAGTTATCAAGTAGGCAGGTCTTATATTTTTTTGCAAATCTTTTTTTAGTTCGATGAATTTCATTATAGCCCTCTAGTATATTTTATCAAAACCTTTAAGCGTTGTAAAGTGTTATAAAATTAAATAAAAAGACACACAAACAAAATCAAACAAGTTGTAGCCGTTGCCAAACCAGAAATAATCCTTGCTCTTTTCTTCATAAATATATAATCACTCAAAATTAAACCTAAAGCTATAACAGAGAAACTAAACAAATAAAGTATAACAGGGTTCACGCTTGCAAAATTTATCGAGCCAGTTAAACTGCTTATGCCTGTTACAATTCTCATTAAAAATTCAAACATATAGGTAAACACGCCAAGTGCTGGCACAAACAAAGATATTATTACAGAGGCAAACAAAAACATAAAAGCCAAGCTTGCTATAGGTATAACAATAATATTGGTAACTACCGAGTATATCGACATTTTAGAGAACGACAGCATTAGCGGCGAAGTAATACCAACCTGCGCCGATAGCGACACAGACAAAGAACCAGCGAATTTCTTGTGAAGAAATTTTGAAAAAGTTTCTGTTAAAATTGGTGATAGAAGTATTATTGAACAAACCGAGCCAAAACTCATTTGAAAGCCAACATTATATAGCTCAAAAGGTTTAAAAAGTAAAATCAGCAGTCCTGCAAATGCAAGTGAGTTTAACCCGTCATATTCTTTAAATCTAAGTTTTGAATATAACATCACAATAGTCATAATAAGAGCTCTTGTAACAGAAACCGTAAATTCGCAAAGTAGTGCATAAACAAACACTACCGCCGTTATAATAACGAACTTTAATTTATTGCTTGCTTTCAAAAAATTCAAAAACGCGCATAAAAGTGTAACAACAAATCCAACATGAAGTCCACTAACAGCCAGCAAGTGACTTATTCCACTTGCAGAATAACTATCCGTTATTTCATCAGGAAGCCCCGCCTTGTCACCAAACAACATCGTGTAGCCAAGTTCGCTATACTCGCTAGACATGTGCGTGTCTAAAATAGTTTTTACTTTTGTTTTAAATTTATCAAAAATTGTTGCATCTATTTCATTTGTGCTAACAATACTTTCCTCACTGCCAAACCCCAGTAGTTTAACATCTTTATTATACATATAGAAATTTGGCTCGCCATCAATAAACATGCTTGCCTTTGTTATTTGCATGCTTGCGTTAACTTTTTCGCCAAGAACAAATTGATATGCTCTTCCATCCGCCTCTTCTAGATAAAACCTAAGTTTGCCATCTATAGAAGTTTTTGAAAGAGTTTCAAGGCTCGTTATATTAACGCTATCAATTGTAACAACTGTGTAGCCACCAGAACTCTCGTAAGTTCTTTCGCAAATTCTACCCTCAATAAAATACTCACCACTATAGTTATTTTTACCATTTTCTATTTCAATTGCTAAAACAGAAACGCCAGAGGCTATGGCAAACGCTAAAATTATAGACAACACTTTAAACACTTTATGTTCTTTTGCCAAAATCAATTTTATAATTACGGTTGTAACAAACGCGATTGCCACAATGCAAGACAAAATAATTCTATATGTTGTTTTAGAGTAAATACCAACAACGAAGATAATGCCAGCCATAAAGAAAAGACACATAGAAACCATGGGTCTATAATTAAAAATTTTCTTTAAGCCTCGCTTCTCATACATACTTAACATATTATAACAATTTACAGCAAAAAACGACAAGGAGATTAAAAGAAAAGTAAAAACAATTTTTAAACCCTGCTTATTAGACTGTGGCGGATACTTTTCTTTTCCTCAAATTTCTTTAGTTTTACTTATTGCCTCGCCCAATATATTATCTCTTGACTCGTGAAGTTTTAATATTTACTTTACACTAAAAAAATAAGGTTCTCTCGAACCACTCTTATTTTTCTTTTCACGCAGAATACTCGCCCTTCGCTTTATTCTTCCCGCAAATTTTATTTAGTTTTATTTATAAATCCTCCCCAAAATTTTACCTCTTGGCTCGTGAAGTAGAAATTTGCCACACTAAAAAAATAGGGTTCTATCGAACCCTATTTTATTATGGTACCACCACGGAGAATCGAACTCCGGTCCCCAGCGTGAGAGGCTGGTGTCCTAACCGCTAGACTATGATGGCACATACTTCACTAAACCGCTTGGTCTAGTTTCTCACACGCAGGGATTATATCATGAATTTTGAACTCTTGCAATACTTTTTTGACTCTTTTTTAAATTTTCTACTCGGCATCTTTATATTGTTTCTTTCTTCTCTCTTCTTCCTCTATATTTAGCCTTTCTCTAATCTCATCGTGCTCGATTTTTAATGGCGACAATAGCTCTGCATACTTCTTTGCAAGTTTTTCAATTTTATTTACCCACTTTGGGGCATAAATATCAAAACCTTTTTGCTTATAAAGGTCGGCACATTCCTTGCCATAAGCTTCTTCAATATCCTGCATTTGGCGCTCTATTTCTTTAATGCGTTCAACATCACCTATCATAATTTGCCCCTTTTACTTTATTTTAAGCATCAATAAAAGTCTTATTCACTAGGTCTAAAATTTCAACGAGCCTTCTCTCAATTTCCTTTTCCTTACCGTGTCCAGCTTTTATTGCTGTTGCAAACGCCTTAACATACTTAGTGTCGCCATTTTTAAGCGAACAAATTAGTCCGTTAATAATTTCTATAAGCTCGCCTTTAGTAACCGAACCCTTTTTAATCTTTTTCAAGCCTTGAACATAGTCTTTAAGGTCTTTAGCCAAAAAGATAAGCCTAGAAACTACTTCTCTATCTATATCAACAACGATTTTCTGCTTTTCTTTTGGTAAAACAATATCACTTTTATTTAAAATTTTATTCCTAACAGCATCCTTAAAACGAACAATTAAACTATCACAAAACTCGCTATAAGGCCCTGCCCCACTCTCTATTTTTGAATAGTATTTACTAAGCAAATCTGAAGCGCTTATTTTCTTGTCATCAATGCAATTAAGCAAAGAAAACACAAACGCAATAAACTTGTGCGTTTCTTCTGGAGGAAGTAAACATCCCGCCTTAGAAGTTGCAATTTTCCACTCTCTTGCGAAATTAAAATTAACCATGCATTCTTTAACAACTTCAAAAACCAAAGCCGTTTTTGCTATCGACTTTAATACATCACTAATTCTTTTATCTATCATTATGAATTTAGACGCTGTCATCTTATCGCAAGCATCTAAAAAAGGTTTTATTTCTTCTAAAACTTTCTCTTCTGTCATTATTCATTCCCAAGGTGTAGATTTTATGATAATATTTTAACACAACCCTCTTAATTAGTACAAATGATTTTGCGAATATTTATCTGCACAATTATGTATAAATATACAAATTTTGTAATTAAAGTATTTATTTTTTTCCAAGTGCGTGATATAATGAGAAAAAATATAGGGAAAGGCGAAAAAGTGGATATATCTAGCAACACAACAGTAAGCAAACTTGTTTTGCTCTATGTATTTGACAAAATGGAAATGCCCCTAACAGAAGCTACAATAACAGACATGTGTTGTAATAGAAATGCATGGATCAGTTATTTAACCTGTAAAGAGGTGCTTTTAGACCTTGTGGAAAATGGTTTTATTGTTGTTTCTACTAATAACTCTGGCGAGCAGTACTATACTATAACCACCGATGGCAGGTCTTGCTTGTCTTATTTTTTCATGAAAATTCCTGCAAGTATACGTGATGAAATAAATGTTTTCATAAAAGATAATCGCCAAACCTTTAGACGCAAACAAGAATATTTTAGTGACTATTATAAAAACGCTGATGGTTCCTATACAGTACTGATGCGAATTGTAGAGCCTCTTGGAACAAAACTTGAACTAAAGCTAAATGTTGCGAATCGTGGGATAGCAAAAGTTATCTATAATAAATGGGAGGAGCGAGCCAGCCAGGTATATGCCTCTATCTACGATATTTTAATAGACCAATAAGCTTAAAATTATGGTTTTACCAATAAAAAAGACGCATTTGATGCGTCTTTCTTTAATTAGAACTACTACTCTTTAACACCTATAAATTCAGCAGCCCCTACTTCTTTATCTGTACCATCTTCTTCAGTTTCTCCAATTTCTTTTGGAGTTTGAATATTTATTCTGTAAAGATAAGTTACTTTAGCGCTAGAATCTGTATTAAACCCATAAATATAACCATTAACAATCTCTGGTGCCATAAGTTCAGAAGCTTCGTTTATAGTTGTTGTTGAAAGTTTAATTGGATAATTTTCCTCTCCCTCGGCAACATTTTGATACTTTATCTTATAAACCAAGTTTGAATTTAAATATACAACATAATCTCCATCCACCCCTATAAAAGATATCTCGGTGTCTGGGTCGAAATCATAAATGTTTTCGTCGGGTAAAATACCATTGTTCCAACTAATTAGCCTTAGCGTTGTACCGTCTTTAGTATTGTCATAAACAAGTGCGGAAACCTTGCCACCATCTTCTAAGAAAATGATATTTTCATAGCTTGTGTAGCAAACAACATTTTGAGCTGTGAATAGAATTTGCTCTGTGCTTTCGGTTATAATCTCACTGTAAACTCTAGAATCTTTAGAGTAAATCAAATGCCCTGCCCTTATAGCTATAAGCGTTACAGAACTGCCTTCACTAATTTTCTTTTCGCCAGTTCCGTCTGGCAGAACTCTATAAACGCGCACCCCTCTTAAAATCGTGCTGTTTTCATCATAGTTAAGAGTGTAATAAATATAGTTGTCTGTGATAGTTCCAGAAACACTTTCCCCAAAATTCTCAGACATCACGGCCGACCTAACATCAGTTTTTTTGAAGTTCTGAGTAACCTCACTGTCAAGCTTCAATGAGGTTAAAATAGCGCTTGTTTGCTCGTAAACAACTAGGTTTAAAGTTTCACCTTGCTTATAGTATGAATAAGTGATAGTATCGTCACTTGCCTGAGTGGTGTAAATAAGCTGGTCATTTTTGTTCGCAAGGTCATATCTCCTAAACTCAGTTTTACCTGTTAACATAGTGCCATCTTTATTTTTATCTTTGCAAGGCGTAGCATAATAAAGATAGTCGCCAAAAATATAAATAGACCCCTCATCAAATCCAACTAGCGAGCCAACAACTCTTTCAATTTGAAGAAACTCTTTCGTTTCTTCTTCATCATCACTTTCAGAGCTTGTTTTCTCGCCAACTTCTGTTTCTTTATAAAGGATGTTTCCCTCGTCATCCGTTTTTACTCTATAAATAGCAGCCTGAATAGTGGTTCCTGTGTTATTAGCCTCATTATTAGTTTTGGTTCCATTGATAAAATATAGCCACCCATCATGATAAACGGCAACACCACCATTAGATACCACCCCAGTAGTATCGTTAGTAACCTTCGACCATTTAAGGTCATCACAACCAACAAAGCCTAAGCATGCACAAACGCACACAACTAGCACCAAAAAACATTTTAAGAATCTTTTCATAATTTTTCCTTTTTGTCCTATCCCTTAGTTAAACTAAATTGCCTATTAAATATACAATTATTACACCAATTTTGTCAACAATAATTTAGCATTGCTTTTTAAATCCAAACAACATCCCCATCACTAGCGCGCCTAAACGACAAGAAATAGCCTTCCTTTTCATTCTCTTTTTGGTAAAAATACTGATATGAACTTTCATGAACAGGTTTATTTATCTTACTTCCACTTTTAAACCCAATCGCCACAGCATATGGCACATTGTTTTTATAAACCACGCCCGCATAAATTTCATCATTACCTTCTCCCGACTTAATAAATCTAGAACAAGGAATAATTTTCTCAATATTTTCAGCTCTGTTTTGGGTTGAAAAAAGTGAATAAAGTTGATTTTTTGATAAAGAATAAAACCCTAGTGGTAAAAAACCAAACATCTTGCTAGTTATACTATCTACAATAAAATTTCTATCTTGCTGTTTTGCTTGCTCTTCTCTTCTTCTTAAACATATCTCATTAAATAAATTTTCAAATTTCTCCATAATGGCACAGTAAGAAGCATCTAAAAGATTTTTACTAAAAAGCTTTTCCTCCTCGCCATAGAAAGCAATAAAATAATTATCCTCGAAATTAAAATTATCTTTTAGTAATACTTCTTGATTTACGTTTATATCTGTCTCTTATACACATCTCCGAGC
>ENA-OZAF01000950-OZAF01000950.1-human-gut-metagenome-genome-assembly--contig:-NODE-950-length-9992-cov-5.198551_pt1 | contig 9992 bp, 7 predicted proteins | sample MGYA00244207_ERZ653498 | MGnify/ENA primary metagenome ERZ653498 (study PRJEB26926, sample SAMN06165156) | human gut metagenome | biome: ENVO:00009003; feature: ENVO:2100002; material: ENVO:00002003... | reverse complement strand
GAGATGACGTCGAGTCTCGTGGGCTCGGAGATGTGTATAAGAGACAGGTATGAGGAAGCGGGCAGGACGCTCCAGCGCCTTGTGCAGCTGACGCCCTACGACGCGCAGCGCGTGCACCGCTACGCCTGCTGCCGCTTCCGGCTGGGGGATGCGGACGGGGCGCGCGCCTGCTACCGCCGCCTGCTGAGCATCGACCCGGACGATACGGTGGCGCGCTACTATTTCAACGCCTGCGGCCGCCGCGACGGCGCCGCACGGCACTGGACGGCGGAATACCGCGTGCCGCCGGCCGAGGCGTTCCGCCGCTTCCGCCGGCTGAATGCGCTGTTTGAGGAGCCGGCCGCGGAGTTTCTGCGCAAATGGAAGGAGAACCGCGGCCTGCGCAGCCTGTTCGTCTGGGCGCTGACGCTGCCCGACGGCAAGCCGAAATCCGTCCTGCTGCGCCGGCTGGCGGCCATCGGCGATGCGGACGCGGAGCGCATTTTGCGCGATTTTGCGCTGCGCACCGATCAGCCGGACGCCGCAAAGCGCGAGGCGCTTCTGATGCTGCAATACCTCGGCGCAAAGGAGCCGTACTGCGTCTACCTGAGCGACCGGTGGATCAGCGGCTATGTCAACGTGCGCGTGCGCGCGCCAAAGCTCCCGGCCGACTATCAGGGGCTGCTCGGCGAGATGGAGGCCGGGCTGGCCGTTTCCGCCTCGCCGGACGCCATCTTCAGCGCGATCCGCATTCTGCGCGGCTATCTGGACGCGTGCGGCGGCAAATACCCGCGCATCTCCACCAACCAGCAGGCCTCCTTTGCCGCGGCGCTCGAGCTGCTCGGCCGGCGCTGCGCCGGCGAGACGCCGGACGAGGCGGAGATCGCGCGGCGCTACCGCGTCTCGCTTTTGCGGCTGCACAACGCGGTGAGCAAATTCGAACCGTTTGCAAAGGAGCCCTGATGCGGTTTATCGCCACGTGCAAACTCGGCCTGGAATCCACCGTTGCGCGGCAGCTGCGGCAGCTCGCGCTCGATGTGGAGCGCGTGGAGGACGCGCGCGTCTTTTTCACCGGCGGCTTCGACGCGATGGCGCGCTCGCTGCTGTGGCTGCGCACCGCGGAGCGGGTGCTGCTCGTGGTGGGCTCGTTCCGCGCCGAAACGTTCAGCGAGCTGTTCGACGGCGTGCGCGCGCTCGACTGGAAGCCGTTCCTCGCGCGCGACGCGCGCATCCACGTCAACGGCAAATCGGCCAAGAGCACGCTCTTTTCCGTATCCGACTGCCAGAGCATCGTAAAAAAGGCGATCGTGGAGAACCTTAAGGCCGCCTACCATACGGACGTGGTGCCGGAGACCGGCGCGGAGGTGATCGTCGAGGTGGGGCTGCTGCGCGACGAGGCGACCCTTGCGCTCGACTGCTGCGGCGCGGGCCTCGCCCGGCGCGGCTACCGCACCTACAACGTCGCCGCGCCGCTGTCGGAAACGCTGGGCGCGGCGGTGGTGACGCTTGCGCGCTACCGCGCGGAGCTGCCGCTCATCGACCCCATGTGCGGTTCCGGCACGATGCCCATCGAGGCGGCCATGATCGCCGAGAACCGCGCGCCCGGCCTGATGCGCGCGTTCGCGGCGGAGCGCTGGCCGTTTGTGGAAAGCGCCGTCTGGCGCCTTGCACGCGAGGAGGCGCGCGACAGCATCCGCCCCGCGCGGCTCGAGATCCTCGGCAGCGATGCGGACGCGCGCTGCATCGAGCTGTGCCGGCGGCACGCGCAAAAGGCGGGCGTGACGGTGGAGTGGGCCGTGCGGCGCGTGGAGACGCTCTGTGACGCGCGCAGCGGCGGCGTGCTCGTGTGCAACCCGCCCTACGGCGAGCGCCTGCTCGACCGGCGCGCGGCGGAGGAACTGTACCGCCTGATGCGCGGACGGTTCGACCTGCTCGACGGCTGGTCGGTCAACATCATCACGGGCTACCGCGACTTTGAGCGCGCATACGGCCGGCGCGCGGACCAGCGGCGCAAGCTGAGCAACGGCGGCATGACCTGCTGCCTGTACCGCTACGCCCCGCGCGGAGCGCGCACGGCCGCAAGGCATGGCGAACAGAAAGGGGAACAGCGATGAAATACGTCATTTTCCTGGGCGACGGCATGGCGGACGTGCCGGTGCCGGAGCTGGGCGGGAAAACGCCGCTGGAGGCGGCGCGCCACCCGGGCATGGACCGCATGGCGCAGTACGGCGCGTTCGGCATGGTGCGCACCGTGCCCGAGGGCATGAGCCCCGGCAGCGACACGGCGAACCTCTCCGTGTTCGGCTACGACCCGCGCGTCTATTACTCCGGCCGCTCGCCGCTGGAGGCGGCGAGCATCGGCATCGAGCTGGACGCGGCGGACGTGACCTACCGCTGCAACCTGGTCACGCTGTCGGACGCGCCCGCGCTCGAGGCGGCGGACATGGTCGATTACAGCGCGGGCGAGATCTCCTCGGCCGAGGCGCGCGAGCTGGTCGAGGCGGTCAACGCGCGCTTTGGCTCGGACGCCGTGCGCCTGTACCCCGGCGTCTCCTACCGCCAGTGCCTCGTGCTGCGCCGCGCTGAGACGGGCGCGCGCCTCACGCCGCCGCACGACATCTCCGGCCGGAGCGTGCGCGGCCGCCTGCCGGAGGGGCAGAACGCGTCGCTGCTGAGGGAGATGATGGAGTTCTCCTACCGCACGTTCGCGGAGCACCCGGTGAACGCTGCGCGCATGCGCGCCGGCAAGCGGCCCGCCAACGCCGTCTGGTTCTGGGGCGAGGGAAGAAAGCCCGCGCTCAAGCCGTTTGCGCAGATGCGCGGCGTGCGCGGCGGCGTGATCTCCGCGGTCGATCTCATCCAGGGCATCGGCAAGTGCGCCGGCATGCGCGTCATCCATGTGGAGGGCGCGACGGGCAATTACCACACCAATTTCAGCGGCAAGGGCCAGGCGGCCATCGAGGCGCTGCGGACGGGATGCGACCTGGTCTACATCCACGTGGAGGCGCCGGACGAGTGCGGCCACCAGGGGCAGGTGCGCGAGAAGGTGTATGCCATCGAGCAGATCGACGCGCAGATCGTACAGCCGGTGCTCGCCTACCTCGACGCAGCGGGCGAGGACTATGCGGCGCTGCTGCTGCCGGACCACCCCACGCCGCTGTGCCTGCGCACGCACACGGGCGACCCGGTCCCCTTCGCCCTCTACCGCCGCGGCGACGGCGCGGCGCGCGACGCGCGCTTTACCGAATCCGCCGCGCAGGCGACGGGCCTGTTCGAGCCGGAGGGCTTCCGCCTGATGGACCGGCTGCTTGGCGCGCGGCAGGACTGACGCGCGCAGGCGAAAACGAAAACAGGCCGGCGCCGCCCGTATGATGCGGGCGGCGCCGGCCGTTTTTTTGGATCGGCCCGGCAGGGGCGCGCGCGATGCGCGGCCGCTTACCGCTGCTTGATGTGCTTGGACAGCAGCGCCAGCGGGATGGCCATATCCTCGTTCTGCACCAGGATATCCGGCGGGACGCGCAGATGCGCGGGCGCAAAGTTCCAGATGCCGCGGATGCCGCCCGCCACCATCGCGTCGCACACGGACTGGGCGCGCGGCGCGGGCACGGTGATGATGCCCAGCTCAATGTCATGCGCGCGGCACCAGCCGGCCAGCTCGATGGAGCTGAGCACCGGCTTGTCGCCGATCTTCGTGCCCACGAGCGTCGGGTCCTGGTCGAACGCCGCAACGATCTCCACGCCGTAGGCCGGGAAGCCCGGATACGCCAGCAGCGCGCAGCCCAGATGCCCCGCGCCGGCAAGCACGGCCTTGCACGTCTCCGCATAGCCGAGATAGTGCTCGACGTCGACGATGAGATTATCCAGCAGATAGCCGATCTTCGGCCGGCCGCCGACGGAGCTGACCGCCGCAAGGTCCTTGCGCACGAGCACGGGGTTGAGGTTCATTTCAGCCGCGATGTAGTTGCAGGATACCGTCCTGCTGCCCTCCTTTTGCAGCCGCTTGAGGAACTGAAGGTAGGCGGGCAGCCGCTGAAGGGTCGGATTTGGTACCGGAACGTATGACATGGCGCACCTCCCAATGAATTGATATGCCAATATCGATATTATATTAACATCTCCTGGCCGCGCCGTCAAGCCCTTTTCTGCGGCAAATGCAAATTTTTTGCGCCCGCCCGCGCCGCCGGCCGGGATGGTTTTCATTGACAAACCTGCCTTTTTTCAGTAGAATCAAGTGGACTGTAATGGTCGTATACTATGGAAGTGGTGGAGAAGGTTATGAAACAGTATCGGGTCGCCGTCGTCGGTGCGACGGGCATGGTCGGCAGAAAATTTTTGCAGGTGCTCGAGGAGCGCAAGCTCCCGGTTTCGGAGTACTTCCTGTTCGCGTCCAAGCGCAGCGCCGGGACGACGCTGCCCTTCATGGGCCGGGAATACACCGTGCGCGAGCTGACCGACGACGCGTTCGACGGGCTGCACATCGATATCGCCCTGTTCTCCGCCGGCGCGGGCACCTCGCAGCACTTCGCCCCCATCGCCGCGGCGGCCGGCGCCGTGGTGATCGACAATTCCAGCTGCTGGCGCATGGATCCGGACGTGCCGCTCGTCGTGCCGGAGGTGAACCCGGACGCCATCGGCGGCTACCGCAAAAAGGGCATCATCGCCAACCCCAACTGCTCGACCATCCAGGCGATGGTCCCGCTCAAGCCGCTCCAGGACGCCTATGGGCTCAAGCGCGTGATCTATTCGACCTATCAGGCCGTGTCCGGCGCGGGCCTGCAGGGCTACCTCGACCTGGAGAACGGCCTCAGGGGCGAAGCGCCCAAGAAGTTCCCGCATCCGATCGCGGGCAACTGCCTGCCGCACATCGACGTGTTCCTCGACAACGGGTACACCAAGGAGGAGCAGAAGATGATCGACGAGACGCGCAAGATTCTCTCCCTGCCCGAGCTGCCCGTCACGGCGACGACGGTGCGCGTGCCGGTGTTCCACGGGCACAGCGAGAGCATCAATGTGGAGTTTGAGCGCCCATTCGAGCTTGACGCGCTGCGCGCCCTGCTCGAGAAGGCGCCGGGCCTCGTGGTCATGGACGACCCGGCCAGGGAGCTCTATCCCATGGCCATCACCGCCGCGGATACCGACCCGGTCTACGTGGGCCGCATCCGCCGCGACTTTTCCGTACAGAACGGCATCAATTTCTGGTGTGTGGCGGACAACATCCGCAAGGGCGCGGCGACCAACGCCGTGCAGATCGCGGAGGAGCTCATCCGCCAGTGGGAGGCGTAACGCATGTCCGTATTTCAGGGTAGCGCCGTTGCGATCATCACGCCGTTCCACAACGGCGCGGTCGATTTCACGGCCTTCACGCGGCTGATCGAGCTGCAGATCGCAAGCGGCACGGACGCGATCGTGGTCTGCGGGACGACGGGCGAATCGTCCACGCTGAGCCTGGATGAAAAGCTCTCCGTCATCCAGTTCGTCGTGGAGCGCGTGAACGGGCGCGTGCCGGTCATCGCCGGCACGGGCGGCAACTGCACCGAAACGGTGATCGAAAACAGCCGCTCGGCCGAGGCCATCGGCGTGGACGCGCTGCTGGTCGTCACCCCCTATTACAACAAGACCACGCAGGCGGGGCTGATCGCGCATTACATGGCCGTGGCCGACAGCGTGGACCTGCCGATCATCACCTACAACGTGCCCTCGCGCACGGGGCTGAACATCCAGCCTGCGACCATGGCGGAGCTGCTCAAGCACGAGAACATCGTCGGCACGAAGGAAGCGAGCGGCAACATCGAGCAGATCGTGAACCTGGCTGCGCTGTGCCCGGAGTGCGACATCTACGCCGGCAACGACGACCACGTGCTGCCCGTGCTGAGCATCGGCGGCAAGGGCGTGATCTCGACCATCGCCAACGTCATGCCCGACGCGATGCACAGCCTGTGCGAGTCGTTCTTCAAGGGCGATCTGGCCTCCGCGCGCGAGATGCAGATCCAGATGATCCCGCTCTGGCGCGCCGCCTTCTGCGAGGTCAACCCCATCCCCATCAAGACGATGATGGGCATGATGAAGCTGTGCGAACCGGAGGTGCGCCTGCCGCTGGTGCCGCCCGCGGAGGCGAGCCTGCGCCTGATCGAGGACACGCTGCGCGCCTACGAGCTGATCTGACAACCGAAGAAAGGAGCCCCCATGATCCGTATCCTGCTCAACGGTATCGGCGGACAGATGGGCCGGGCAACCCTTGAGGCCGCGCGCAACCAGAGCGGCCTCTATTGCGTCGTGGCCGGCGTGGACGCCGCGCCGCAGAGCGTCGGCGACATCCCGGTATACGCCGCGTGCGGCCAGGTGAAGGAAGCGTTCGACGTGATCATCGACTTTTCCGTGCCCGCGGCGCTTGCCGGCGTGCTGCGCCTTGCGCGCGAGCGGCATACGCCCGCGGTCATCGGCACCACGGGCCTGACCGAGCGGCACCGCCAGCTCATCGCGGATGCGGCGGCGCAGGTGCCCATCTTCCAGACGGGCAACCTGTCGCTGGGCGTCAATTTGCAGATGGCGCTCATCCGCGAGGCGCGGGCGACGCTGGGCGCGGGGTTCGACGTGGAGATCATCGAACGGCACCACCGCCGCAAGATCGACGCGCCGAGCGGCACCGCGCTGATGCTCGCCGGCTGCATCGAGGAGGAATCCACGGCCGAAACCGAGCTGGTGTTCGGCCGGCATGAGACCAACCGCCGCCGCACGGACGGCGAGATCGGCATCCATTCCGTGCGCGGCGGCACCATCGTGGGCGAACACGAAGTGCTCTTCCTCGGCCGGGACGAGGTGCTGGAGATCAACCACCGCGCCTACTCCAAGCAGGTGTTCGCCACCGGCGCGCTGCGCGCCGCGGCCTACCTGCTGCAAAAGCAGCACGGGCTGTACAGCATGCAGGACATCGTGACCGAGGGGAACGTGGCGTCCCACGTCACGGCGCTGGAGGATCAGGCGATCCTGAACCTGTCGGGCCTGCCGGCGGACGGCAGGCTCGTGCGGCGCATCCTCGCGCTGGTGGCCGAGCGCGGCGTGGTGGTGGACATGATCTCGCTCTCGCTTCCGGGCGGCGCCGCCGCCTGCCTGGGCTTTACCATGCCGCAGGCGCAGCTCTCCGACGCGCTCAACGCGCTGCTGCCGCTCAGCGGCAGCGTGCCGTTTGAGCTGTTCACCGAGGGCGGCATGACAAAGCTCGTCATCGAGGGGCCCGGCATGGCGCTGCGCACGGGCGTGGCGGCCGAGGTGCTGGGCGTGCTCGAGGACGCCGGCATCGCCGTGCGGCTCATCACCACGAGCGAGACGAAGATCGAGCTGTGCGTGGGCGCGGCGCAGGCCGCGCGCGCGGCGGCAGAGCTCCAGCAGCACATCCTCAAACAGTACTGACCGCGCCCGCTGCGGCGCCCACCAGGCCGGCGGGCGCCGCTTTTCTGTCCGCACGGGCGCGCCGCGCGAGTCGAACCTTTGCACGACGGCGCGAAACGTGCTATACTGTATACTAAGGAATTGTTGGCATTGCCCGTCGCCGGGCTGCCGGCGTGACAGGACGGGAAGGAGCAGACTCATGACGATCGATCGGATCATGGAACAGATCGAGCTGGTGCTCAAGCGCGACGACCAGGTCACCCTGGAGGATGCGACGACCGGCCAGCTGCACGAGGCGCTGGGCCGCGTCGTGATGGACGCGATCGCGGACGACTGGTATGAGAGCCGCCACGCGCACGAGCGCGCGCGCTGCGCCTACTATTTCAGCGCGGAATACCTCACGGGCCGCATGGTCTACAACAATCTGTTCGCGCTGGGCATCCTCGAGCAGGTGCGGCAGGCGTTTGCCGACCGCGGACTGGATCTGGCCATGTTTGAAGATATTGACGACGCGGCGCTGGGCAACGGCGGCCTCGGCCGGCTGGCGGCGTGCTTCCTCGATTCTGCCGCGACGATGGACCTGCCGCTGGACGGCTACGGCCTGCGCTACAAATACGGCCTGTTCAAGCAGACGTTCCAGGACGGCTTCCAGAACGAGGCGGCCGACGACTGGCAGCGCCTGGGCGACCCGTGGAGCCGCCGCCGCGACACGCACGAGGTGACGGTGACCTTCGCCGACCAGACCGTGCGCGCCATCCCCTACGACATGCCCGTCATCGGCTACGGCACGCGCAACATCGGCACGCTGCGCCTGTGGGAGAGCGCGCCGCTGACGGAGTTCGACTTCAAACTCTTCAATGACCAGGAGTACGCGCTGGCGGTGCAGGAGAAGAACTCGGTCGAGGACATCACGCGCGTGCTCTACCCGAACGACTCCACGCCGGCGGGCAAGAAACTGCGCCTCAAGCAGCAGTACTTCCTCTCCTCCGCGTCGCTGCAGGATATCCTGTTCCGCTACAAGCGCGAGGCGCGGCCCATCGAGCAGTTCGCCAAATACGTGACCATCCAGCTCAACGATACGCATCCGGTCGTGAGCGTGCCGGAGCTGGTGCGGCTGCTCATGCGCGAGGGGCTCGGCTTTGAACAGGCGTTCTCCATCGCTGCGGAGACGTTCAACTTCACCAACCACACCATCATGGCCGAGGCGCTGGAGAAGTGGGACGTGGAGCTGTTCAAGTCCGTGCTGCCGGAGATCTTTGACATCATCTATCGGATCAACGCGCGCCTGTGCGGCGAGCTGATGGCCCGCGGCATGGATTGCAGCCATATGGCCATCATCCAGGGGCATCTCATCCACATGGCGAACCTGGCCGTCTACAGCGCGCGCTTTGTCAACGGCGTGGCCGCCATCCATACCGAGATCCTCAAGACCAGCGTGTTCCGGGACTGGTACCGCCTGTTCCCGGAGCGCTTCCACAACAAGACCAACGGCATCACGCAGCGGCGCTGGCTGGGCCTGTGCAACCCGGAGCTGCTGCGCTTCATCGAGGAGCGCGTGGGCGCGGGCTGCATGCACGACCTGGACCGCCTCGCACTGCTCAAGGAGCACCTGAGCGACGACGACGTGCGCGCGTTCAACGCCGTCAAGCAGGAGAAGAAGCGCCAGCTCTCCGAGGTGATCGGCCGGCTTGAGGGCGTGCCGCTGCCGCCGGAGTTCGTGTTCGACGTGCAGGTCAAGCGCCTGCACGAATACAAGCGCCAGCTGCTCAACGCCTTCGCCATACTGGACATCTATTTCGGCATCAAGGACGGGCGCGTCCAGGACTTTGCGCCGACAGCCTTCCTCTTTGGCGCAAAGGCCGCGCCGGGCTACATCCGCGCCAAGGCGATCATCAAGTACATCAACGAGGTCGCCCGCCTGGTCAACGGCGACCCGGCCGTGAACGAGCTGATGCGCGTGGTGTTCGTGCAGAACTACAACTGCTCCTATGCCGAGCACATCATGCCCGCGGCGAACATCTCCGAGCAGATCTCGCCCGCCGGCACGGAAGCCTCCGGCACGGGCAACATGAAGCTCATGCTCAACGGCGCGGTGACGCTGGGCACCTACGACGGCGCGAACATCGAGATCGTACAGCAGGCGGGCGAGGACAACAACTACATCTTCGGCTACCGCGTGGAGGAGCTCAACGCGCGCCGCGACAGCTACGACCCGCGCGCCATCTACGAGCGCGAGCCGCGCGTGCGCCGCGTGGTGGACACGCTGATCGACGGCACCGTATCGGACGACAACACGGGTGCGTTTGCCGACCTGCACCGCTCGCTGCTGGAGGGCTACCGGCCGGACAGCTATTTCATCCTGCTGGAGTTCCTCCCCTATCTGGAGCGCAAGATGCAGGCCATCGGCGACACGCGCGACCCGATCGCCTTTGGCCGCAAGTGCCTTGTCAACGTGGCCTCGGCGGGCAAGTTCTCCTCCGACCGCACGATCGGCCAGTATGCGCGGGAGACCTGGTTTATCGAGCCGGTGCCGCAGCCGGGCCGCTGAATCCCGCTTTACGCTGAACAAACGCCTGCGCGGCATGGCCGTGCAGGCGTTTCCCGTTTTCCTCCCCTCCCCCGCCGCG
>ENA-OZAF01000947-OZAF01000947.1-human-gut-metagenome-genome-assembly--contig:-NODE-947-length-10054-cov-4.938494_pt1 | contig 10054 bp, 9 predicted proteins | sample MGYA00244207_ERZ653498 | MGnify/ENA primary metagenome ERZ653498 (study PRJEB26926, sample SAMN06165156) | human gut metagenome | biome: ENVO:00009003; feature: ENVO:2100002; material: ENVO:00002003... | reverse complement strand
CGAGCTCGCCGTCCTGCGCGGCCTTGGTCAGGTCGCGGCTGTATTTTTCCAAAACGCTGCCTTCGGCCTTTCCGTCTTCGCCGCCGGATGCGGAGGCGTCCTCGCCGCCGTCGGGCTGGGATTTGGCCAGCGCCTCGAGAATTTTCTGCTGCATTTCCTGCGTATCCACGCCCATGCTGCGAAGCAGGCTCACGGCCACGCCTTCGCCCTCCTTGAGCAGGGCAAGCCAGAAATGCTCCGTGCCCACAAAGCTGTGGTGCAGCTTGCGGCTTTCCAAAATGCTGCTTTCCAGAATTTTTTTGCTGCGCGGGGTCAATTCCAGCATGCCGCCGGACTGCATGTTGCCCTCGCCCAGGAGCGTGCGCACGCGCTCAAGCACGGTTTCATAGTTGACGCCCTCGGGCAGCACCTCCGAAACGACGGGACCGGGCTCCTTGAGCAGCCCCAAAAGAATATGCTCCGTTCCCACATAGGGCTGGTGCAGCAGCACCGCCGCCTGCTGGGCGGCTGCCACGGCACGCTGGGCCCGCTGGGTGAAGCGTCCGAAAATTGCCATATCAGAACCTCCTAAACGTTGGTTTCAAGGGTTTTGCGGATGATATCGCAGCGCGCGGCGTCCGCTTCTTCGCCGGGCGCGGTTTCCTGGGCATAACGCCGGGCATGCGCGTCCTGCGCCACGGTGAGCAGATCGTCCGCCGAAGCAAGGCTCACGGGCAAAAGCCCCATCGCCGCGCCCAGGCGCAGATGGCTCCAGTGGAGCATGAATTCCTTTTCATCCATGCGAAGCGCATAGCGAAGCAGACCATAGCTGCGCATGAGCGCGTCCTTAAGGTCCATGGGCTGCTCTTTGAGGCACCGCGCCCGCAGGGACAGCTCCATGTCGATGAGCTGGCGGCCCACGGCGGTGACGGCCTCGATGATTTCATCCTCCGTGCGGCCCAGCGTGACCTGATTGCTTACCTGATACAGGTCGCCCAGCGCCTCGCTGCCCTCGCCGTAGATGCCGCGGGTGGTCAGGCCCAGCTTTGCCACGCTCTGGTTGACGTTGCCCATCTGCTTGTAGCGGGTGAGCATGGGCAGATGCAGCATCACAGAGGCGCGCATGCCCGTGCCGGTGTTGGTGGGGCAGGAGGTCAGGTAGCCCAGCTGGGGATCGAAGCTGAAGGTGCAGACCGCTTCCAGCCGCTCCTCCACGCCAAAGGCCACGCGCGCGGCGGATTCCAGATCCAGCCCCGTGCCGATGGCCTGGATGCGCAGATGGTCCTCCTCGTTGATCATCACGCTCACGCGCCGGTCCGCGCGGATGAGCGCTGCGCCGGTTTCTGCCCGCTCCACAAGGTCGCGGCTGATCAGGTGCTTTTCCACCAGCTTGAGCCGCTCCACGTCGGGCAGATCGCGCATCAGGTACAGGCCGTAGCTCTCCTCCCCGCCACACAGCGCCGCCTGCGCCCGCTCGATGCACAGGCGGGCGTTTTCCGGACGATTCTGGTTGAAAAAGGGCAGGTCAAAGTAGTTTCGGGCAAGCCGCACCCGGCTGGAAACCACCACGTTTACCGCCGTATCGCTCATGGCTGCGCCGCCCCGCTTTCCTCGGTGAGCTTCCTCAGCTCGTCACGGTATTTTGCCGCATCCTCGAAGTTTTCACTTGCCACGGCTTCATCCATTTTCTGGCGAAGCTCATTTGCCCGCGCGGCGCGCTCGTCCTCCGGCGAGGGGGTAAAGGCGGCGGGTTTGCGCCCGGCGTGCTGCGCCCGGCCGTGGATGCGCTGCAAAAGGGGCCGCAGCTGATCGGAAAAATCCCGGTAGCACTGGGCGCAGCCCAGGCGGCCCGTGCGCTCAAATTCGGCATAGCTAAGCCCGCAGCCCGAGCATACGGCGCTGTGTTCCTCGGCTTTCTGCCCGCTGCCCAGCACGGACAGAACCGAGCTCAAAAAACCCTGTATATCCCCATTGACAAGGCTGAATTGCATTTTTTTCATGCATTCGGGGCAAAGGCGCCGCGTGGACACCTCGCCGCCGGCGGAAACGGTGATGGAAACCGTCGCCTGGTTCTTGCCGCATTCCTCACAAAGCATGAACGTCCCTCCTTTGGGCTATTGGCCCTTGCCCTTGCGGGCAACCTCCAGAAGCATGTTTTTGAGAATCCGGGCTCGAAGCGCGTCCTTCATCTCCGCCGGCAGCGGGAGGCTGAGCGCCTGGGGCGACAGCGCGGCGTTCATCATGGCCGCCTCGCCGTCCGTGACCACCTCGCGCTCGCGCAGCTGCTGAACCAGGTGCGAGGCCGCCAATGCGTCGATGGAATCGCCCACGCGCTGGTTGAGCAGGTAGATCAGCTGCTCGCTGGTATCCTGCGCCATGCGGAAGATGCGAATGTATCCGCCGCCGCCGCGCCGGCTTTCGATGATGTAGCCGTGGTCGGGCGTGAAGCGGGTGGCCAGCACATAGTTGATCTGCGAGGGCGCACAATTAAAATATTCGGCAAGCTCGTTTCGCTTGAGTTCTACTTCGGGCGCTTCCTGCGTGAGCATCGTTTTGATAAACTGCTCGATTGCGTCACTTAGTCGCATAAAGGTCCTCCTTTCGCCAAAGAACATTGACCATCTTTGACCATTTCATTGTATCACGGAGCAACCCCAAATGCAATGGGAGAGAGCGGCTTTTTACACAAAGATGCCCTCCGCACAGGCGGAGGGCCGATAGGATACGGGGCCGGGCGTCACTGCCCGGCGTATCCGGTGGCGTAGTTCAGCAGGTCCTTCCACAGGGGATGGTTACTGTCCAGCACCAGCACGCTGTTTCCGTCCAGCGCGCTTTCCAGCGCCTGGAGCGAACGCCAGTAGGCATAGAACTCCTCGTCCACGCTGTAGGCGGAGGCGTAGATTTCCAGCGCGGCGGCGTCGCCCTCGCCGCGGATGAGGCCGGCCTCGCTCACGGCGTCGGCCTCGATTTTGCGGGCTTCCAGATCGGTTGTGGCCACGGCCTTGAGGTATTCCTCCTGACCCTCGCTGCGCAGTTGCTGGGCCACCTTGGCGCGGTCGGCCTGCATGCGGGCGTAGGTGCTTTCGATGTTGGCCGTGGGCAAGATGGTGCGGTGCACCTGGATGTCCTTGACCTCGATGCCGCGGGGGGCCATGTCCTCGTTGATGGTTTTCAGGCCCTGGGCCAGCGCCGCGTTGAGGGCGTCCTTGTTGCTGACGAAGTCGTCGCCGGTCAGGCGGTTGATGGCCTGCACGATGACCGGGTGAATCAGGTTATCCAGCTGGTTTTCGGCGCTGGACATGCTGCCCAGCTTGAGGCTGAAGAGCGCGGGGTCGGCGATGCTCCACTGGGCGTAGGTTTTGACATAGTACTGCTTCTTTTCGGCGGTGTTGACCACCTCGCTGTCGCTGACGTAGGTGTAGAGGCGCGAGGGGTACTTCTGCACCGTGTCCAGGAACGGCACCTTGAAGTGCAGGCCGCTGCCGGTGAGCAGCTGGACATCGTCGCTCATGGTGATTTCGCCCGCCAGAACGTCCGCGTAATCCTGATGGAAGGTGTTGTCGCCGTTGAGGATGACGCGCTTGATGACGCCGAAGCGGCTCACAAACGCCTGCTCGGCCTCGCCCACCACGAAGAAGCACTGGCCGGCCACGATCAGCACCGCCAGCACGATCACCCCGATGACCGCCCAGCGGGTGACATCGGAGCGCAGCTTGCGCTGACGGGCCGCCTTGTCAAAGTCATAAGCCTGTCCGTTCATGCTCACACGCTCCCTTCCGGCGCGGCGGCTTCGGCCGCGCTGCCCGTGGTCTGGTCAAGGTCGAGGATTTTCAAAACGCCGCTGTCCGGCTCGGCCACGATCACGCGGCCGGTATTCTGCAACACGCGCTCCATGGTTTCGATCAGAAGGCGCGTGCGGGTGATCTCCGGCGCGGCCTTGTACTTTTCGTACACGGCCTGGAACACCGCCGCCTCGCTCTCGGCCGCGGCGATGGTTTCGGCCTTGTAGGCCTCGGCCTCCTGCAGGGTCTGGTAGGCGCGGGAACGGGCCTGGGGCAGCACCTCGTTGGCGTACTTCTCGGCCTCGTCCAGACGCTTGGTCTTTTCGTTCTTGGCGTTGTTGACATCCTCGTAGGCGGCGGACACGTCCGCGGGCACGGTGATGTTCTGGATGCGCACATCGTTGATCTTGACGCCCATTTCATAGGTGTCGATCAGGGCCTGGAAATCCGGCAGCACCTGCCGCTCGATTTCTTCCTTGTTGAGCAGCGCGTCGTCCAGCGGGCGGTTCTGGATGTTGCGCCGGATGATGGCCTCAAAGGCCAGCTGCAAGGTTCCCTCCGGGTCATCCACGTCGAAATAATACTGCTTCACATCACGAATGGTGTACTGATAGATGGCTTCAATGGACACGATGCTGTTGTCGTTGGTGAGCATCACGCTTTCGTCCAGCTCGTCGGCATAGGTCGCCGCCGTGCCCGCCGAGCCCGTGCGCGTGGTGCGGAAGCCGTATTCCTTGGTGTGGATGGTGGTCACGCTCTCGGAAATCACGCTCTGGATGAGCGGGATTTTCCAGTACAGGCCGGGTCCCTTGACATCGGTCACGCGCCCGAAGGTGAGCACGAGGGCCTCCTCGCCCTGGCCCACGCGGTAGAAGCTGGAGGCACCCAGCGCGCCCAGCACCACCAGCACGGCCAGCAAGATGCCGCCGGTCTTTTTCCATTTGGTTTTCATGTTGTCTGAAATACTCCTTTCCTCCCTGCCGGTTTTGGCATGCATATCATAGCATAAAAACGGACGGTTTTGAAAGCCGGGCGTTTCAAACATACATTCCAGCTTCCCAAAGCCGCATGGAAGGGTGTTTCGGCATTGTATGCGGGCGGCAATTCGTGCTATAATCACCCTATGCCAATGTCAGGAAAGGAACGTGTGCGTATGAGCAACCCCATTTTCGGCGTGATTTTTGATCTGGACGGCGTGATCGTCTCCACCGACAACTGCCACTATCTGGCCTGGAAGCGTATGGCCGATGAAGAGGGCATCTACTTTGACCGCACCATCAACGAGCGCCTGCGCGGCGTCAGCCGCATGGAAAGCCTGGAAATCATCCTTGAGCGCGCCCAAAGGCCCTATACCGACGATGAAAAGCAGGCCATGGCCGCGCGCAAGAATGCATATTATGTGGAGCTGATTGGAAGCCTGACCCGTGCGGACATTCTGCCCGGCGCGCTGGATACGCTGAGCTATCTCAAGGAGCGGGGCGTGAAGGTGGCCATCGGCTCCTCCAGCAAAAACACGCCCATCATCCTTCGCCAGATCGGGCTGGAAAACGCCTTTGACGCCGTGGCCGACGGCAACGCCATCACCCACAGCAAGCCCGACCCGGAGGTGTTTGTGCTGGCGGCGCGGCTTTTGGGGCTGGAACCCAAAAACTGCCTGGTGGTGGAGGACGCGGACGCGGGCATCGAGGCGGCGCTTGCCGGCGGCATGCGCGCGCTGGGCGTGGGGTCGGCGGCGGAGAATCCCGCAGCCACGTTCCATGCGCCGGACCTTGCGCATGCGGACTTTGCCGCCATTCTGGGCTGATCACAGGAGGTTAGAACATGCTGGAACCATCCCTTGTGCATGACGTGCTGGACGCGGCATTGTCCACCGGCGCCGATTTTGCCGAGCTGTTTATGGAGGACCGGCGGGATACGTCGCTCGTTTTGCAGCTCAACCGGCTGGAAACGGTCAATTCCGGACGCATCCACGGCGCGGGCGTGCGTGTGTACGTGGGCCTGAACGCCATCTACGCCTATACCAACGACACCAGCCGGGAGGGGCTGATCGCCTGCGCCCGGCAGGCGGCCAGCGCCGTGAGGGAGCGGGGGCGGGAGCTTGCCGCCTGCGCGGAGCTGACCCTTTCGCCCGTGGGGGACGCGCATGCCGTGAAGCTGCTGCCCTCCCGCACGGATACGCGCCGCAAGGCGGACGTGCTGCGCGCCGCCAACGCCGCCGCGCGCGAGGCCGGGGAGGAGATCGTGCAGGTGGCGTGCACCTACCGCGACAGCGAGCAGGACGTGCTCATCGCCAACAGCGAGGGCCGCTTCGTGACCGACCGGCGCGTGTACACGCGCCTTGGATGCCAGGCGGTGGCGGGCAATGGCACGGAAAACCAGTCGGGCTTCGAGGGTCCCGGCGCGCTGATGGGCTTTGAATTGTTTGAAAGCCGGGTGGACCCGGCGCGGGTGGGGCGCGAGGCGGCCCGGACCGCGATCGAGATGCTGCATGCGCCGGTGTGTCCGTCCGGGGTGATGCCGGTGGCCATCGGCAACGGGTTTGGCGGCGTCATCTTCCACGAGGCGTGCGGCCACGGGCTGGAGGCGACCAGCGTGGCCTTTGGCACGAGCGTGTTTTGCGGAAAGCTGGGCGAGCAGATCGCTTCGCCCTGCGTGACCGCCGTGGACGACGGCACGCTGCCAAACGAATGGGGCAGCGAAAACGTGGACGACGAGGGCACGCCCGCCACAAAGCTGGTGCTGATTGAAAACGGCGTGCTCAAAAACTACATGATCGACCGCCTGAACGGCAGGCGCATGGGCATGCCGCCCACCGGCAGCGCCCGGCGCGAGAGCTACGCCTACGCGCCCACCTCGCGTATGCGCAACACCTACATCGCCGCCGGGAGCGACGATGAAAAGGAGATCATCTCCTCCATGGGCGACGGGCTGTACGCCGCCAGGATGGGCGGCGGGTCCGTCGATCCCGCCACGGGCGAATTCAACTTCGCCGTGCAGGAGGGATATCTGGTAAAAGGCGGCAAGATCACCACGCCCGTGCGCGGCGCGAGCCTGATTGGCAAGGGCGCGGATATTCTGATGAAGATCGACCGCGTGGGGCGCGATATGCGCATGGCGCAGGGCATGTGCGGCAGCCTCAGCGGCAGCGTGCCCACCAACGTGGGCCAGCCGATGATTCGCGTATCGTCCATCACGGTGGGCGGGCGCGCGTAAGGGGGCGAAGCGGAATGCAGGATTTTGTCAAGCAGCTGATGGAGGCGGCCAGGGCCGCCGGCATCGAGGCGTGCGAGGCGTATGTGTCCTCGCGCGACAGCTTCAGGGCCATGACCACCGAGGGCGAGGTGGTGGAATACGAGAGCAACCTGACGCGCGGGCTGGGCTTCCGGGGCCTGTACAGGGGCCGCATGGGCTATGCCAGCACCGAGGCGTTTGACGAGGAGGCCGTGGGCCAGCTGGTCAGGGGCGTTATGGAAAGCGCCGAGCTGTGCGAGGACGAGGACGAAGCGCCGCTCTACGACGGCGGCGGGCCCGTGCCGGACATGGACCTGCGAAACCCCGCGCTTGCGCAGGTGACGCCGCAGGAGAAGATCGACCGTGTGCTGGCCATGGAAAGGCTGGTCAAGGAGAGCGACCCGCGCATCGACAAGACGGCGCACAACGTCATCAACACCGGCAGCTATACGGTGCGCATCGTCAACTCCCACGGCATGGACCGCAGCTACACCGAGGACGTATGCGCCCTCTACGGCCAGGCCACCGCCAGGGACGGCGACTTCGTATCCTCCGGCGGCTACGGCGTGGCCGCGCGCAGCTTTGACGGGCTGGACGCGCGGAAGGTGGGCGGCGAGGTAGCCCGCCGCACGCTGGACGGACTCAACGCCGCGCCCGTGCCGTCGGGCAAGTACCGGGTGGTGTTCTTCTCCGAGGCCATGTGCGACCTGCTGGGCGTGTTCAGCTCCATCTTTTCGGCGGAGACGGCGCAAAAGGGCATGTCGCTGCTCAAGGGGCGCGTGGGGGAGCGCATCGCCGCGCCGTGCGTGACGCTGGTGGACGATCCCCTGATGGAAGGCGGCATGGGCAGCCGGCCCTTCGACGACGAGGGCGTGCCCTCCGCCACGCACACGGTGGTGGAGGACGGCGTGTTCCGCACCTTCCTGCACAACCTGAAAACAGCCCGCAAGGACGGCGTGGCCACCACCGGCAACGCCCGCAAGGTGGGATACGCTTCCGCCGTGCATGTGACGCCCACCAACTTCTATCTAAAGCCGGGCAAGCGCACGCTGGATGACATGCTCCGCGAAATCGGCGAGGCCCTCGTGATCACCGAGGTCAGCGGCCTGCATGCGGGGGCCAACCCCATCAGCGGCGATTTCTCGCTGCTGGCCAAGGGATATACCTTCCGCGAGGGCCGGCGCGAAAAGCCGGTGGAGCAGATCACCGTGGCGGGCAACTTCTATGAGCTGCTAAGCGCCGTGCGCGAGCTGGCCAGCGACCTCACCTTCCCCATGGGCGGCATCGGCTGCCCCAGCGTGGACGTGGGCGAACTGTCCGTGAGCGGGACCTGAGGCCGGACGCAGCATATTGAAAAAACATCCGCCGGACGGGAGGCATCTCCCGCCCGGCGGATGTTCGTATGCGCCGTCTCACTTACTCCGTAAAATTCGTGCCCCTGCGCGGCATATAGCCATACAGGTTCCCATAGCGCACGTGCAGCCACGTATCGTCAATCACGCCCATGACCTCCACCGTTTCGCCCCGGACGACCATGATGCGCGCCTCTGTCTTGGTGTCGGGCACGTCGTAAAACATGGTGCTTTTCGCAGTTACCTGGACCTGGGGAATCCCGATCCGGGTGCTGTTGGGGCCGTCGCCCTCCAGCGTGAGGTAGCGGCGCTGCATGTAGCCCTGACGGCCGTACACATCCACCCGCACCCACTCGCCATCCTCCGAAAAGCCCAGGACCGAGGCCACACACCCATTGTAGTACTTGCCCAGGCTTTTGGCGCTCTTGCTGGGGGAGGCGCGCAGGTTCAGGCGGTCGTTTTCGTCGGGATTGGAAATATGGGCCAGCTGGGGCACGCTGTCCCCATCCACCAGATAGAGGTTCCCCGCGCCCGCGCGCACGAAGCACGAATATGTGCCGCTGTCCAGCGTGACCAGCAGATGCCACCAGCTGTCCGAAAAGCCCATGAGAGAAAAGACCTGATTGGATTCGACGCTCTCGCTGACCGAAAAATGCGACGGCTGCTGAAAGATGGTGATGGGTCCGGCGTTTCGGTACTGGGGCATGGCGCTGGCGGGCGCTGCTCCGTCGGTGCTTAGCAGATAGGTCTTTTGCATCCAACCGACGAGCGAGGCGGGCGCAAGGCCGACCCGCACGCGCACCCAGCCCTTCCCGTTGTCCGCAAGGACGGTGATGGGCGCGCCGTTGTAGTACTTGCCAAGGCTTGGAGCCTGCGTGCTGGCGTAGGAGCGCAGGTGGAGCCGGTCGGCGGGGTCGGGGTTGTTGATGTACACGCCCGCAAGGGCGCCGAGAGGCATGAGGGCGCAGAGCGCCGCCAGCAGGATGGCCGCAAGACGCTTCATTCGCATGAGAAACCTTCCCCTTTTCGGTGAATTGTGTTACAATGCCTGTGATCATAGAACGCGCCGGGGGGCGGGAATTCTTCCCAGCACCGGCCAGATTTTTGAAACAAAGGGTGACGGCGCCGGTGGACAAGCGGGAGATACTCAAGCGCGTGTTCGGCCACGAGGGCTTTCGCGAGGGCCAGGAGCAGCTGGTGGACGAGCTGCTCGGCGGTCACGACGTGCTGGGCGTGATGCCCACGGGCGCGGGCAAGTCCGTGTGCTATCAGCTGCCCGCGCTGATGCTGGAGGGCGTTACGCTGGTGATTTCGCCGCTGATCTCGCTGATGAAGGACCAGGTCATGGCGCTCAAGGCGTCAGGCGTGGCGGCGGCGTACATCAACAGCAGCCTGACCCCCGGCCAGCAGGCCGAGGCGCTGCGCCGAGCGGCAGCCGGGGCGTACCGCATCATCTACGTGGCCCCGGAGCGGCTGGATATGCCGCAGTTCGTGGCTTTCGCCAAGCAGGCGCGCATTCCGCTCGTCGCCGTGGATGAGGCGCACTGCGTGTCCCAGTGGGGGCAGGACTTCCGCCCCAGCTACCTGCGCATCAAGGCGTTTGTGGACAACCTGCCCAAGCGCCCGGTGGTGGGAGCCTTTACGGCCACCGCCACGGCCCATGTGCGGGAGGACATCCGCACCCATCTGGAACTCCACACCCCCTACGAG
>ENA-OZAF01000946-OZAF01000946.1-human-gut-metagenome-genome-assembly--contig:-NODE-946-length-10057-cov-3.944411_pt1 | contig 10057 bp, 10 predicted proteins | sample MGYA00244207_ERZ653498 | MGnify/ENA primary metagenome ERZ653498 (study PRJEB26926, sample SAMN06165156) | human gut metagenome | biome: ENVO:00009003; feature: ENVO:2100002; material: ENVO:00002003... | reverse complement strand
CGTCAGATGTGTATAAGAGACAGCCTCCGGCACACGCGCACAGCGCTGGGCGTAGTCCCCGCGGGCACAGGCAACGATTTTATCAAAACCATCGGCACGCCACGTGAGTGGCGCGAGGCGCTGGAATTTATCCTGACGCATCCGCCGCGACCGGTCAACAGCGGCATGATGAACGACCGCTTCTTTCTCAACGTGGGCGGCGCGGGATTCGACGTGATGGTGCTGGACTTTGCCAACGCGGCCCGCAAGCGCCTAAGCGGCATCGGCTCCTATCTCTACGGGGTGCTGCGCGCGATCTCCGCGTTCCGGCCCATTCCCATGCATGTGGAAATCGGCGGGGACGTGGTGCTGGACGGCCAGTACATGATCTGTTCGGTGGGCAACGGTCGCTTCATCGGCGGCGGTATTCCTATCACGCCAAAGGCCGACGTGACCGACGGCCTGTTTGATATTCAGCTGGTGGACGCGGTGCCCCGCTGGAAGATTCCGTTTTATCTGCCCTCGCTGATGATGGGCACGCTGTTCAAGCATCCGCCCGCGCATAACTACCGCGCAAGCAGCTGCACCTTGACCTCGCCGGGCATGCGGCTGCAACTGGACGGTGAAATTCTGCCCGTGAAGCGCGCGCATTTCGTGTGCGAAAGCGATGCGCTGCTGATGCACTGGTAGGACGCTTGTAAACTTTTTTGCGCGCGGCGGCTGAAAAGGCCGCTTTGGGCCCACAATATGGTATAATGGGCCGCAGAGGGGGAAAAGTCGTTTCTCTCGCGCAGGAGCTGCCGAGCGCACGCGGGTATCTGTCGCAGGAAAGCAGCGTAGACTGATGAGGGAATGATGTTTCACGGCGGAAAAGCCAGGGCCTATGTTTCGCACCGGCCTGTTTCGCTACTGCAAAGAAAAGAAAGGATGTTAAGCATGGCAGCTTTGGGCAACAACGTAAAGATGGCGTTTTTGAAAGGTTTGGAGGCGCTGGGCAAGGGAGCCAGCAACATGGCCACCAACGCCCATCAGAAGCTGAATGAGATCAACCTGGAAACCCGCCGGCGCGAGCTTTTGAGCGAAATCCCTGTGCGGGCGCTGGATTTGTGGCAGCAGGGCGAGCCCATGCCCCAGCCCCTGGGCGATATGCTCAGCGAGCTCAGCGCCCTGGACGAACAGCTCACCGTGCTGCGCGCCCAGCGCTATGCGCGCGTGGAAACCGAGGCCGAAGAGAGCGCCGCGGCTGCGCCGGAAAGCGAGTCCGTGCCGGAAGATGAGGACACCCTGCCGGACGCCGTTTCGGAAACGGACGGCACGGGCCGGGAGGGAGAGCTGGACAAGGCGGTCGACGCGCCTGAGGGCCCGGATGCGGCCGGGGAGGACGAGGAAGCCGTCCGCCCGGACCTGCGGCCCGTAGAGCCGGACCCCATCGACGAGGGCGAAACCGGCGGCAACGCCTGACCGGTTGTAAAAACAGGAAAGCAGCAAGGCGCTTCCGTCCTGTCCGGGCGGAAGCGCCTTGCTGCTCCTTACGCGCCGTGTTCCTCGTCCGTAGACAGGGGGAAGGTCAGGGTCATCACGGTCCCGCGGCCCACCTCGCTGTCCAGCTCAATCCTGGCATGGTGGTATTCCGCGCCGTGCTTGACGATGGACAGGCCCAGGCCCGTGCCCCCGGTCTGCTTGGAGCGGCTGCCGTCCACGCGGTAGAAGCGCTCGAACACCTTGTCCTGGTGCTCCGGCGGAATGCCGATGCCCGTATCGGTCACGCGCACGCGCGCGCCGTCCGCAAGGCGGCTCACCTCCACCTGCACCTCGCCGTTGAGACGGTTGTACTTGACGCCGTTTTCGATGACGTTGCGCAGCATCTCATCCAGCAGGGTGGGGTCGGCGTTGATGGAGACGTTCTCGCCTGTCAGGCGCACGGTCACGTTTCTCTCCGCGGCGGCCTCCGCGTTTTCCTCCACGGCCGCGCGCGCGGCCTCCAGCAGGTCCACGCTGCGCTGGCAGCCCGCGGCGAAGCCCTCGTCTAGCTTGCTCAAATGCATGATGTCCTCGATCAGTTTGAGCAGCCGGCGGCTCTCGTTATAGATCTTGCGGGCAAATACCGGAATATCTTTGGGTTCGGTCATGCCGCTCTGCATCAGCTCCGCATATCCGGAGATGGTGGTCAGCGGCGTGCGCAGCTCATGGCTGACGTTGGCGGTGAAACGCTTGCGCGCCGCCTCGGAGGCGTTGCGCTCGGTCACGTCATGCAGCAGCAGCACCAGTCCCTCGTTGTGGCGCACCGTGCTGGCCGTGAGCAGGTATTCGCGCCCGCCCGCGCTCATGTCCGCATGCGCCCCGCCTTCCGCGATGGCTTTTTCCACCGTGTCCAGCAGCGTCTGCGACCGGTTGTAGCGGGAAAGCGGCGTCTTTCCGTCCGCGGGCCAGTCCGTGTGCAAAATGGCGCGCGCGCTGTCGTTCATCAGCAGCACACGGCGGTGCGCATCCAGAATCAGCAGTCCCTCGTTCATATGGCCGATGATGGTTTCCAGTTCGCCCCGCCGCGCGTCGATTTCCCGCATCTGCGTCTCCAGCCGCCGGTTTTGCTCGGCCATGCGGCGCAGCATGGGCGTCAGCTCGTCGTACACGCGGTTTTCCAGCGGGTTTTCCAGGTTGATTTCGTTGATGGGCCTCACCAGCGACCGCGTCCACAGGCGGGAGAGCACGGCGGCCGCAATCAGTACCACCGCGATGCCCGCCACCAGCGCCCCGCCCATGCGCCATAGCGAGCCCGCCAGACTGCTCTGCGTAGCAGCCACGCGAAGGTAGCTGCCATCGTCCAGCTTTTTGGCGCAATAGAGCTGCTCTTCCAGCAGGGTTTGAGAAAAGCGCCTGGAAAATCCGGTTCCCGTTTCGCTTGCCTGCGCGATTTCTTCGCGGCCAAGGTGGTTTTCCATGCTCGCAGCGTTGCTCTGGTTATCGTAGCGCACCGTGCCGTCCGGCGCGATCCACGTCAGGCGGTTGGGCATGTTCAGCGCCTTGAGCGCCGCCTCCTCGGCCTCCTGATCCGCGGCCTGCTCCATCAGCGTGGACAACATGTCCAATTCCTGCCACAGCTGGCTCTCCAGCTGCTCGCCGGACTGGCGGTAGCTCACCGCCGCCGCCAGCAGGCCGACCGTCAGCGCCGTGGCCAGCGTGAGCAGCAGCAAGCCTCTAAAGATTCTCTTCTGCATCCGCATCCTCCAATCGGTAGCCCACGCCGCGCACCGTTTGCAGGCATCGGCTGGCCTCGCCCAGCTTGACGCGCAGGGTGCGCATATGCACGTCCACGGTGCGGGTATCGCCGGGATAATCCACGCCCCATACCGCATCCAGCAGCCTCTCGCGCGTAAGCGCAATGCCCCGGTTGATCAGCAGGTAGCGCAGCAGCTCAAATTCCATATGGGTCAAAGTCACGTCCCGCCCCTTGACAAAGACCCGGTGGCGCGCCACATCCATGCGCAGGCAGCCCGCGGCGAGCTCATCCTGGGGCTGCTCGTCCTTCGCGCGGCGAAGCACCGCCCTGACGCGGCTGAGCAGCTCCATCACGCCGAAGGGTTTCACAATGTAATCGTCCGCGCCGCCGTCCAGCCCCTGCACCTTGTCCATCTCCTCCCCGCGCGCCGTGACCATGATCACCGGCAGGCGGCGGGTGCGGGGGTCCTGCCGGAGCCGGGCCAGCAGGCGGTTGCCGTCCTCTCCGGGCAGCATCACATCCAGCAGCACCAGCTGGGGCAGCTGAACGCGCACGGCCTCCAGAAAGGACTGTCCTTCCTCGAAGCCGCGCGCTTCAAAGCCCGCCTGTTTCAGCGCATAGCACTCCAGCTCGCGGATGCCCGGATCGTCCTCTACGACGTAGATCATTGAAGCTCTTCTCCCTTATAGGAACCGGTTACGGAGAATTCCACCCATTCCCCGATGTTCACGGCGTGGTCTCCGATGCGTTCAAAGTATTTGGCGATCATCAGGATATCCAGCGCCTGCTGGCCCCGGGATGCGTCGCGCGTGAGCAGTTCGATCAGCTCCGCCTTCACGCGCATGAACAGATCGTCCACCACGTCGTCGGCCGCCATGACTGCCCGTGCCAAGTGTACATCACTGGCAACGTATGCGTCAATGACCTTGTGTACCATATCGACGGTCTCGCGCGCCATGTCGCGCATCAGGCGGGGATTGTCCAGCCCCTCCATGCCGTCCATCATGGTCACGATCTCGCAGATATCCGCAGCCTGATCGCCCACGCGCTCCATATCGGTGATCATCTTCAGCGCGGAGCTGACCTTGCGCAGGTCGCGCGCAATGGGCTGCTGAATCAGAAGCAGCCGCAGGCACATGCTTTCGATGGTCCGTTCCTTCTGGTCGATGAGGTGATCGGCCTCCATCACGCTTTGCGCCAGCGCCACGTCGTGGCGCATCAGCGCGTCGCACGCCTTGTCGATGGCGCTTTCGATCATCGCGCCCATGGAGATCATCTCGCGGGCCAGCTCCTCCAGTTGCTCGTCAAATTGCCGGCGCATATCAGCCGAACCTCCCTGTGATATAATCCTCGGTGCGCTTTTCGCGGGGGTTGGAAAACAGCTTTTCCGTGGGGCCCGTCTCCACGATTTCCCCCAGCAGGAAAAAGGAGGTCTGATCGCTTACGCGCAGGGCCTGCTGCATGTTGTGCGTGACCATCACAATGGTGTACCGCTCCTTGAGCTCCACCACCAGCTCCTCGATCTTGCCGGTGGAGATGGGGTCAAGCGCGGAGGTCGCCTCGTCCATGAGCAACACCTCCGGCTGCACGGCCAGGGCGCGGGCGATGCACAGCCTTTGCTGCTGGCCGCCGGAGAGGGCCATGGCGCTTTTTTGCAGCCGGTCCTTGAGCTCGTCCCAGATGGCCGCCTGCCTGAGGGACTGCTCCACCAGCTCGTCCAGGCGCGCGCGTCCATGGATACCGTGCGTGCGCGGACCATAGGCGATGTTGTCGTACACACTCATGGGGAAGGGATTGGGCTTTTGAAACACCATGCCCACGCGCTTGCGCAGGAGGTTGACGTCGGTATCCGGGGTCAGCACGTCGGTGCCGTCCAGCAGCACCCTGCCGGTCACGCGGCAGCCGGGCACCAGGTCGTTCATGCGGTTGAGGGTTTTGAGCAGCGTGCTCTTGCCGCAGCCGGACGGCCCGATGAACGCCGCGATGCCGTTGCGCGGAATGCTCAGGTCAATGCTCTTGAGCGCGTGAAACTTTTCATAATACAGGTCGAGGTTTTCGATCTTCAGCTTATCCATGCGCTATCCCCTTGTCAGTTTTTTGGCCACGAAGGCGCTCAAGGCGTTCATGCCCACCACGATCACCAGCAGCACCACCGCCGTGGCCGAGGCTTCAGGCACGTGCAGGCCCTCGCCGGAGAGCACATACATATGCACCGCCAGCGTGCGGCCGGAGCTCATCACGCCGCTGGGCCAGTCCGCCACGGTACCGGCGGTGTAGATGAGGGCGGCGGTCTCTCCCACCACGCGGCCGATGGCCAGAATCACACCCGCCAGGATCCCACTCATGGCCGGCGGCAGCACGATGCGCATGACCGTACGCAGCCTGCCCGCACCCAGGCCGAAGCTGCCCTCGCGGTAGCTGTCCGGGATGGAGAGGAGCGCTTCCTCCGTGGTGCGCAAAATGAGGGGCAGAATCATCACCGCCAGCGTCATTCCGCCCGCCAGCAGCGAATAGCTCCACCGGAGCGAGGTCACGAAAAACATCATGCCGAACAGTCCGTACAGGATGGACGGGATGCCCGCAAGCGTTTCGGCGGTGAGGCGCACGGCCTTGACGATCTTGGAGGAACGATTGGCGTATTCGGCCAGATAAATCGCCCCGCCCACGCCCAGCGGCACGGCCAGCAGCAGGGACAGGAGCGTCATGATGACGGTATTGAACAAAGCGGGCAGCAGGCTCACGTTTTCGCTGTTGTATTCCAGCGCAAACAGGCTGGGCTTGAGATTGGGGATGCCGGTGATAAGGATATAGCCGATAATCAGCGCGAGCGCGCCCGCGACGATCAGGGCCGCCGTCCCGCAGAGCAGGCGTGCCAGAAACGAACCCGGATACCGCGCCGCATTTCGGACCAGCAAACGAACGCGCTTCATTGCACCTGCCTCCTGTTGAGCGCCGAAAACAGCGCGTTGATCAGCAAGATGAACACAAACAGCACCACGCCGGTGGCGATGAGGGCCTCGCGGTGCAGGTCCGCCGCGTAGCCCATCTCCATCACGATGTTGACCGTCATGGTGCGGATGCCCTTCAAAAGACCCTTGGGCATACGGGCCTGGTTGCCCGCCACCATCATCACGGCCATGGTCTCGCCCACGGCGCGCCCCACACCCAGGATGATGGCAGCCAGAATACCGCTTCTGGCGGCGGGAACCACCGTGCGCAGCACGCTGGCCTCCCTCGTCGCCCCCAGGGCAAGGCTGCCTTCGAAATAGCTTTCGGGTACTGCGCGAATCGCGGATTCCGCCTGCAGAATGATTGTAGGCAGAATCATCATCGCCAGCAGGATGCACGCGGTGAGCATGCTGTTTCCGTCCCCGCCGAAGGTATCCTTCACAAAGGGCACGATGGCCGTCAGCCCGAAGAAGCCGTAGACCACCGAAGGGATGCCGGCCAGCAGCGCCACCGCAGGCTTGAGCAAGCGGTAGAGCCTGGCAGGGCAGAACCTGACCAGATAGATGGCCGCGAGGATGCCCAGCGGGGCGCCCAGAAGCAGGGCGCCGCCGGTCACATACACGCTGCCCAGAATCATGGGCAAAATCCCGAAGATGTTGTTGCCGGGCTTCCACTTCTCGCCCGTGAGAAAATCCCACAGGCTGACCTCACCGAAGAAGGGCAGGCCGTTGGCAAAGAGGAAGAAGCAAATCAGCAGAACCGCCAGGATACAGGCGCATGCGGTAGCGCAGAACACGCACCGCATGGCCGTTTCACGAAACTTGCCGCTCATGGTTTTACTTCTGGAAGCCTTCCCAGCTGGTGACGGCGCCGGTGAAGATCTGCTCGATCTCTTCAACGGTCATGCTGTCCACGGGGTTGGCAGGATTGACGATGATGGCGATGCCGTCCATGGCGATGGTGGTGCCGGTCAGGCCCGCTTCCAGCTCGCTGTCCTTGAGGTCGCGGGAGGCCATGCCGATGTCGCACACGCCGTCGATGGCGCTCTGCATGCCGGTGGTGGAGTCGCTTTGCTGAATCTCGATTTCAGCGTTGGGGTTGAGGACGGCGTAGGCTTCCTTGAGCTTTTCCATCACAGGGGTGACGGAAGAGGAGCCGGCCACGACGATCTTGCCGGAAACCTGCTTGCCGGCATAGGCGGGGGCGTCATCCAGCGGGATGTAGCCGTTTTCGGCCACCACGACCTGACCCTCGGCGGAGAGGATGTAGGAGATGAAGTCCTGCGCAACCTCGCTCACCTCGCCCTTGGTGGCGATGTTGAACGGGCGGGCTACCTTGTAGTCGCCGGACTTGATGTTTTCCACGGTCGCTTCCACGCCGTCCACCTGAAGCGCCTTGACGGTCTCGTTGAGCGAGCCCATGCTGGAGTAGCCGATGGCGGCCTCGTTGCCCGCGACGGTGGTCATCATCACGTTGGTGCTGTTGGTGATGACGGCTTCCTCGGTGGTGTAGTCCACCTTGTTGCCGGCCTCGTCCTTCTTTTCCACACCCAGCAGCTCGATGAACGCGCCGCGCGTGCCGCTGCCTTCCTCACGGCTGACCACGGTGATGTCCTGCGCGTAGTCAAACTCGGCCATTGCGGCGGTCGCACCGGCCAGCAGCGTCAGGCTCAAAAGGATTCCCAGAAACTTTTTCATGTTCATTTCCCTCCTTGGTTCTTTGTACGGGTAAAAGTATACGGCGCGTGTGTTAAACCAACTGTGCCGTTTTTGTTAAAAGGGGGTAAAAACGGTTGTGTAAAGCAAACGCCCGTGCCGCGCTCCAGCGGCGGACGGTCCTGCCATCTATAAAAAAAAACCGCTCTTTATGAACCAAAACGCCCGCCTCGGAGTCTGAATAATCAGCGTCCGAAACGAGCGTCCGGCGCGCTTTTTGAGCGCTGCCGCAGGTGTGATGAACTTGACAAACAGGAGGAAAAAACATGAAACACCGTTTGCTTTGCGCGTGTGCCTGTCTTGCACTGGCCGTGATCGGCCTGACCGACGCAAGGGCAGAAAACCCGGAATTTCAAACCATTTCGCAGCTCAAAGAAACCTGTCCGAACGGCTGGCAAGAGACGGTATACGCCTGCGGCCGGGAGATTTCCATTGATCTGGACGTGACGGTGCCGGACGTGGGATGCTTCCCCGTCATGGAGGCCGACCCCATTCCCCTGGCGGAGGGCAGGTCCTCCGAGGCGTCCGTCATCACCGGCGACGTCGAGCAGTGGATGAGCACAGGCTTTCTGCGCATCGACGTGCCCAACCGCCTTGTCAAAAGCGCCGCGCAAAAAGCGCATCCCGCTTCCGCCGCGCCGGGGGGATACAACCAGTACCCCATCCTGCGCCAGTTTGGCGAATTTGACCCGGACACGGCCTATGCGTTCAACAACCGCACCACCGTCGCGGACGCGCAGGAGCTTTTACTGCGGACATGGGAGAGCCTCTATCCCGGCGAGGACATCGCGCTTCTGCCTCATCGGCTCATCGCCTATCAGGGGGACATGAAGTACGATTACAGAACCGACACCTATTCGGGCGACCCCCTGCCGGAATCGGAAGCGACGCTCATGATCTATTTTGATCAGATGGTTGATGGCATTCCCGTCCTCTGCGGAGCCGCGGAGAGCTTTACGCGCTACGCCGGTACAAACAACCGGGAGACGCAGCGGTATCACGGCGCCATCGCTATCACGCAGGGGCTGAAAAGCATCGGGCTGGAGGAGATGTACCGGAGCCTTCAGTTCCATCTGCTCAACCCCGCCGCGCTGCTCGCGGAAGATGTGCCTCTGTGCAGCTTTGAGCGGGTGAAGGAGACCTATCTTAACCTCATCCGGGCGGGACGGCTGAGGAAAATTGCCAACCTGCGCCTGGGATACGCCGTATGGCTCAACGAAACGGGCTCCGCCTTCACCCTCCTGCCCACATGGGTGGCGGAAGGCGACCTGTACCCCGACGCGGAAACCCCGGATGAACCCAACGAAAAGCAATATGACGCCGTTTCCTCCTATTGGGGGTCTATTCTCATCAACGCGCAGACCGGGGAGCTGATCGATCCGTACAACGCCGCAAGCGATCGATCCTTTGACAAGCCGCGTCTTATCCTATGGGAGGACATCTGAACGGGATCGCAATGCCGTTACGTCGCGTCCTTGCCGGCCTCCGCCTGCTCCTGCCTGCGCTGGAAGGCGCGCAGCTGGCGGTTGAGGACGGCGCTGTCGCGCGCATGGCCATATGGTCGCCAAACCACATGGCCGCCAGACCCGCTTGCAACAGCAGCACCAGCGCCACGCCGCCCCAGAAGGGCACGCCCACAAACCAGCCCAGCCACAGAGAGCCGCCCCAGAAAATGACGTTGCCCACGAGGACCCACGCCACGGTGCGAACCGGGGTGGGGGTTTTCCCCTGCGGAAGAATGGCGGTTTCTACCATCGCAAAGATCAGGCAGGCAATCCACATCCCCACAATCTCCAGCGAAAGGACATAATTCACGCCCTGTATGGCGTTCCATGCCATTTTGCACAGCAGTAGCGCTAGGGTGTAGATTCCCATGCGCAGCTTCATCTGCATGGCCCAGCGGTAAAGTGCGAGAAAGCGTTTCATCTTGTCAGCCTCCGTCCTGAATTCTCTCGCGCAGAAGGGGCGCGTAGCGGCGCGAAACGACGATCTTTTCCCCGTTTTTCAGCGTGGCTTCAATCCGGTTGCCGCCCAGGCTGCGCAGCGCGCGGATGGCGTTGAGATTCACCAGCGCCGATTTGGCGCAGCGGAACAGGCCTAGATGTTCCCAACGGCTCTCCAGCATGCCCAGGCCCAGCGCCGTCTGGTACCTGTCTCTTATACACATCTCCGAGCCCACGAGACTCGACGTCATCTC
>ENA-OZAF01000944-OZAF01000944.1-human-gut-metagenome-genome-assembly--contig:-NODE-944-length-10081-cov-5.109814_pt1 | contig 10081 bp, 10 predicted proteins | sample MGYA00244207_ERZ653498 | MGnify/ENA primary metagenome ERZ653498 (study PRJEB26926, sample SAMN06165156) | human gut metagenome | biome: ENVO:00009003; feature: ENVO:2100002; material: ENVO:00002003... | reverse complement strand
GCCAAGTCGGTGACCTTGGTCGCCACTCATGGCTTGCTTTCCGGCCCGGCCGTGGAGCGACTGGCCAACTGTGGCGCGCATGAAATCGTGTTTATGGACACCGTGCCAATTCCTGAAGAGAAGCGCCTGCCGAATATGACCGTACTGTCTTGCGCACCGCTGCTGGCCGCGGGTATTCGCTCCGTGTTCGAGGAAGGTTCTGTGGCGATTCTGCTCGACGGTCTGCCCGAGGACATGCGTCCGCGCAATATCTATGCGTGATTGATACGCCGAAAATCCTTACGAAAAAACGCCGCTTGGCTATTGATCAAGCGGCGTTTTTTTCGTATAGCTCCAATCAGATGAAGGCGCGTTCGCCGAAGATGGCGGTGCCGACGCGCACGATGGTGGAGCCTTCTTCGATGGCGTAGGCCATGTCATGGGTCATGCCCATTGACAGTTCGGTGCAGTCGGCCGTGCCTTCGGCACCGGAGGCAAGAATCTGGTCACGAGTGCGGCGCAGATGCGCGAAGCCCGCACGAATCGTGCGCTCATCATCCACATGGGCACCAATAGTCATCAATCCCTGCAAGCGCAGTCCGCCCATCGCACCGATGCGCTGGGCCAAGTCGATGGCGTGGCTGGGTGCGCAGCCGGACTTCGATTCCTCGCCGGATTCGTTCACCTCCAGCAACACGCCGACCGTGATGCCGCGCATGGTGGCACGGCGGGCGATCTTTTCCGCCAGTTCGATGGAATCCACGGATTCGATGGTGTCCACTACCGGCAGCACCTTGCCGATTTTATTGGCTTGCAATTGGCCGATGAGATGGAAAGGAATATGCGTTGCAGCTGCGGCATTGGCCGTGTCAGCCTCAGCGGCATCAATTCCAACTACCTCAAGCTCCTTTCCGCCGTGATCGTGGCGCTGTTCCTCGCTGTCCCCTACTGGAAGGCGCGCTATCTGGACCGGCCGGTCAGCAAAGGAGGGAAGCGCCATGCTTGAGATCATCGACCTGCACAAGACCTTTAATCCCGGCACTGTCAATGAAAAGACCGCGCTGGACGGCGTTTCCCTCACGCTCAAGGACGGCGACTTCGTCAGCGTCATCGGCGGAAACGGCGCGGGCAAATCCACGCTGTTCAACGCTGTTGCGGGCGTGTTCTATGTAGACGAGGGCCGCGTTATCCTGGACGGAGAGGATATGACGTTCCTGCCGGAATATAAGCGCTCCAACCACCTGGGCCGTCTGTTTCAGGACCCGCTCAAGGGGACCGCGCCCCACATGACCATCGAGGAAAACCTGGCGCTGGCGTATCTGCGCTCTGTGCGCACGCGTTCGCCTTTCGGCACGGTGTCGAAAAAGGACAGGGAGTATTTCCGCGAGCGGCTGGCCGCTCTGGGCCTGGGCCTGGAGGACCGGCTGAAAAGCCCGGTGGGCTTGCTTTCCGGCGGACAGCGCCAGGCGCTGACGCTGCTGATGGCAACCCTTGTTACGCCCAAGCTGCTTTTGCTGGACGAGCACACCGCCGCGCTGGATCCCAAAACCGCCGCCAAGGTGCTTGAACTCTCGGAGCAGATAGTCACTGAAAATCACCTCACCACCCTCATGGTCACGCACAATATGCGCGACGCGATAAACCTCGGCAACAGGCTCATCATGATGAGCGAAGGCCGCGTCGTGCTGGACATCAGGGGCGCTGAGAAAAAACGCCTCACCGTCGAGGATCTTCTGGAGCGCTTCACCGCAGCCTCCGGCAAGGAATTCTCGAACGACCGCGTCCTACTCGGCGCGTGATTGAATACGAAAACGGCCACCGCCTGTTGGCGGTGGCCGTTTTTTAATACTTTATGACGAAATATATCACATATACCCAGCTCAGAAGACCGTGAAGTATCGCCCAGCCGACGGAGTGCCACGTTGTATAGCTTATCACCATCGCCAGCGCGCTCCCGAAGGAGATGCCCGTCTTTACCGTTTTGTTCACTATCGTCTGTCTGTTCTCGTTCATATATGCTCCCTCCTTTAATGTATCTCTCCCGAGTCCAAGGCGAGCTCACGGTCTCCGCTGCGGACCAGGAGACGGAAATCCTTGTCAAGCCCGGTCACGAGCGCTCGCGCGCCTCCGGGCAGCGTTACCTCCCTGCCCAGGAGCGTCATGCGCCGTGCGTATTCTGCGTGGAAGTCTTGTGCGGGCATGGCCTTGTAGAGCGCTATGAGCCGGTCTATGGTCTCCACGGCCAGTCTTGCGGCGGCGTCCTCCGGTGCGGCGCAGGGAAACACGGAGCCTGCCGTGGAGGCGATCTCGGGCGGATATCCGCCCGGAGGCGGCGTTACGTTTATTCCTATGCCAGGTATGACCCAGGCCAGACCGCCCCTGCCGTCCGGCGCGGCCTCAGTGAGTATGCCGCAGACTTTCCGGCCGCGCAGGAACACGTCGTTCACCCACTTGATGCCCGCCGTCTCGCCGGACACGTTCTCTATCGCCTCCGCTGCAGCCACAGCGCAGGCAGGAGTCACGAGCTTTGCCGCCGCCTCCGCCGGAATCCGGGGCCGCAGCAGCAGCGAGAAGTACACGCCGCAGCCAGCGGGCGAGAAGAATTTGTGCTCACCCCTGCCCCGGCCCGCCGTCTGCGCTCCCGCTATGACCGCAGTATATTCCTCAGCGCCCTCCCTCGCAAGCCCGGCCAAAACCGTGTTTGTGGAATCCACGCTGTCAAAAACCAGCGCTCGGAAAACACTGCCCCGCTCCGACATGTATGACCTTATCTGCCGTTCCAGCATTTTTTCACCTCAAAACAAAAACTCCGCCAGTTCCCTGACGGAGTTTGGAGCTGGCAATGTGACTCGAACACACGACCTGCTGATTACGAATCAGCTGCTCTACCGACTGAGCTATGCCAGCACGCTTACGCGCTTTAGGATTCTAGCACATCCGTAATTCAAAGTCAAGCCTGTTTAAAGCTATTTTTTGAATACTCAGAGTATAATTGAATCAAAAGTTGTGTCCATTCCGCGACAAGTTGCGTCACATCTCGCTGTCAAGTGACAATAATGCCCGAGTTTCGCATATGATTTTTGGCCATTTAGCTTCTTGACTTTTCAGTTTTCAACATTGCTGGAGCGTTGACGACAGTTGATTTTAGTTTACATAATGTCGTTCGTGAAAAATATTGCTAGATGTTATAAACATTCTCCACAGGTTTTTCAACAGTCATTTTCCCTGTAATGGCGCGGATTTGGGGGTTTGTTTACAGTTTATTCAAAAACCGCAAACGTAGTATGCTCGTTTGATTTCGGCGTATTATCATTTACATAACGAACGCCCCCGACCGTTTTCGCTCCGGCCGGGGGCGTTCATGAAAGAATTCGTTCATTTCAGCGTGCGGCGCTTTGCTTATCGCATTGCGCCAAGGTCTTTCATGGATATGTACTCCGGACCGCTGACTATTATGTGGTCCGTCAGGTTTATGCCCACTATCTCCAGCGCCTTGCGGATCTCCCTTGTCTGCTCCTCGTCCTCATAGGACGGGATGAGCAAACTGCCGATGTGATTATGCGCGAGGATAACGTTCTTTGCGTTGTTGTTCAGCGCGATCTCCACGATGCGGCGCACGCTGATCGGTGTGGAATCGACCACACCGCGGCTCAGTTCTCTGCAGCAGATGAAGCGATGCAGGTTGTCCGTGCAGACCATATAGGCCACTTCGACCTTTTCATACATGAACAGCGGCACAAAATATTTGCCCGCTGCCGTCGAGCTGTTGAAAGTGGACGCGCTATCCGGTATCAGCATGTATCGACGGCTCATCTCCGGTATTAACCGCAGAAAAACGGCCGTTTCCTTACCCACGCCCTCCACGGATTCCAGCTCCTCCAAGGGTGCGTCCAGCATCTTGTCCAAAGTCTCAAAGCGCTTTAAAAGCCTTTGAGCAATCACCTTTGTATCACATCTGGCCCTGACGTAGAACAGCAGCAGCTCGATTGCCTCAACATCTGAGAAGTTGTTCAGGCCATACTTTTCGAACCGCGTTTTCAGGCGTTTTCTGTGTCCATCGTTGGCGCCGGCCATCTTTACAACTCCTTTGTAGCGTAGGCGTTCAGGTCGCTCCCCGCCGTGCTCCCGGCCTTGTATTCATAATAGGCCTGAGCGCCGATCATTGCGGCGTTGTCGCCGCAGAGCTTCAGCGGCGGTATATACAGCGTGACGCCCTCGCGCTCCGCCGCGGCGGCAAAGTCCCGCCTGATCCTCGAATTTGCCGCAACCCCGCCCGCGACCACGACCGTCTTATAGCCCAGCTCGCGTGCGGCCTGCATGGTCCGCGGGACCAGGCTGTCGCTCACGGCCTTGCAGAAGGAGGCCGCAAGGCCCTCCCTGTCCAGACTCTCGCCGCGCTGCTCCGCGCCGTGGACGAGGTTGATGACCGCCGTCTTGAGCCCGGAAAAGCTCATGTCGTAGGGGCTGCCGTCTATGTGAGACTGCGGCATGGTATAGCGCGTGTCGTCGCCCTTCTGCGAGAGCTCGTCCAGCGGCTTGCCCCCGGGATAGGGCAGGCCCAGCACCCTGGCGGTCTTGTCAAAGCACTCCCCCGCCGCGTCGTCCCGCGTCGAGCCGAGGATGCGGATATCCGTATAGTCCCGCACGTCGGCTATCAGCGTGTTGCCGCCGGAGATCGCCAGGCACAGGAACGGCGGCTCCAGCTCCGGGAACGCCAGGTAGTTCGCGGCGATATGCCCGCGTATGTGGTGCACCGGTATGAGCGGCACGCCCAGCGCCATGGCCGCGGCCTTGGCGAAGTTCACGCCCACCAGCAGCGCGCCTATGAGTCCGGGCGCGTAGGTGACGGCCACGGCGTCTATGTCCTTCCGCTCCAGGCCCGCCACTTGCAGGGCGCGCTCGGCGAGAAGAGAGATGACCTCGACATGGCTGCGCGAGGCTATCTCCGGCACGACCCCGCCGTAAACGGCGTGCAGGTCTGCCTGGGAAAAAACCTGGTCCGTGACCAGTTCTCTCCCGTCCCGGACGAGCGCAACGGCAGTTTCGTCGCAGGAGGATTCAACTGCGAGTATCAGCATTGCGGTCACTTCCTTATGTTGAGATTCATTATTATCGCATCCTCGGCCGGCTTTTCATAGTATCCCGGCCTTACGCCCACGCTCACGAAGCCCTTGCCTGCGTACAGGCTTATCGCGGCCTCGTTCGAAGCCCGGACCTCGAGGCTCAGAAAAGAGAGCTCCAGTTCCCGCGCACGGCGTATCATCTCGTCTATGAGCGCCGAGGCGACGCCGCGGCGGCGGAACTCCGGCGCCGTGCAGACGTTGGAGACGTAGCCCTCGTCCAGGACGTACTGCAGGCCCATATAGCCCGCCAGCGCGTCGTCCAGCTCCGCGGCAAGCATCACTTTGCCGCCGCCCGTGAGCTGGGAGGAGACGATCTCCTCCGTCCAGGGCAAAGAGAAGCACTCGCGCTCCAGCGCGGCTATGCCCGGCACGTCCGCGGCTGCGGCGTCACGTATCGTCGTCATCGCCAGTGTCTCCCATCAGCTCATCCATGAGAAAACGGACTTCCTCGGCTATTCGCTCGGCCAGGCGGTTCCACGCGCCCTGGGTCTCGAACTTCGGGACCCTTATGTCGGACTCGCCCAGGCAGATGATGCGCTCGTCGAATTCCGGCCAGCGCTCCGCCAGGCTGTCCCCCTGCTCCTCGGTCATGCAGAGGGCGACATCGTAGCTCTCGAGCAGGTGCCTGTCCACCGCGCGGGGACGCAGCTGCGAGATATCCACGCCGTACTGGGCGGCGGCCTTGACCGCCTTGGGGTTCATGTGCTCCGCGGCCTTTTCAGCCGCGCCAGCATAGGTCGAGCTGAGGTCCGGGCAGCCGGCGTCCAGGGCCGCGTGGCCGAACATCGCGCTCGCCATCGGCGCCAGGCCGGAGCCGTCCGCGTCCACAAAGAGGATACTGCTGGCCTCCAGCGGCTCGTCCTCCAGGCCCGAGAGCAGCTTCGCCACGTGTTCGGCGTCCCACTTTTCCAGGCTCCTGTCGTAGGCCAGGTTTTCTATGTGGTGCGTCAGCTCGTGCTTGAGCGTCCGAGTCAGCTCGCGCTTCCAGCGCTCCGGCGGCGCGTTGTGGAAACGCTCCTTGAATGAGCCGTAGTATATCTCGACGTGCCGACCCATCTGGTCCACAAAGTACATGCCCATTACTAGCAGCCCGTGCTCGTCCGTCCGGCGCGCGGGGATGAGGTTCACGCCGCCGTTCAGCTTGTCGAATATCTCCTGCGGGAGGGCGTCCACGGCCTCGTCCAGCATGGAGGCGGCTTCTTCGAATGTTACCATATCAATGTGCCTCCGACCACGAATGTCCGCTGTGCGCCTCCGCAGTCAGCGGGACGGAAAGCTGCACGGCACGCTCCATCTCCTCCTCAAGCAGGGCGGCGACGCGCTCCGCCTCCCGCTCCGGACACTCCGCGATGAGCTCGTCATGCACTTGCAGGATGAGCCGGGCCTCCAGGCCCTCCGTGCGCAGCCTGCGCCGGACGTTCACCATCGCCAGCTTTATGATGTCCGCCGCGGTCCCCTGGATTGGCATGTTCCGCGCGACGCGCTCGCCGAAGCTGCGCGTGTTGAAGTTCGAGGCCTTGAGCTCCGGGACGGGCCTGCGCCTGCCGAACAGGGTCTCGACGTAGCCGCGCTCCTTCGCCTCTTTTATGACCCTGTCCATATACTCGCGCACGCCGTGGTACTTTTCCAGGTACGCCTCGATATAGGCTCTGGCCTCGGCTGGGCTCACGCGGATGTCCTGGGCCAGCGAAAAGGCCGAGATGCCGTAGACTATGCCGAAGTTCACCGCCTTGGCGCTGCTGCGCATCTGGGGAGTGACCTCGCCCAACGGCACGCCGAAAACCTGCGAGGCCGTGACGGCGTGGATGTCCTCTCCGCTTTTGAAGGCCGCCTGCATCGTCTCGTCGCCGGAGATGTGCGCCAGCAGACGCAGTTCTATCTGGCTGTAGTCCGCGTCCACGAGGATGCTGCCCGGACCCGCCACGAACATGCGCCGTATCTGGGCGCCCAGTTCCTTGCGCACGGGGATGTTCTGCAGGTTAGGCTCCGTGCTCGAGAGGCGGCCCGTGGCCGTCACCGTCATCTTGAAGTTCGTATGGATGCGCCCGTCCGAGGATATGACCTTGAGCAGCCCGTCCGCATAGGTGCTCTTGAGCTTCGTCAGCATCCTGTAGTCGAGTATCTCGCCTATTATGGCGTGCTTGCCGACGAGCTTTTCCAGGATCTCTGCGTTCGTGCTCCAGCCGGTCTTGGTCTTTTTTCCGGCGGGCAGCATCAGCTCCTCGAAGAGCACCTCCCCGAGCTGCTTGGGCGAGTTGATGTTGAACTCGTGTCCCGCCAGGTCCCAGATGCTCTTTTGCAGCCTTTCAATGCTCTCCGTCAGGCTGGAGCCGAAGTCCGAAAGCGCGCTCCTGTCTACGAGGAAGCCCGCGCGCTCCATCTCCGCCAGGACCTCGCAGAGCGGCAATTCGATCTCGAAATACAGCTTTTCCGCCCCGGCCTCTGCGAGCTTCCGGCTCAGGACAGGCATGAGCTCCAGCGCCGCCTGCGCCTCCGGCAGTTCCCCGCCGAGGTGCCGCCGCGCCAGCTTGCCCAGCTCGTAGGAGCTCTCCGTCGGGTCAAGCACATAGCCCGCGAGCGCCGTATCAAAAACGAAGCCCTCCGTGCTCAGGCCCTCCGACAGAGCAAGGCCCATAAGGTCCTTCACGTTCTGCGCGGACTTTTTTACCTCATCCGAAAACAGCAGACGCAGCAGGCGGTTGTAGTCCTCGCCCAGCTCCGCCCAGCGCAGCTCGAACACCGCCTTGCCGTCGCATATGCTCAGGCTGTCCAGGTCCCCGGCCAGGCAGGCCAGGCCGACGGTCTCAGCGGCGCGCAGGCGCTCCTCGGCCTCGGCCGCGCTTATGCCCTCCAGCTCGGGCAGGGCCCTGCTCTGCTCCTCAGCCGCGGCCTCCGGAGCCGGTTCCAGACCCCATTTTTCTATGAACTTGCGGAAGCCCAGCCTGTTCAGGACCCCGTAGAGCTCCGAACCGAAGTCCGGCTTCCAGGCCGCGTCCTCCGGGCTGAGCTCCACCGGCGCTTCGCGGCTGATGGTGGCGAGGGTGTAGGACATCTTCGCGCTCTCGCGGCCCGCTTCCAGCTTTTTGCGGACGCCGTCCTTGATATCCAGCGTGTCCAGGCGCTCGTAGATTTCCGCCACGCCGCCGAAACGGCGCACCAGGTCCAGAGCGGTCTTTTCGCCTATGCCGGGGACGCCAGGGATGTTGTCCGACGCGTCGCCCATCAGCGCCTTGAGGTCCACCATCAGCTTCGGGCCGAAGCCGTACTCCTCCTCGAACCTCGCACGGTCGTAGAGTATCGTCTCCGTCTGACCCATGCGGCTCTTTACGTGCAGCACGCTGGTCGTATCGGATATGAGCTGGAAGCTGTCCTTGTCTCCCGTCACGATCTCGCAGGCCCAGCCCGCGGCCTCGCAGCGCGCGGAGACGGCGCCCAGGATGTCGTCCGCCTCCCAGCCCGCGGCCTCCAGACGGCGGATGTGCATGGCGTCCAGCGTCTCCTTCAAAAGCGGCAGCTGCACCGCCAGCTCCTCCGGCATCGGCTTGCGCTGCGCCTTGTATCCCTCGTACATCTCGTGCCGGAAGGTCGGCGCGGGCAGGTCGAAGGCCACGCAGAGCGAATCCGGCGTCTCGCTGTCCAGCAGCTTCTGCAAAATGGCAAGAAAGCCGTAGACCGCGTTCGTCGGCGTCCCATCCGGCGCATTGAGCGGCCGGACTCCGTAAAAGGCGCGGTTCACGACACTGTTGCCGTCGAGTATCATCAGTTTATTCATTGTTCGGCATCTCCAGGGTCCCAAAAATACGCTCGCAGTCCTCGAGCGCCTGCTGCAGCGTTGAATACATGTACGGCGTTATCACCCCGCCGCGGTCGTCTCCCGCCTCGTAGTCCGCGATGGCGGAGCGTATGTCCCAGAGCCTCCGGCCCCAGCCCGCAGTCTGCTTAGACATTCCGAAGTCCGAGATGTTCAGCATTATCATCGGGACGTACTCGCAGGAGCTTATCACAGTCTCGCCGGTGTAGGGGTCCTTCGTCAGCTCGAGCTCGACCATCGCCGTGAGGTTTGTATAAGTCCGGGTCTGGCAGGAAAGCAGGTTCCCCAGGCAGTAGCACACAAAGCCCGTGCGCGTCGTGGCGTTCTCGTCCGTCACCGTGCGCAGCTCCATCGGCTCCGGGACGTGCGGGTGGCCGCCTATGACCAGGTCCGCGCCCTCTGCGAAGAAGTAGTCCGCCAGCTCCGTCTGGTATTGCGTCGCGCCGGTGACGTACTCCCCGCCCCAGTGGACGCTGACGGCTATGATATCCGTCCCCAGCGCCCGGGCCGCGGCCATGTCCGCGTCCAGCATATCGTAGTCCACCTTGGAGCAGTAGGTCATGTAGTCCGTCGTATAGACGTTCAGGCCGAACTCCACGCCGTCCACGGGTATGCCGTTCGTGCCGTAGGTGTAGTTCAGGAAGGCGATGCTGATGCCGTTTATCTCCTTGACGAGGATGCCGTTGTTGTCGTCCCGTTCCTCCTGCGTCCGGTAGGCGCCGACGTGGTCCAGCCCCGCCTCGTCCAGGACGTCCAGGGTGCGGATGATGCCCTCGTGCCAGTTGTCCATGGCGTGGTTGCTGGCCATATTCACGAGGTCGAAGCCGACCTCCTTGAGCGAATAGGCCAGGTCGTCCGGAACGTGGAACAGCGGATATCCCGTCCACTTTCCGTCTCCGGAGAAGGCGCCCTCAAAGCAGCAGAGCGCATAGTCCGCGTCCGCCACGTAGTGCGCCACGTCCTCAAAGATGGGGGCGTAGTCGTAGCTGCCGTCCTCTTGCAGCGCCTCGTCGTGCAGCGGCGTGTGCATGACGAGATCGCCGGCAAGCGTGAGCTTCACGACGCTGGGCGTCGGCTCGGGCGTGGGTTCGGGCGTAGGTTCCGGCGTCGGCTCCGGGCTGGGCGTGGGCGCCTGTACGCCGGATTCCGGCGTCGGCAGCGTCACTTC
>ENA-OZAF01000943-OZAF01000943.1-human-gut-metagenome-genome-assembly--contig:-NODE-943-length-10100-cov-7.278148_pt1 | contig 10100 bp, 6 predicted proteins | sample MGYA00244207_ERZ653498 | MGnify/ENA primary metagenome ERZ653498 (study PRJEB26926, sample SAMN06165156) | human gut metagenome | biome: ENVO:00009003; feature: ENVO:2100002; material: ENVO:00002003... | reverse complement strand
TTTCTGTTTATTAGGCTTAAACTTTCTATCCTATTTAAACTCTCGGTGGCGGTAGACCTTCGAATAGAAAAATTTTTTTCAATGTCTTTTTGATAAACTGTTTCATTGTTTTTAGATTTATCATAGATAAACTCAAGTATTTGAGCTTGCGAGCGGGTTAGTTTTTTTCCATCAAAAGATAGCGGATTTTTCCTTTTAAATCTAGAAACTAGGTTGGAAATTTTCTTAAGTTCATAACAAATATCAAGTTCTTCTTTTGCCATAATTTTGCCTCCCTTATTGTTAGCCAACTAACATTATCACAATAATTATTATATGTCAACTGCTTTTAAAAGTTAATAACACTGTAATATTTTGTAAAATTATAATAGAAATGTGCATAATATTAAAAGCAGGAGTAACAAGGTTAGGATTATTTGACGAATTTTGTTTAAGTTATTATAATAAACCTGTTGTTAAAAAGGATATTATAGGTGTTGTATATGAAAAATAAATTCAAATGGTTTATAGATATTATAATTTGTGCGGTTTTGTTGCCGCTTGTGAGCGTTGTTGCAACATCAAAAGAAAAAACCAATGTTACGGCTAGCGACCTTGAGATTTCCTCAAGCGCTAGTGAGATTCAAATGGTTAGTGGCGACTTTGTGGGCACGCAAATTTTCTCTAGTGAAGACGCTTTAAACATGCTAGACTCGCTAAAGGAAACCTTTGGTTTTTCGTCAAGCCGTGAAGCTTTGAAGTTTAATAAATGCGTTGAAAGCGTTACTGGCTTTGTGTATCGCTTCGACCAATATTTTAATGGTTATAAGGTTTATGGCGGGCAGCTAAATGTTAGTGTTAATAGCTACGGCAGGGCAACTTCTATAAACGGAACCTACTTTTTAAACCTAGAGGATGTTAGCTTTGATATTAGCTATGGTGAAGAAGATGCTAAGGAGGCGATTTTGAGCCTAGGTGCCACCAGCTCTGCTTATCTAGAAACCAACATCATAAAAACCAGTGCTGGGGGATATATAGCATATATTTATGAGGCTGAAATTGATGGCGAGGTTTACAAGGTCTTTGTTAGCGCAAGAACTTTAAAAGTTACAGAGAAAATTCCTACTAGCACTTCGCTTCGCGATTCTTTGCCAACCTCTAACTACACGATAGAAAATGTTGCAACCACCCAAACCAACTATGATGGGGAGAAAGTTACTCTTTATATAGATAAATACACAAGCAACACTTCAGGCGAATATTTCTACATTTTAGGTGACGGAGAAAGGGGTATATTTGTTACAAATGGTTTAAACTCAGACAGCTATAGCTACAAATATTATGATAGTTATATGGCAGACGGTAGTTTTACCGACTCTGCTGCCGTTCAGGCTTACCAATACATAATGAAGTGTTATGACTTTTATCTAGATTCAAGCAATTTTGGTGTGTCGATAGAGGGGCTAAGAAATGCTAATGGTAAAGAAATAACGCTTATTGCCATAGTTCACTATGGTGTTAACTATGAAAACGCTGCCTATTCAATTGCTGGCAATTCGTCAACAGTTGGCTACTTCTTGTTTGGCGATGGAAATCAGTATAACAATACAGGCTCTTTTGTGCAGGGGCTAGATGTTGTTGGGCACGAGTATCAGCATGCTATATCTGAAAGTATTGTTGAGTTTGCATATCAAAATGCTTCAGGCGCACTAGCAGAAGCCTTTTCAGATATCTTTGGTGCTGTTATTGAAGGGCATGATATTTCTGATCCAGACTTTTGGAGAATGGGGGAAGATGTTTATTTAACAAACAGCTATTTTAGGGACATGTCTAACCCATCGGCAACGGGTTGCACATATAGTTACACAAATATGTTTCCGTTCTCTTCTAACCCAAATGAAGGAAACGACTACGGTGGAATACACTATAACAGCACACTTATGACTTATGCAACCTACCTTATGTATTGCCGTGACCCTGAATTTTTCACAACTACTAATATATTAAAGCTTTGGTATCAAACTTTAACAAAGCTTACCTCAACTGCAGATTTTGAAGACTTTGCGGTTGCCATGCTAGCCTCTGCAAGTGAGCTTGGGTTTAGCAGTGACAATATTCAAGACATTGAGTATGCTTTTGCTGGAATAAATCTTCCTGGCTACTCGGGCGAGGAAACTTGGAATGGAAACTCGCTTACAATTTTCCAAGGTTCAGGAACGCTAGCAAGCCCATATATAATTAGTGGGGTTAGTGATCTTGCTTCGCTAGCCTACTATGTTAACAACAATATAGATGATGGTGCTTATGCTACTGCTCGATACACTTTAGCTTCCAATATAGATTTAGAGAATGTTGAATGGATAGCTATTGGTACTAGCACATATCCATTTAATGGAACATTTAATGGTGGCAGCTATACAATAAGTGGTTTAAACATTGCAGGGCAGGGCGAGTTTGCAGGACTGTTTGGCTATGCGGACGAGAACGCATATATCTATAACCTTAATATAGCCTCTGGGAATAATACTATAAGCAGCGAGTATGCTGGAGCCATTGTTGGTAGACTAGAGGGGGAAATATCTAGTTGTTCATCTGCGTTAAACATAAGCGGAGTGAATGTTGGCGGACTTGTTGGGCTTATGATAAATACTGGTGGCGGGCAAAAAATCACAAATAGCTACACAACTGGCGACCTTGAGGGAACTGGCATGGTTGGTGGGCTTGTGGCAGAATTTGTAACTAATAAAGATGAAACAACAGGCAACATTGTTTCAGGCTACATTTCAAGTTGTTATGCCACAGGAACGCTAACTGGCTTAACAGTTGGTGGAATTGTTGGAAGTGCAAACGGCTTATATTTAATTAACTCTATATCAACAACTTATTTAATTACAAACAGTTCTAATTCTAGCGTTGGTGGGCTTGTTGGAACGCTTAGCTTTGTTAGCGGTGCGGATGTGGCTTTAAATAAAGTGTCTAACTATATAATCAGTTGTAAAAGCGCGGCAAGTTTCTATGATTTTTCTAGCCTTACAAATGTGAGCGTTGGTTTAATAGTGGGAACTGTTCGTGGAAGCGTAGGGCAAGGCAATGTTTATATTGCAAACAACGCGGCTAAGGTTGTTGGCAGCTATCAATATGTTGATAGCAATGCATCAAACATAGAAATAAAATATGAAAAAAACTTATTATCTACCGATGAAATATTTGAGGGTGATTTTGACTTTGATAGTAAAAAATATTTTAAAGATACTAGCAACTGGACAATTCTAGAGGGCAATGAAGCTTTTGATTTAACTGCAACCTTTAGTGTTACAAGCGGGCAAATGCCAACATTATTGTCGGCAAGGTTCTGGCTTGACTACGCTGCAAGTGGGTTTGCTGGAGGAAATGGAACCGAGAGTAGCCCATATCAAATTTCTTCTGCCGAAGAGTTGGCTCTTCTTGCAAATCTATTAACTTCCGACCACTACTACAATATCTATGCAAATAGATACTACGAATTAACAAACGATATAGATTTGTCGGGCAAGCTTTGGATAGGCATTGGCTACACAAGAATTACAGTTATAGACGGTGTTACGGCCTCTGCGGTTATTAAAGCATTTAGAGGAAACTTCAACGGAAACGGATACACTATCTACAATATGAACACAGTTGGGGCATATTCTGTTTCTGCAATAAACGCAACGGGAACAAGCTATTATCTTTACGAGTTTTTGCCAGCCTTGTTTGGAACAACTTGCGTTCAGTTTAATCAAAGCACAGTTACAAACCCAACAATCAAAAACTTGAACATAGAAGATGTTGTTGTGAGAGGGGGTTATGCGGCTGGCGTTGTTTCAAAAGCGTATTATGCTCTTGATTTAGAAAATGTTACGGTTATGGGAGGAAGCATAACTTCTAGTGGAATTGCAGGAGGGCTTGTGGCTTACCTTGGCGGACTAAATGAAAATGTGGCTCTTCAAGGGATAACTTCTAGCATTAAAAACTGCTATACATTGGTTGAAATTAGCGGAACTATTGCAGGTGGAGCCGTTGGCTATGTTACAAACGCTTCTAGCACAATTGCATCAACCTTGCAAATAATAAACTACCTGAACAGGGGAAATATAAGGGCAAGCGGAATTAACTACGATTCTTATTATGATGGCAGCTCATATGGTTATTATAGAGCGGTTGCGGGTAGTGTTGTTGGAATAGTTTTAAATAGAGAACTTCAAATTATAAACTCTATGAATATGGGAAATGTTGTGGCGTATAACGAGAACCCAATGATTGGTGGGTTTATAGGTGCCACAGGGGTTGGTGATTTATATACTCAGTCTGCCATAAATATCTTGATAGACGGCTGTAAACAAATGGGCGCGGTTTATTATATATTTGACAATGTGTTGTCGAGCGCAGGCAGTGTTTTAGGGGCAACTCATGCTTCGCTAGATGCCTTAGTTAACATCACTATTACAAACACCACTCATAGCGTTTTATCTGGTGATGCAATTTTTGATAACGCTGGCAGTGGAACAGTTACTATCACAAACAATATGGTAGTTTCTAGCGACAACATTGGCGAGGGCGACTTTGATATTTATAGCGAAAGCTACTACTCAAACCCTAACTATTTTAACTCTAGCTATTATTGGACAGAGAATGAAACTGAAAGACTTTATTTTAAAGTTGTGTTTAAAAACTACGATGGAACAACGCTTGCCACCGTTTCGGTTAAAGAGGGGGAAGAAATCACTTTGCCAAATATCACGCCAACAAGAGAGTCTACCGCAGCATATGATTTTACCTTTATTGGTTGGAGCGATAGTTTAAGTGACATTTCTAGAAATATGACAGTGTATGCCGAGTATTCTCAAACAATTAGAAGCTATGAAATAACTTATGTTGATGAAGACGGCAATGTTTTAGAAACTATGATTCTAGAATATGGTTCGCCAGTTAACCAAGATGTTGAAGCTCCAGAAAAGCAAGGAAATTTCTTTTTAAGCTACGAGTTTGCTTATTGGGGCGAGGAAGGGCAAACAGTAACAGGCGAGATGACAGTTAAACCTGTTTACAAAACATCTTTAACAGGCGTTGGAATAGCTATAGTGTTTGTTTTAGCAATAGTTGTGTTTGGGGGCATTGTTGCGCTAGCTTCTAGGAAAAAGATAAGATAATAAACTGGGCACAAAAGTGCCCAGTTTTTTTAGTTATTAAACAAAAATTTGTGGAGTAAAAATTGTGCAACAAAAAAACGAGCTAGCTTAGCTCGCTTTTTTTGACTCTTAGTTGATAGAATCTTTAAAGTTTTTACCAAACTTTAATACAGGGGCTTTGCACGCAGCAACATTAACTTTAGCGCCTGTCATAGGGTTTGTGCATTCTCTAGCTGGTTTAGCCTTTGCTTCAAATGTTCCAAAACCAACTAAAGCAACCTTATCATTGTTGGCCATAGCGTCTTTAACTGTTTTAACGAATGCATCATAGAAAGCGTTTGCTTCTTTGATAGTTAAGCCAGCTTCACTTGCCACAGCTCTCAAAAATTCAGTTTTGTTCATCCCTAGTCCTCCTTTTCGCTATAAAGATAATTCTTTAATAGCTCATATTATTGTCATTTTATCATAATTTATGCCCCCCTCAAAACGATTTTAAACAAAAATTGACTAAAAAATTGATTTTTACTAGGAAAAATGGGCGCTGCAGGCTGTTTTTTACTTGAAAACGGCTATAAAAGCAAAGTTAAGCACAAAGTGGTGCATTAAATTCATATAAATATAATGTAATATTCTTAAATAAAGGGCTTTTATTTAAAAATGTTATAGGGGGGCTATCATGAAATTTAATTCTCCAGAATTTAATGTTTTTAATGAAAATATTTATATTGATAAAAAAACGATAATTGAAGAGGGGGTTACAATATATCCCTTTAATGTTATAGTTGGTAATAGCGTGATAAAACAAGGAGTTGTGCTTTATCCAGGCAACTATATTGTTGATTCTAGTATTTGTGAGGGCGCTTCTATCACATATTCGGTTATTGAAAATTCAGTTGTAAAAAATGGCGCAAAAATTGGGCCTTTTTCACATCTTCGCCCAGGTAGTGAAATAGGGGAGGAGGCAAAAATTGGCAATTTTGTTGAAATTAAAAACAGCAAGATTGGTAAAAACACCAAGGCAAGCCATCTTTCTTATATTGGTGATGGGCAGGTGGGCGACAGGGTTAATATAGGTTGCGGAGTTGTTTTTGTTAACTTCACTGGGAAATGTAAAGAAAAAACAACAATTGGCAGTGATAGTTTTGTGGGCTCAAGCGTTAACCTTATTGCACCTGTTAGCATTGGGGAAAAAGCGTTTATTGCCGCAGGCACAACTGTAGATAAAAATGTTAATAACGGAGATTTTGTTATTGGTCGCTCGAAAATGCAAACTAAAGAGGGAAAAGCTAAGAAGTATTTAAAAGAGGTATAATATGTCTGTTTTCTTTGGAACTGATGGGCTTCGTGGAGTTGTTGGCGAAGAACTTACTTATGATATAGCCTTTAAATGCGGAAATAGTTTAAGCCAAAATATGCAAGGTGGCAGAGTTTTAATTGGCAGGGATACAAGGGTTACTGGCTCTTTTTTAGTTAATGCCCTTGCGTGTGGGTTGCTCTCTGGCGGGGTGGACGTGGTGGATGCTGGCATAATTCCTACTGCCGCAGTAGCTTATCTAACAAAAAGTTTAAAGTTTGATTATGGAATAAGCATCACTGCTAGCCACAACCCAATGCAATATAATGGCATAAAAATTTTTTCTTTAAAGGGCGAAAAACTTCAAGACAAAGAGGAAGAGAAAATTGAGCGTGGTTTCATTAAGTCAAAACATGTTTCGGCTGAAAAAATAGGCTTGTATGTGCAAAAAACAAATCTACGCAAACACTATATAGATTATCTTGTTAACACTATTTCTGGTTCGCTTTCAGGGCTTAAAGTTGTGCTTGATGCTTCAAATGGGGCAAGTTATAGTATTGCACCAGAGGTTTTTAGAAAACTTGGAGCCAAAGTTATAAAAACTAGCTGCATGAATAATGGTTTAAAAATAAATGATAAATGCGGGTCGCTTCATCCAGAAAGGCTGGCTAAAAAAGTGAAACAATATGGCGCAGATATGGGTTTTGCTTTTGATGGCGATGCAGATAGACTTATAGCCGTTAGTGAGAAGGGCAAAATAATTGATGGGGATATGATTTTACATGCTCTTGCCCTAGTTTTTAAACAAAGGGGCATGCTTGTCAATAATGCAGTTGTTGGCACAAGTCAAACCAATATGGGCATAGAACTTTCACTTAAAGAAAAGGGTATAAAACTGCTTCGTGCCGATGCTGGGGATAAATATGTGGCAAATCTATTAAACAAAAATGGACTTGTTCTTGGGGGCGAACAGTCGGGGCATATAATTATTAAAAAATTTATGCAAACTGGCGATGGAATTTTAACGGCAATTCTTCTTGCACATTTTTGCAAGGAAAGTGGGAAACCCCTGTCTGAATTTTGCAAGGTTAGGGTGTTTCCTCAAGTTAATAAAGATATTGTTGTTAAAGAAAAGCTGAGAATTCTTGGAAGTGAACCATTGCTAACGGCTATAACCAATGCCCAGCAAGAGCTTGCGGGGCTTGGCAGAGTGCTGGTTAGAGCGTCTGGAACTGAACCAAAGATTAGAATTATGGTTGAAAGCGAAAATATTGTGGCTTCACAAAGTTTGGCAAATTATTTGTTAAACACTATAGAAAAGTTAGAAGTCGAAGCTGTGGAGGAAGAATAATGTGCGGAATAGCTTGTGTTGCTGGCGGAAAGGGTAGTGCGATAGAGTGCTATAAGGCGCTCTCAAAACTTGAATATCGTGGCTACGATTCTGCTGGTATGGCATACCTAACTAAAGACGAGATCTGTTTAAAAAAACAAACGGGCATGGTTGCTGGAATTGAGAAATTCGCAAAAAACTGCAAGGCAGGTTTGGTTATTTCTCACACAAGGTGGGCAACCCACGGCAAGCCAACAGAGGAAAACGCACACCCACATCTATCAGATAGTAAAGAACTTGCTATAGTTCATAACGGAATAATCGAAAACTTTATGCAAATAAGGGCAAACCTTGAAAAAGAAGGAATTAAGTTTAAATCGCAAACAGATAGCGAGTGCATTGCAAATTTGATAGCTTCTAAGAAGGGGAAAATTGTTGAAAAGGTTAGAGCTAGCATAAAACAGCTTGTTGGTAGCTATGCTATAGCTATCCTTGATAAAAAGAGCAAAAGAATTGTTGCTACGCGAAAAATTAGCCCACTGTTTATATCTAAAACTAAAAAGGGCGTTATGGTGGCAAGCGATATAATTTGTTTTAATGGAATTGCAAGCTGTTATTATAGTTTAAAAGAGGGCGAAATAGCGGTTGTTTCTAGCAGGGGATTTAAGCTTTTTGATGAGAAAGGCAAGCAAATTAAACCCTGCTATAGCAAACTAACCCAAACCGAAGAAGAAGTTTCAAAGCAGGGCTACCAATATTTTATGGAAAAAGAAATATGCGAAATACCTGCGGTTATAAAAAGAATACAAATGCAGTATAAAACCAAAGAAATTCTAAAAAGTGCATTAAAGCTAATTGACGGCGTTAAAAATGTTGTTTTAGTTGGCTGCGGAACGGCGTATCACGCAAGTATGTATGGAGCAAGCGTTTTGCAAAAGGTTTTAGGCGTGCCATGTGAGGCAAAAATTGCAAGTGAACTTAAATATTCTAATATAATTATTGATAACACCTTGGCAATATTTGTTAGTCAAAGTGGCGAAACGGCAGACACGCTTGGCTGTGCAACTCTTTTTAAAGAAAGGCAAGCTAAAACCTTAGCGATAACAAATGTGATGCATAGCGGGCTAGCAAAGATGTGTGACGCGGTTTTGCCTGTTTTTGCGGGCGCCGAAATTGCCGTTGCCTCTACTAAAGCTTATGTTGCCCAAATTTTAGTTTTATATTTGCTAGCTAGATGCCTTGAAAATAGTGACTATGATTTTAAAGACTTAGAAAATTTGGCAGATGATGCTAAAAATCTTATAAACATTGATGATGAAATACTAGAACTTGTTAAAAACGCTACCAGAGTATTTTTCGTAGGGCGGGGGCTAGATAGTATAACTGCTCTTGAATCGGCTTTAAAACTTAAAGAGATTTCTTATAAAAGCGCAGAGGGTTATCCTGCAGGGGAGCTAAAGCATGGAACTATTGCCTTGATAGACGAAGGATCCCCTGTGTTTGTGATAGCAACCAATAAGGATATGCTTGATAAAACGCTTAACAGTGGGCAGGAAGTTAAGGCTAGGGGAGCTAAGGTTATAGTTGTAACCTTCAAAAGTGCATCGGTTAGTGGGTTTGACTATAAAATAGACTTGCCAGACGCTTATAGTAGCGAACTGCTGAGTATTATTAGCGTTATACCTTTTCAGCTTCTTGCGTTTAAAGCAAGTGTGTTGCTTGGCAATAATCCAGATAAACCAAGGAATCTTGCTAAAAGCGTAACAGTTGAATAAAAAAAGTTCCACTTAAAATGTGGAACTTTTTATTGTCTAGTTATTTTTTAATTATCACCAGGCTCTTCGCCCCTAATAGAGGTGCGATTGCCTGCGGATTTTGTTGTTATTTGAATATTTTCCTTTGGTTTTAAGCCAATTGCTCTTTCATAGCCCTCGGGTTGAAACATTGGTAGAATTGATTGAGGAATAACTGCTTTTGATTTATAGTAAAGGTCTTTATAACCAGAAGGGGTGTGATAACATCTTTTTTCAGGGTCGTAATAAAAAGTTGTTGCATTTATACGCGCCTGCTTTTCTTTGCTTACCATATTAAAATTATAACTAGGCTCTCCGTTCTTTACAGCATAGGTAAATGCGTTTGCAACACTTTTTTCAATATCAAGCGTTCTGATTACAAGGTTAACATAATTAGTATACTGCTCGTCTGTTATTATAGCTGGCTCTCCCGCATGACTTTTTAAATATAGCGCCATGTAAAGAAGAGTGTTGTTATATATAGTATAGTTTTTCATACGCCCCCCCTTTGCCTTATAGTATAAACACTGTCTCTTATACACATCTGACGCTGCCGA
>ENA-OZAF01000942-OZAF01000942.1-human-gut-metagenome-genome-assembly--contig:-NODE-942-length-10105-cov-5.370647_pt1 | contig 10105 bp, 8 predicted proteins | sample MGYA00244207_ERZ653498 | MGnify/ENA primary metagenome ERZ653498 (study PRJEB26926, sample SAMN06165156) | human gut metagenome | biome: ENVO:00009003; feature: ENVO:2100002; material: ENVO:00002003... | reverse complement strand
CGAGATGACGTCGAGTCTCGTGGGCTCGGAGATGTGTATAAGAGACAGGGGCATAGGAATAAATGTCCGCAATCGGACATTCAAGCGCGGCTCAGAGTACGAGAAGGCGCTCTCGGAGCTTGTTAAGCGCGAGGACGCGCTGCGCGGGAAGCTGTGCCCAGACGGCGGTGAGGCACTTGCTGCCTATGCGCAGGCGTATGCGAATCTGAACAGCATATACAACCTTGAGAATTTCAGCATCGGCTTTCGGATGGGCGCGCAGGTTATGCTGGCCATACTGCTGCCGGATGATGAGACCTTCGTGCCCGTCGATCCAGAGTGAGATAACAAAGCCAAGTGGAACGATCAACGATGAGATAATGCTTTCTGCTGCCCGTGAACTATGGCGGCGCACTCTGGGCAACATTTTGCATGGTTGAATTTAGGGATATAGGCTTGCCCGCAGACAGCAAAGCGGCGGATGTCCCTACCCCCCAATATCTCCGCTTCCGGCGTCCCGGCCAGCGGTAGGACAGCCCACCGAAACCACTTGCAGGAAACAGAAAAGAAATTTGTCTGCGGGCGGGTGTGAGTGTCGCCATCTTCAAGGGCGATACAAGACCCATTTTCGTGATTGCAGAACTCCAGGCGAATGAGGAAACCCAACTGTTTCCTCTGTGCCAGAATCATGCGATATGGGGCACTGTCCATTGCGCACTTAACCGGCAGCGGCCCCTTCAAACTGCTCTGCTCAAATGCCACCTCCTTGTCATGTTCAGATCGTTTGTCCACCGATGAACTACGACAAGGCTACAATTTTTTATGTCCTTGTGCCGTATATCCGAAGGGTAGGAAATCGTCCCGAAAAACTTGCTATTTCCACACTCTTGGAATTATGGTAGAATAAGAGCAATAGAACGATGAAGCGGATTTGTGGGGGTAAAGTTTTGAAAATAGAAGTCAGAGATATACAAAAGAAGGATTATAAAAAAGCAATACAATTTGCCATTAAAGGTATGCACTTTGATTGGTATTTGAACAACGAGTTTCTGCTGAATGCTTATGGCAGATACTTCTGGTATCTTGCAATCAATCGTGCAACGCAGATTTTAGCGGCGTACATTGATGATGAATTTGTTGGCGTTTTGTTGGCAGAAATCAAGGGCGAGGAAAAGAAGCAACAGAACATTCTGCAGAAAACCTATATCACATTGATTGATGTAATTCAAAAAAACTTTTTTAAAGGCGGCGCAGGTCTTTATGAAGATACAACCAAAGCACTGTTAGCGCATTATTTGCAATCTCATGCGCCTGATGGTGAGATCGTCTTTCTTGCCGCAGACCCCGATTGCAAAACCAAAGGGATAGGCACGGCTTTGCTTAATGCTTTGGAAGAAAAGGAAAAGGGGAAAACGCTTTATCTTCACACAGATGACGCTTGCACATATCAGTTTTATGAGCATAGAGGATTTGAAAGAGCAGAAGAAAAAGCCGTCGTATTGGATATGCCGAAAGGTAAAATCCCATTAAAATGTTTTGTGTACAGCAAGACAATATAGTAGCTTCAAACAGAAAAAGGAGGGCATAAAAACAAAACCTTCAAAATGTTACTTCTGAAACCAATTTGTATCACATAGTTTTTTCAAGGCATTTGAAATCATCTGTTCAACAGATAGCGATGTATCCGTCTGGTTTATGGCAGCCTCCGCTTCTTTCTTCTTAAACCCGAGACTGATTAACGCTCCAATCGCCATTTGTGCTTTATCTGAAATTGCGTCATCTTTCATTTCTAAATCTTCCTGCGCAAAGGATTTTATTTTGCTGTTTAGCTCCAACACAATTCTTTGCGACAGCTTCTTTCCAACGCTTTTCACTTTTGAAATGGCGGCATTGTTGTTTTCTGCAATCGCTCGGTAAACTTGCCCCGGAGTCAAATCGCTTAGAATGCAGAGGCTGTTTTTAATTCCGCAGCCGGAAACACTAACCAATAAATTAAAACATATCCGTTGCTGCTCGTCGGTAAAACCTACCAAGGATATCTGCACAGAAGATGATCAGGAAAATATTGCAGAAGAATTCATTGATCGTTTTTGTATCGATAACCATCAGCTACAACGGGTATGCATTGAATTAACATATCGATGTAATGAAAAGTGCAAACATTGTTATGTAGCGGATGAGGAAAAAAATGAACAACAGGAATTAACATATGAGCAATATGTCAAGATTTTGGATGATCTTCGACGTATGAATGTTCTGCATGTAACGTTTACTGGTGGCGAAGTTGCCGTCCGAAATGACTTCGTGCAGATTGTTGAATATGCAATAGGGTTAGGCTTTGCGGTTGAAATATATAGCAATGGCATTGGGTTTACGGAGGATATACTGGAGGCTTTGGATCGTCTCCATCCACGCTCGGTTTCATTCAGTCTGTATTCTGGCAACGAAGAAGAGCACGATGCATTGACACAGGTAAAAGGATCATTCAGGCGAACGCTTTACTCGCTTATGCGCTTGAAGTGCGCTGGTATTTTCGTTAAGATTGAAGATTTGCTGCAGCAAAAAAGCAAAAAACCAAACAATAGCCTAGGCATTTACTATGTGTGGCTTTCACAATCACTTCCTGTTTTCGGTGGAGTAGAACGAATAAAAGAGTTACGCAGATGGACTTCTTCGCAGAAGTTTAAAGAGGATTATCCGATGCTATTTTTCAATGCTGCTATCGATCGGGGAGAAAAGGGAGATTCGGCAACGTCAAGGCGACTTATCGATTTGCATCAAAGGGTATATGCTGGTGATGTTGATGCCGCTGTATTGTTGGCAGATACCTACCTGTCAGGTAACTCTGAAATGGGCAATTCAATGTCTGCGGCATTATGGCTTTATCAGCAAGCAGCATTCGGTGGTAGTGCTAAGGCGATGCACGTTTTGGCAACAGCCATGAAATCAGAAATTGGAGGATTCAAGGCGCAAGAGCGAACCATTAACAGGTTGTATCATTGTGCGGCAAGCAGAGGGTTTTCGCCTTCAAAGCGAAAGCTTGGAGCAAATGATGTAATAAATGCTGATATGCCGCGAACAATTCAGCAACGGATTCATCAATATCTTCCGTATTGCCACTGTAGTGTTGAATGTGTATTTGGCACCCCAAACACTCCGGAACTTGATGATGTAAGGAATGGATTTTGGATGGATGGTGATGATGATATTTATGCTCTAGATATTACCCGAAGTATAGAGGGTAATTACCTTGGCGTGGCAATTAGTAGGAAGGGTATATTTGGACGAGTTTCTGATAAGGATTGGCCTTATGGAATAACTTGGCAGGAATTTATTTCTTCGGAGTTTTATCAGCAAGAACTCTCACAAGGAAACTGGTTAGTCTCGGGAACGCAGCCCCTATATAGGGTAACTAATAAACTGAAGGGTACCATTGGAGAGTTGTTGATACGTCTACTAGGCACGAAAAATTGATATAAATATATTTCGGAAACTAAAGATTCAAACTGATGATTTGTATCTAGTATAATCAGAGTGCAATTACTTGAAAGGAGTGCGGAACATGAAACTTGGTAAGCTAATTGTTGGAGCTGTGGGTGTAACAGCAGGATTATATCTGATGGATAAATTGATCAACGATCATTCAGACGATTCAGGAAGAGTAAATGATTCTGATTGCATTGATTTCTCGACCTTCACGAACAATCATGTCTTTTTTGACACTTTAGATGGTGCAAAGGTGACACAATGGTTCAGGGAAGAAAGCGTGGGAATGTCTCGTCCTGTCTTGTTGCTTTTGAAACCAACTTATGAGAATGCAAAGAAGTTTCATATCACTGGTTTTCCTGATGAAACCGATACGGAGACAAATCTCTTGCAGCTGATTGTGGATGAAGAAGATGATGTGTTTAAAGGGCGGCAAATCAGTTTCTGTAATATGACCCAGAAATTGAAAGAAGTGCTTGCAGGACAAGAATATGTCGTATTTAGTCAGGAGGCATAATAATGAATAACAATGTGGAAGTTGTTGAAACGGTATCAAAGTTTTCTGTTCCGTTTTGGGTGTATATTGTAGCTGCGGTACTTGGTGCAGTGGCAATGGGCATCTCAATATATATTTACTCTGAAAGGAAAAAGCGGATAAAGCCTTTTGAGGAATTGGTTGATAAGCAGATTGTGGTTGATTTACTTGGATTGAAAGATGTTGGAAACTGGGCGATGGAGAGCAAAGGAAAGGTATCTCCTGGAACTAAGGCACTATTCTTTTACCCTTCTAAGAAGACTGTGAATGGGTTTGGATATACATAGTATGCCGCTACAAATCATCAGAGAAAATGTTATCCATATGAAAACTGATGCTATCGTAAATACAACCAATACCTCCTTGCAGGTAGGCGGTGGCGTATGCGGCTCAATCTTTGTAAATGTCAACGAAAAAGTGAACCAGGCGCTCATGAAAAAATGAGCCACAAACGCCCACGAAAAAGTGAGCCAGAACGCTCACGAATAGTTGAGCCAGTCTGCTAAGACATAGACTGGAGAGTTGCCTTCAAGCGGTAAGAGTCTCCGTTCATGTCCATCACGTGGCTTCGGTAGGTCAACCGGTCAATCAGAGCTGCCACCATCGTGGTGTTTTCAAACAAGTCTGTCCACTTGGAAAAAGGCAGGTTTGTGGTCACAATGGTGCTGCTCTTCTCACTTTGGTCTGAGATCACTTTAAACAGCAGCTCAGATTGGTGCCGGTTAAAACTGAGGTAACTCAGTTCATCCAGGATCAGCAGGTCTGCCTTGGCCAGGGTTCGTTCCAGTTTGCCCAGATGGTAATTGTCCTTGGCTTCGCACAATTCCGTTGAAAGGGTGGCCGCATTTTTAAACAGGACCCGGTACCCCTGGGTACAAGCTTTCAGTCCCAGGGCAATTGACAGATGTGTTTTGCCCCGGCCAGGATTGCCAATCATCACAATATTCTGCCGGTTCTGGATAAATTGGCAACTGGCCAGTTCTTGTAGGAATAGGGGTGAAACCGCGTCGTTGAGCTGGGTACAGTCAAACTCTTCCAGCGTTTTCAGATAGGGAAACCCAGCAGCCTTTAGCCGCCTTTTATTCTGGTTCTCCTGTCGGGACAGGGTCTCGGCTTTCATAAGTTCCAGAAGCAAGTCAGGAAATGTGGCAGAGGGTTCTGACTGTCGAAGAATCGCTTGGTATTCCGCAAAGGTTGGAATCTTCAACTGCTTTGCATAGAGGCGGATCAGCTCGTCTGCAGGATTCAAACCGCAGCACCTACCTTTCCCCGCAGAAATGCATCGTAGAGATGCAGGTCTACCTCTTGCACCACAACGGTGTCTTGGATCTGGGCAGAGGGAGCATGGCAAGACGATTGCGTCATAATCGCGTCACATCCTTCCTCTTGGCACCGCCGCAGGAGCTCAACCAGTTCTTTGGGAGGCAAACGCTGCTTTTGTAACCAATCCAGAAAGTTTCCAGGCAGGGTATCCTGCACTGGCCTGGCGTAGAAGATTGCCCTGCCTTTCTTTTCCGGCAGCGGAAGATAGTGTTCCGGCTTGTAGATCGCTTGGCGCCTGTCCAAGCACCTCGGGTGCTGAGCGATACACTTCCCTTCACAATAGATCCACACCGTTTCCGATCCAGCCTTGACAGACACCTCTTTTCCGCAATAAGCAGCAGGAACGGAATAGTTATTCATATCGAACCGGACTGTGCAGAACCTATCTGCCCTGCCAGAAGTACGTTTGCAGGGGTCAAAGGGATACCCTGGCAGAGGGTACAACTCTCCCTGCTCCTGGACAAGCATTTCGCCTACAGAAGCAGGTTTTCCACGGATCTGGTGGGACAAATAGCTTGCGCACTTTTCCTGAAGCATTCGGTTTAACGCATCCATTGTTTCCGTCTTGGGAATTGGAACACAGACATTGCGGCGAATATAACCAACCAGGCCCTCTACCAGTCCTTTTTCATTTCCAGATGCGGGGTTGCAAAATACAGCTTCAAAACCGTAGTGGGCAGACAAGGCAGCATAGCCTGCTTGCTTCCTGGCATGGGCGCCAAAGCCGTCTTTTACGGCGACCTTGTCATTGTCAAAGATGACCTGCTTAGGTACGCCTCCAAAGTATTGAAACACCCGTACCAGCGCCTCCAGAAAACTTTCCTCATTCTGCCTGCGGTATGCCAGAACCATGGGTGCACCGCTGTAGCACAGCCTGGCACAGAAGAGATTCACAGTCGTTTTTGTACCACCTAGCCACACAGTGGCCTCGCCCCAATCAATCTGCAGAGCATCCCCTGGTGGAAAGGCCAGGGGAACAAAGGCTTCCTGTTCCTTTTCTCGAAGTTCTTTTACTAGGCGCCTGACTGTTGTCTCGCCGCCAGTGAATTCACATTCCTCCACGAGCCTGTCATAGATTCGTTTGGCTGTGTGATGTTGTTTCTTAGAACCGCATTGACTGTCCTCATCCAGACACTGCTGGACGAAAGCCACTACATCCTCGGTCAGTACGCACGGCTTCCGAGAATAGGCCTTCCTTTCCCAAGGAACACTGTCTCCGTTCCAATATTTCTTGACCGTATTCCTTGAAATGTGCAGTGTTGCTGCGATCTGTCGCTGGCTCATCCCCTCCAGCCGCATCTTCCGTATCTCTTTGTAAATCCCCACTGTTATTACCACCTTTTTCGCCCCCCTATAGCCTGAGACTATTATAGAGGGCTCTTTCTGGTGGCTCAATCTTTCATGAGCGTTTTCCTTTCTGCTGGCTCACTTTTATTTTAGCGTTTATATCAATCTTTGACTCGGCCGGACATGAAGCTATGAAAAATGCTTGCCAGACAATTGGATACTGCGAAATCGGTAAGGCGGTAATAACTCCTGGCTTTGATCTGCCTGCAAAGTATGTGATCCATACTGTCGGTCCAGCATGGCATGGCGGTGCATATGGAGAAGAAACCATATTGAATACGCCGCCCCCGGATGGACACCTTAACCGCCCGAGTCAGACACCATAACCGTTCAAATCAGACACCCCCACCGCTGGTCAGACACCCCTGTATAATGGAGGCGCATCGCAAGATGTAATCCATGATACAGGAGGAAATTCCATGACCAACTACAAGGAGATTCTCCGGCTTCACAGCCTGGGAATCAACAACACCCGCATTGCAGAAAGCTGCAGCTGTGCGCGTAGCACAGTCATAGCAGCTCTTCAGCGGGCCGCAGAACAGGAGCTTTCCTGGAACAAAATCAAGAACTGCAGCGCAGAAGAAGTCGCCAGAAAGTTGTATCCATCTACTGCACTGGGACAGCAGTACAAGATGCCGGACTACGAGTGGGTGCACCGTGAGATGCAAAAGAGCGGCGTCACCCTGAGCCTGCTGTGGGTGGAATACTGCGAGCAGTGTCGTCAGAACGGCGAGCTGCCCTACAAATCCACCCAGTTCAACAAGTATTACGCGGACTATGTCCACAAAACCAAAGCCACCATGCATCTGGAGCACAAACCTGGTGAAACCATGCAGGTGGACTGGGCGGGCCAGACGGCGGCGCTGGTGGATACAGACACAGGGGAACGGCTGAATGCCTATCTGTTTGTGGCAGTGCTTCCATACAGCGGCTACGCCTACACAGAGGCCTTCCTGGACATGAAGCAGGAGGCTTGGATCACCGGCCATGTCAACGCCTACCGGTATCTTGGTGGCGTCACCCGCATCCTCACACCAGACAACCTCAAGACCGGTGTAGTCAAGAACTCCCGGACGGAAACGGTGCTCAACAAGGCCTACCAAGAGATGGCGGAGCACTACGGCACTGCCATCCTCCCAGCCCGGCCCCGCAGCCCCAAGGACAAGGCTTTTGTGGAGGGCTCCGTGGGCGTAGTCTCCACCTGGATCCTGGCAGCCCTGCGTAACCGCCAGTTTCTGTCCCTTATGGAACTGAATGAAGCAATCCATGAGAAACTGGAGACCTTCAACCACAAGCCCTTCCAGAAACGGGAGGGCAGCTGGGCAGCTTGTTTTGCGGAGGAGAAACTGTTCCTGCAGCCTCTTCCGGCTGCGCCGTTTGAGTTGGCAGTCTGGAAGGTGGCTACCGTCCAATATAACTACCATATCAGCGTGGAGCGCATGAATTATTCCGTGCCGTATGAGTACATCAAGCAGCAGGTGGATGTGCGCCTTGCCCGGACCACAGTCGAGATCTTCTTCGCCGGTACCCGGATCGCCTCTCACCTGCGTCTCCAGGGCCGTCCCAACCAGTACAGCACAGTGGAGGACCATATGCCGCCGGACCACCAGGCCTACCTGCAATGGAATGGCGAGCGTTTCATCCGCTGGGCGGAGCAGATCGGCCAGCACACCGCTGTTGTGGTGCGGCTTTTCCTCTCTGCCCACAAGGTAGAGCAGCAGGGCTACAAGTCCTGTATGGCCCTGCTGAAACTGGCGGACCGCTATTCCCCTCAGCGGCTGGAGAGTGCCTGCCGGAAAGTCCTCTCTTACACCACCTCCCCCCAGCCTCAAAAGCGTCCAGTCCATCCTGAAATCCGGGCAGGACAAGCTGTTCACTGAGGATGCTCCGGCTAAACCGGAAGAGCCAAAGGCCCATAAGTTCACCAGGGGCGCTGGCTACTACAATAGGGGGGAATGACCATGCTGAGCAATGAAACGGTACGGAAGCTGCATGAAATGCGCCTGAGCGTCATGGCGGAAGCCTTCTCCGCCCAACTGGAGGATGCGCAGTTCCAGGTGGTGTCCTTTGAGGACCGCTTTGCCATGCTGGTAGACGCGGAGTGGAGTGCCCGGAAAAGCAACCGCCTGACCCGGCTTATCCGCAACGCCGGCTACGCGGATCCCGCCGCCTGTGTCGAGAACATTGAGTACCATCCGGAACGAAGGCTGGACCGGGAGCAGATCCTGCGCCTGGCCTCCTGCACCTACCTCCAGGAAGCACACAATGTCATCATTCTGGGAGCCACCGGCGCCGGAAAGACTTATTTGGCCTGCGCCCTTGGCTTGGCTGCCAGCCGCAGCTTTTATTCCGTGCGGTACATCCGTCTGCCGGATCTGCTGGTGGAGATCTCTGTGGCCCGGGCTAACGGCACTTACCGGGACTACATGAAAAAACTCAGAAAAGAGAAGTTGCTCATCCTGGATGAATGGCTGCTCTACCCCCTCAAAGAGGCAGAGGCACGGGATGTGCTGGAACTGGTAGAGGCAAGGAACCAAGTGGCCTCCACCATCTTCTGTTCCCAGTATGACACCAGCGAATGGCACGAGAATCTGTACGACCCCACCCTGGCCGACGCTATCTGTGACCGGATCATCTACAACGCCTATACCATCCAGATTGAGGGCGAGTCCATGCGCAAGCGCAAGAGTATCCCAGAGTAATTTCCCGCATGGCGGTCTGGTGCACCACACCTGCGACCGCCATGCACCATTTCACCGGAATGGGTGCACCTTGGTGCCGGTGTCGGACCAGCGGTGGGGGTGTCTGTTTTGCGCGGTCAGGGTGTAGGATTACCAACGGTCAAGGTGGCGTTTTGGCCCGGCGTACGCACCATATTGCGCTCATGCTATCGCTCAGCACTGATGCTAGCGGCAAGCAATCATTTGGAATCAATATCTTTTCCCTTGATTGCAACCGGCCTGTTGGGCTATCCAAAGGATAAAGCTTTGTCGGTGGCTGTATCAGAAAATTCACTATTTTTGATGCACTATGAATTGCTGGTCAATATTGTCGTATATGACAGGAACTCATTTCAGTTGTCTCAAAAGCTATTTGACTCAGTTTCAAGCTTTATTGATGACAAGTATGTGGATGAACGCATGAACCTTGCACATCTGCTACCAGTGATGGGTATGACGGCTGCTGCGTATATGCCCAAAACAGCTGTTTTTGCCGGAGCTGCGTTACAAAGAAAACTCAAGGATGTTCTAAAAGAGTTGGATGAGACCTTTTCCGAATCGTTAATCAGAATGATTGATGATAAGGGAAAAACGGATGTAGAAGTTTATAAAAAGGCTAATATTGATCGGAAGCATTTTTCAAAGATCAAAAACAACAAAGAGTATAAGCCTAAAAAAGAAACGGCATTGGCTTTAGCTATTGGACCTGTCTCTT
>ENA-OZAF01000941-OZAF01000941.1-human-gut-metagenome-genome-assembly--contig:-NODE-941-length-10113-cov-5.475542_pt1 | contig 10113 bp, 10 predicted proteins | sample MGYA00244207_ERZ653498 | MGnify/ENA primary metagenome ERZ653498 (study PRJEB26926, sample SAMN06165156) | human gut metagenome | biome: ENVO:00009003; feature: ENVO:2100002; material: ENVO:00002003... | reverse complement strand
CGCGTCGGGCGGCAGGCGCCGCGCGTCCCGTTCAGCCCGGCGCGGAGGCATCCGCGGCAAAGCGCGCCTCAAAGCGCCTCAGCGCCGCGGCGGCGCGGCCGTGCGGCGTCATCCCCGCCCCGTCGATGAGCGCAAGCGCCGCCCGGTAGCCCAGGCCGAACGCGCGCCACAGCACGCCGTACTCCAATTCGTCCCAGAAGGCGCAGAGCGCAAAGAGCGCCTCCCCGCCCTCCTTGTCCAGCACGGCGGCGAGCATCTCCTGCTGCACGGCGGCCACCCGCCGGTTCGCACAGTATGCCTCCTCGCGCGCCATGCCGGGCAGGGTCAGCAGATCCTGCTGGACATGCTCCTCAAAAGGGTCCTCCGGCGCATCGGGCGAAAACTGCTGCTCAAAGCAGGCGCACGCCCCGCGCGAAAAGCCGAAGCGCAGGCACCGGCTCAGGTTCTCCCCGTACAGCGTCTCGATGCGCCCGAGCGCCGCCGCCTGCCCGTCCGTCAGGCGGCCCTCCAGCGTCCGCCGCGCCTGCCGCGCCGCCGCGTCCTCCGGCGACAGGGCCGAAAGGCTCTCCCCGCGCAGGCTGTCCAGCAGGCCGCCGTCAAGCGCCCGCGCCGCAAGGGCGGCCACCGCCCGTTCCCAAACCGTCATCCGTCCGTTCCTCCTGTTCCTGATCGATCGCCGTGTTTGACATCCCCTGCGCCGCCCGTTTCCCGGCAGGCCCGCGGCGGCGCGCAGCCGGCCCCGAAAACGGCTGCTATGCATTTTATAGAGCATACCATATTTTTTACGATCGGGCAACTATCGTTGCCCATATGGGGCGCAGGAGGCGGTTACAATAGTCGCATGCTGGACGCGGTAACGATCGGAAAAGCGATACGCCGCCTGCGCGAGCAGCGGGGCATGTCCCAGGAGGTCTTCAGCGGCCTCGCTGGCATGTACAAATCGCATCTGGGGCGGATCGAGCGCGGCGAAAAGAAGCCCAACCTCGACAGCCTGTGCCGCATCGCCTCCGCGCTCGAGATGCAGCCGCACGAGCTGCTGCGCTGCATCGAGCAGGAGCACGAAAAGGCGTAGCGCCGCGCCCGCATAGGGCGGGCGCGGGCGCGCGCGGGGCAACCTGCGTGGTCATCCGTGCGGCGCAGCTCGGCGCGACGATGGATGAGGTGTGCGGGGCGACCTTCCAGTTCCCCGTCTCTGCATCCGGCAACTCGTTGAGGGTTTCCTCCTCACTGCCTCGCGCAAGCTCCTTGAGTTCGCTCCAGATTACGTCCTCGTTTAGCTGTACAATTTCTCCAGACGTGGCTGCTTGCTCCTTTCGAATGGTTAGTGCCGCAGCTTCATTCTGCCAGAGTTGTGCAAACCATGTTTCCCTTTTATTTTGCGAAACATGCTGTACCTTACCTAATGACGATCTCGATGACCGCTTGCACGCTCCTGCCGCAGCTGCCCCATTGAAATGATGACGATGGCGGACAGGGATAAAGCGCCACCGCAAATATCTGAAATGGAAAACCGGTTATGATACAATAATGCGCTGAACACTACGCTGCTGATTGGCTCAAGCAGGCAAAAGAATGCGGCAATTGAAGCGCCGATATGAGAAATGCCGGCGGCGAGAAGATAGTTTGCCGTGCAGTTGAGGACGCCGCAGATAAACATTATGCCAAAAGTCAAAAACGACCAGCTACCCCCAGAGCGCGAAAACAAACGGCATATAACGCAGGCGATAAGGCTGCCGCACCAAATAAATAACATTCGTCCATTTTGGTCTGCATCGCCCGCTTTTTTACCGCACATAATCAGGTATAGCGTAAAGGAGATGGCAGAAAAGAATGCGAAGGCTACGCCCTTTAAGTCACCTTCGATACTCTTTCCGCCAATGATATATAGTCCGGCGATAGACAACACCATGGCGATGACGTTAAAAGCGGACATCCTTTCTCTCATCAATATGGCAGAGACAATGCAGGTCAATGATGGATATAAAAAATGAACGACCGTCGCCATTCCTACCGGAATGTATTGATAGGAAGATGACAGCAAAATCCCTGTTAATCCCAACCCCAATATGCCGGCAATGATCAATTCGTTCCTTTCCCTGCCGGCTGTGGGCAATCGGCTCTTTTTTAGGCAGCATACGATCATGGTTAGTGCAAGCGCAACCAACACACGTACCGTTATAGTTTGCGTTGCGTGTAGTCCCGATTTTAAGGCAAATGCGTGGATGCTCGGCTCGACGCCATACAGGAGGGATGCAAGTATGACCTGAACCGTTCCAGCACCCCTCCGCTTAATTGCGTCCACTTTCTGCCCATTCGCTGCCGCCGCATTTCCCTCAATGCCGCTCATCAGACGGGATGCGTTAGCCCTGCTTGCCGCGCGACCAAGCGGTCGGGGCAACCACCCATTGGGGGCGTTTTTTTCGATAGCATTTTCAGCGTTTTCTTCCGTCGTAATCATTGGAATCTTCATCAGCAGAGAGAGGGAACTTAATGGGGCGGTTATCCCTGGTTGAACGATAAATTGCTGTGAACAACTCGACAGTTCGCCTGCCGGCAAGCCCGTCGATCATAGGCTGCCGCCCCTGCAGGATCGAAGATAAGAAGTCGTCAATTTGCACCTTGTGATAATATGTCGTTGCATCAATACTCCTGAAAAATGCCAGATCTTCGGCCTCCCAGATGGCCAGGGATGATGATTCTCCGGCAATGGTCCACACGTCGTTTTTTGGGGGCTCCGTTATACTGCTTTGACCGGCAATGAACATTGCGCCGCCATCCGTCTGTACGCCAATGCATGCGCCGTTGCTGCCCAATACATGGACGTTTCCATATTGCGCAGGGTTTGCCGAATTGGTAACGACAATATTCCCCAAGGCGCCGTTTTTGAATTTTATGATGGCCACAGAGGTGTCTTCAACCTCAATATAAGGATGATTAAAATTTCTCCACTGTCCATATACTTCTTCCGCTTCGCCCATATACCATAGCAATAAATCCAGTTGATGCGGAGCCTGGTTGATGAGCACCCCGCCTCCTTCGCCGTCCCAGGTCCCCCGCCATGCTGCGCTATCATAGTATTTTTTATCGCGCCAGCCAAGCATGGTCACGGTGCCTAAAACAGGATTGCCGATTTTACCGCTATCAATCGCCCTTTTCACGCGAAGGCAAGGCGGAAAGAATCTGCGTTGACAAACGGTCGAAGTCAAAACATGGTTCGCGTGCGCGGCATTCAAAATGGTATCGCACGCTTTGATCGAATCCGCCAGCGGCTTTTCAATCAGCAGATGAATCCCCAGGTTCGCAGCCGCAACAGCGGCTTCTGCGTGAGCGGGATGCGGGGTGCAAATGCTTAAAACCTCTACGCCTGTTTCGGCTTTCATCTGCTCGATGCTACGGAAGGCCTTAACGCCATATTGAGCGGCAAAGGCTTTGGCGGCTTCATAATGCTTGTCATAAACGCCGACGAATTCACTCGCGCACAATTCCTGGTAGGCTTTCGCATGAAAATGTCCGACAGCGCCGCAGCCAACGACGCCGGTTCTAAGTGTTTCTTTCATATTGATTATGCCTTTCAGGGTATCATTACAATTTTATGGAGTCCTTTTTCCTGATTGTATACGCGATGTATCCACTCGTTTCCGTCTGCAAGCGGCACACGCTTTGAGATAAGAGACTTGACGTCGACAGTCTTTTTTGACAGCATGTCCAAACATCTCGCATATTCTCCGGCAGATGCGCACGAGCCCAGAATGGAGAGCTGCCGCGTCACAACCGTTTGAAGAGGAAGCTCGACTTTTGGGGCGACATTTCCGACCAGCACGCAGACGCCTCCCTTGCGAACGGCGTTTATTGCATTGCTGACGGTTTCGTTCGTGCCAACGGCATCAAAGGCGAGATCGACCCCTCCCCCGCCAACCAGCTGATGCAGGCTGACGGTGAAATCACATTTCGAGAGATTTATGGTATCACAAAATCCCAAATTGCCCGCTTGAGCAATTTTCTCTTCACTGATATCGGCAAGAATGATCCGCTTTATCCCGTTCGAACGCAAAACCTGTGCGATCAATAAGCCGATTGTACCGCAACCGATGACGGCTGCAGTTGATACATTTGACAAATTTGCAATACTTACTGCGTGGCAGGCGACGGACAGCGGCTCCAACATGGCGGCTTCTTCAAAGGAAACGGTATCCGGGATTTTATACAGGACCCTCTCCGGAATGGCGACATATTCGGCGAATGTTCCCGCCAGCTTATATTCGTCACAGGAAACGCCTAGTACTTTCCTGTTCTCGCATAGATTCACCTGATTATTTTTGCAATATTGGCATTTCCCACAATAAATTGTGGAATCAAACGTTACGCGATCGTTGATGCGGTAATTTTGGACATCCTTGCCGGTCTGAACAACGATGCCAGACGCCTCATGCCCCATAACAATCGGGGGAATCCGCCGGCCGGTACTGCCGTCCATCCCGTGGACATCGCTCCCACAAACCGACGTCGCCTTAATGCTTACCAACACCTCGTCATCTGCCGGGGTGGGGTTGGGAACATCCTTATAAACAAAATGCTGATATTCTTCCAATACAAGCGCTTTCATATGCAGAACCTCTGGTTGCTTACCTGTAATTTCATTACTGCTTACTTGTTTCCACCGACAGCCGGTCCAACTTTGCCAACACTGTACAGGACTGCGAACCGGTAAACTGGCAAAGTTCGATTTCTATCAGCTGCGAAACAAACATAAATGTTTCCATAAAATCAGTTCCGTTGATCACCATGACCCGCTGCGTAAGGTCATAGACGGCTTCCTGAATGGATTTTTCCAGCGAGTGATGAACGAACCCCAAGGAGCCGATAAATTCGGGCCGATTTACCTGCGGCCATCCAAAATAACCGGCGCTGCCCTTTTTTAGAACATTGATGCGCATTGTCACCGCGCCTGCGCTCTCTATTGCACAGCCCAGCATCTCTCCTGCGCCCTGCTTTGCATGCAAGTCGCCGAGCGATAGCAGCGCTCCATCCACATTTACCGGGATCACAACCGAGCTGCCCTTGCGAATTTGCTGACAATCAACGTTGCCCAGCCATTCTTTGGATGAATAATAGGCGGCGATCACATCCTCCCGGGGAGCCGTTGCGATTGTTCCGATGAATGGCTCTTTTTTTGTCAGGACCGTTCTGTTTGCAAAGTTTAGTTCCAGCATCTCTTTTGTTACATCGCAAAATTCTGTTTGACCAGGATAATCCCATGGAGAAAAAGGATTGAAAAAAATCCCTTGCCCGGGCACATATGTGTAGTAGCCTTGCGTACCATCATCGCCGAGTTCAATATCCAAAATATCAACGCTCAACCAATCTCCGGGCGCTGCGCCCTCAATGAAAATCGGCCCGGTAACAGGATTGGATCTTAGTTCTAAAACCTCTGCACGATCCTTGAATACGGGGTTTTTATCGTTCAGATAATTTGCATCGGCGCGTACGCATTCGACCTTCACGGTTTCACCGGGCTTTACATATAAACGGGGCTCCATCTCCCGGTTCAAGAGATAGTGAACGTTTTCGGAAGCTCTGGACAAGTATTTCATAAGAATCCTCCTTTTATCCCTTTACGGCTCCTGCCGTAAGTCCCTGCACCAAATTTTTTTGAACCAGCAAGGTGAATACAAGCACCGGCAGCGTGATAATGATGCCGGCAGCTGCCATATTGGACCATGCGACATCCCTTATTGTGACGAACCCCATGGCGCCCAATGGCGCAGTCTTTGCATGAACGGAAGCAAACAATACTGCGAAAAGAAATTCGTTCCAGGAATTGATCAGCACCAAAATTGCTGTCGCGGCAATTCCCTGTCTGGTTGTAGGTATGACAATTTTCTGCAAGGCGCCATATTGCGTACACCCATCCATTCGCGCGCTTTCAATCAATTCTGTTGGAACATCGTCAAAATATCCTTTCATCATCCAAACGACAAGGGATATATTTACAAAAGAATACACAATAATCAGCCCTTGCAGCGTATCCATAAGTCCAAGCCGCTGGAACGCAATGAATATTGGAATTACGATTACAATGGGCGGGATAAACCGCGTCGACAACACGAAAAAGCTAATTTCCTTCTTTCTTTTCAGCTTAAGCTTTGAAAGAGCATAGGCTCCGGGAAGTCCGAGCGCCAGACTTATGAAAGTCGATGTTAAGCTGATGATCGTGCTGTTGAGCAGCAGCTTTGGGAAATCTTTTGTGCTGGTGATTCCACGGACAACGCTGTCACCATTTCCCAGCAAAACGTCGCGATAGTTCTGCAGCGTCGGGTCTTTGAATAACACAGGCGGCAGTTTGATCGCATCCTCCGGCTGACTAAAGGAGATGTTTATCATCCAAACGAGCGGCGCAAGGGCAAAAATCAATGCGATGGAGACGATCACGAAAACGCCAAGCCTCGACACCGATGTGGTCAATTTAGTTTTCATAAAACTCTTTCACTCCCGTCCTATTAATGAAGACCTTGCACAGGATGCCGGCAATGACCAACAGAACGACCGATAACGCAGCTGCGGTGCCAAAATCAAACCAGTGGAAGCCTTTTAGATAAATGTAAAATGGCAAAATTTGCGTTGCGTCGCCAGGGCCGCCGTTCGTCATGGTATAGATAAAATCAAACGCTTTTAGTGCATCGATGCTCCGCAAAATGATCAGCGTCAACAGAACCTGCTTCAACATCGGGAGCGTTAATTTGAACAGAGCCTGGAACTTGGTGGCGCCATCAATGGTCGCGGCTTCATACACGTCTTTGGGCAGCGCGTTCATGCCCGCTGTAATTGTAAGGAAGCAGAATGGGATGCTTGCCCAAACGCTGACGGTAATGACAGAAACGAGGGCGGTTTCCTTTGATGCGAGCCATTGCGGCCCTGTAATTCCTATCTGGGAAAGATAATAGTTTACCGGCCCCAAGCTTGGATCAAGCAAAATCTTCCAAAAAATACCTACGATCACAGGCGTCATTGCCATGGGGACGATCATCAGGGTCCGCAAAATCCCCAATCCCAGTATCCGCCTGTTTAAGGCATACGCAACCACGAACCCCAATACGACCTGCGCAACGACAGAGGAAACAACATATATGGCTGTTTTCCCGAGGCTTGACCAAAAGTTGGGATCTTTGACTATGGCGATATAATTTTCGATGCCGTTAAAAGCGGGAGCGGGAGTCTGAACATTCCAACTGCAAAAGGATAAATAGATGAGCGCGCCAATCAGGTATACGCCAAATATGAGCAAAACCATCAGGGATGGCAACAAGAGCAATACGTTGCTTCGCTTTTCGGCCCACATGAGAAATCGTTTTTTTTGCATCGTTTTTGCCTCCCGTGATCTGGGTGGGAAGGGCACCGCGGCGCCCTTCCCCCGATCCGCCGTCAATAAAAGTCAGGAAATGTAACCATTCTTCTTCAGCATTGATTCGATTTCTGCCTGCGCTTCATTGAGCGCGTTTTCAGCAGTATCGCCTCCGGTGATTACATCCTGTACAGCAATACCCAGAATATCTCCCATCTCCGTCCAATTTTCAAAAATCGGTCGATACTGGCCATCGCCAATCTTCATGGATTCCAGACAGGCCGCGGCATATTCGCCCTCGCCCATGTGGTACAGCTTTTCCTGCAATTCCTCATTGTTCCACGAAGATTCTCTGATAGGCATTCCGCTTGCGACGCCTTTTTTCAGATCAACCTCCGGAAGGGTCAGATACTGCAATAAAAGCCAAGCAGCTTCCTTGTTTTTGCTGTAGGAATTGATGCAAAACATGTGCGCATAGATCGCGGGCCAGCGTCCGCCTTCGCCGCCAGGCACCACGGCATAGCCCCACTTGCCAACCGTTTGCGAGCGCTCCTGGTTTTCGATAACGGCGCCAAAGGCGTTAGCGTCCATTGTCATCGCGATGTCCCCATTTGCCTGCGCGGTATAGATCTCCATATTCGTCCAGTTCCCGGACCCCGGAGGACCGTACTTGTTGACCAGTTCAGCATAAAATTCGGTCGCCGCGATCGCTTCGGGCGTATTTACGGTTGGCGTCATATCATTTGGAAAGTCCACAAAGAAATCCCCGCCAAAGCCGCGAAAGACCTGCGTCCATGTGTAAATATTCATCCCGGCTCCGCGCTGCCCGCGCATCCCGATAGGATATACATCCGGATCGCCCTGGATGGTGTCGAGAACCTCTATGAGTTCATCAAAGGTTTCCGGCACGGATTCGATCCCATACTTTTCAAAAACGTCCTTTCGATACATCAACAGACTTGTTTCTGCTGTATACGGGACGCCATACTGCACACCCTGATATTGCCCGGCAGAAAGCGGCCCCGCAAGAATGTCGTCTATCTGATACGCCTCTAAATCGGTGAGCGAAGGATCGTTGATATATTTGTCAATGCTTTCAATATATCCCGCCTTTGCATACTCGGTAACGCGCATCATGTCCATCGCAAAGCAATCCAGGGAACCGCTTTTCGACATGGTGTCAATTTGGATCTTTTGCCATAGCTGTTCCTGCGGCAGCTTTTCCACGGTGACATGGATGCCGGTTTTTTCTTCGAAGTCCACCATAATTGATTCGACATAGTCGCCCTCGTGCCCAACCTGAACTGCCAGCGTCAGTTCGGTGCCGGCAAAGCGCCGCCAATAATCCTGGTCGCCATCAGCGTTTCCCGTTGCTGGCTGCTCAGCGTCATTTGGGAGCGATTCCTGGTCGTCCGCAGGAGTTGTGCATCCGGAGAAAACGCTGAAAACCATAAGGAAACATAAAAAAGTTGACAGTAGCTTGTTTTTCATTTGGATCTCCTTTCACATTGAGTTTTGTGTGCTGCAGAGGATCTATTGGATTCGTACTGTTGTTGCCATCAATAGACGAATTGTTCGGTTGATCGTATGATACATAATTGTTTTTGCCAAGTCCGGCTCCTGCTGCTTGATGGCTCTAAAGACATTTGAATGATCCAGTATACTGAATTCAGTTCCAATTACTTCGTTCATTTCTACAAAATGATTCGTCAGCAAAGATTGCATGCTGATTAGCGAATCATAGAATAAGGAATTTTGCGTTGCCAAAGCGATATAAAGATGAAAGGTCAAATCGGCTTCAGAATAACGCTTTGGATTATCAAGGTTCATTTGCATAGAAGTGATAGAGTTTTCTATCAAATCTAAATCTTGTGGGGTTCGTCGCTGCGCCGCCAGATAAGCGCTCTCCGCTTCAACTGTTCTTCGAAATTCCAGTACATTGATAATCCTTTCTTTTGTAAGCGTCCGGAAGGGCTGAATGTCAAACGAGGGCTCTAACTTTAATTTGCGGACCAAAAAGTTTCCACTGCCGTGTCGCTTTTCAATTAGCCCGATCATAACGAGTTTTTGAAGCGCGTCTCTTACGGTATTTCGACTAACGCCAAGCTCCTCTGCCAAACTTACCTCCCCGGGTATTCTCTTCCCCACCTCCCATTCATTGCCAACTATTTTTTTTAAAAAAAGCTCGTATAAGAATTCGCTCTTTTTAGATGCAGACACGTTCAACAACTCCGCTTTTTCTGTACTTTAGCACCGTTGAAAATCCCTGTCAATACAGCATAAAAAGCCATCTTTTAGCAAAAATCGAGGTTGTTCATTTCTTCATTCCATTGGCGGTCCGCAGATTTTTTAAACAACTCATACGCTTAATTAGGGATTTGGAATGTTTGCACATATACAAGCAGAGCCAGATGCATGTGGGACGTGAAGTTGTTCAAAATCTCATTAACAAAAAGTTCACAAAGACGATGAATCAGAAAAGGAATGCGTTCGTGCAAATTTGCGACAGGGAAGGCGCAGGTACCGAACTGAAAGGCGCAGCTTGCAGGTTGTCCGGAGGACGCTGCACAACGGAACGAAAGGAAACCATGCGGCGCCGGGCCTGCCGCGTCTGCTGCAAAAGGGAGAAGAAAACTGCGTTCAGCAGAAATTGAAACCCGGGATCATTATATTCCGGTTGCGTTGGCCTTTCGATTTTCACTTGTCTGCGCTTGTTCAGAAGTTTATACCTGTCTCTTATACACATCTCCGAGCCCACGCGACTCGACGTCATC
>ENA-OZAF01000937-OZAF01000937.1-human-gut-metagenome-genome-assembly--contig:-NODE-937-length-10143-cov-4.301844_pt1 | contig 10143 bp, 7 predicted proteins | sample MGYA00244207_ERZ653498 | MGnify/ENA primary metagenome ERZ653498 (study PRJEB26926, sample SAMN06165156) | human gut metagenome | biome: ENVO:00009003; feature: ENVO:2100002; material: ENVO:00002003... | reverse complement strand
GTGTATAAGAGACAGCTTTCTGCCCGGCGAAAGGCGGTCAAAGCAGGCCGCGTCGGCCATACCGCCAAAGGGCGTGAGTTCCACCACGCAGCGCTTTACCCCGCACAGCGCCATGGCCGCCACATGCGCCGCCTCATGCCATGCCAGCGCGGCGACGGCCGCCAGCACCGCATGGCTGGGGGCCATCAAAAAGCACGCGCCCAGCCACGCCGCGCCTGCGGGATGGACACGTACCGTCATGCGCATCATTCGGGAATCGGCTTTAGCAGCCCTTCGGGATCAATGGACCGCCCGTCCCGGCGCAGCTCAAACACCAGAGGCTTTCCCTCGATGGTGGTGGCGATCACGTCGCCCGCATAGACGCGGTCGCCTTCCTGCGCATAACAGGTGAGCAGGTTGCCGTAGATGGATTCGGTTTCGTCGTCGTGACGGACGCGCAAAATGCGCTCCTCCTCCAGCCCATGCGCCACGCTCATCACCTCGCCGTCGGCTACGGCGCGCACATCCCGCACCGTGCTCATGAAAGCCATATAGGGCTCGGACTGGCTCCAGGCGTGCACGGTATCGCCCGCCATGGGTTCAAAGACGGTGATCGTTTCCTTCTCGCTCCATACGGCCTGGATGCCATCGGGCAAAATGCCGCTCACAAAGCTGAGTTTCCCCAGGCTCTCGTCCCATTCCATCTCCGTGCTGGCCTGAAGGGCCCCAAACACGCTCTGCGCATCCGGCGAACCCGCGTTCTTCACCGCCACCACCGTCATCAGCATCGCGCCTACCACAGCCAGGTTGCGCACCAGCTTATCCGCCCGCAAAAGCCGCTTGCCCCACCCGTCCCTGGGGGGCAGCTCGGTCAGTTCCGCGCCTGTCCGCGGCGCTTCCTCGCTCAAAAGCGCGCCTTCCCGCCGGACTTTCATATTTTTGACCTGCGTTTGACGGTTCACAAAAAATCCCCTCCCTGCGCTGATAGTCTATGCGCGGCGGGGAGGGGGCAGAACCCTTAGAGAAGGCCCTTCTTCTGCATGTATTCAAAGGTTCGGGCGAGGGCGAGCTTGCCGTGGCTGTAGGTGAGGCCGCCCTGCAAAAACGCGGTGTAGGGCTCGCGCATGGGCGCGTCCGCGCTGAGCTCGATGGACGCGCCGCTGACGAACGTGCCTGCCGCCATGATGACCTGATGCTGGTAGCCGGGCATGTCCCACGGCTCCGGCAGGGCCATGCTGTCGATGGGCGAGGCCATCTGGATGCCCTGGCAGAAGGCGATCAGCCTTTCCGGCGTGCCCAGCTCCAGCGCCTGAATGATGTCCGTGCGACGGTCTTCGGGTACGGGGGTGGAACGCATGCCCAGCGCCTCGCATACGGCGGCGGCCAGCACGGAGGTGCGCACGGCCTGCGCCACCACATGGGGAGCCAGGAACAGCCCCTGATAGAACGGCTGATAGCTGCCCGCATAGCTCCCAACCTCGCGGCCGATGCCCGGCGCGGTCAGGCGGTAGCTCACGCGGTCGATCACGTCCTGACGGCCCACGATATAGCCGCCCGTGGGCGCAAGGCCGCCGCCGGGGTTTTTGATCAGGCTGCCCACGCAGACGTCCGCGCCAAACTCGGTGGGTTCCTGGGTACAGACAAATTCGCCATAGCAGTTATCCACCATGAGCACCGCGTCGGGAAAGTCCCGCTTGAGCATCTCCGACAGGGGAGCGATATCCTCGGGCATGAGGCTGGGGCGCGAGGAATAGCCCCGGCTGCGCTGCACGGCCACCACGCGGGTGCACGGCTTCATGGCCGCGCGGATGGCGGCAGGGTCCAGCCGTCCGTCCGCGCCCATGGGCACCTCGGCATAGCTCACACCCATTTCGCGCAGCGATCCCGGCGGGCAGCCGCGCACGCCGATCACATCCTCCAGCGTGTCATAGGGACCGCCGGAGGCATAGAGCAGCTCGTCGCCGGGACGCAACAGCCCGAACAGGCACATCGACAGCGCGTGCGTGCCCGACGCGATCTGTGGCCGGACGATGGCCGCGTCGGCATGGAACAGGTCCGCAAAGAGCTTTTCCAGCGTGTCGCGGCCGATATCGTCGTATCCGTAGCCCGTGGTGGGCGCGAAGTGGCGCGCCGCCACCTCATGGCGCTGCAGGGCGTCGAGCACCTTGGCGGTGTTTTCCAGCGCGATCTCGTCAATGCGCGCAAACATGGGCTGGCAGCGCTTTTCCGCCGCCTCGATGATCTTTTTCATTCGTCTTGCTCCTTTGTATCGTTCAAAAAGGCCTGCGCAAGCGCGAGGGCCTTAGACAGCAGACCATCCGCGTCCCGCGCGTCCAGCCACACGCACCTGGGTTCGGCGCGGAGCCATGTGCCCTGCCGCTTGGCGTAATGGCGCGTGTGCACGATGATGTCCCACACGGCCCGGTTCACATCGTCCTGCCCCATGGCAGCAGGGATCAGCTCCTTGTAACCGATGCCCTGCATGGACTGGGCCGCAGGCGCAACGCCGCTTTCCAGCAGGGCGCGCACCTCCGAAAGCAGCCCCATCTCCATCATGCGGTGCACGCGGGTTTCCAGCCGGGCATAGAGCAGGTCGCGCGGCCATTCCAGCGCCAGCGGCAGCACGCGGAAGGGGCGGTCCTGCGCGGCGTGGTTCTGGCGGCTCATGGGCACACCGGTCTGCTCGAACACCTCAATGGCTCGGATCACGCGGCGGCGGTCGTTGGGGTGCAGGCGGGCGGCGGTTTCGGGGTCCACAGCGGCCAGGCGGGCATGCAGGCGCTCCTTGCCGCCCGGCTCGTCCGCCAGGGCGTTGAGCTCGGCGCGCAGGCGTTCATCCCCGCCCGTGCCGCCCAGCGACAGCCCGTCCATCAGCGCCTTGAGATACAGGCCCGTGCCGCCCACCAGAATCGGCACCCTGCCGCGCGACAGAATCTGCGCGATCACCTGTTCCGCCGCCACGGCATAGTCGGCCACGGCGTAGGCTTCGGTGGGATCGGCCACATCCAGCATGTGGTGCGGCAGGAGCGCGCGCTCCTGCGCCGTGGGCTTGGCGGTGCCGATGTCCATGCGCCGGTAGATCTGCATGGAGTCCATGCAGACGATTTCGCCCCCAAGGCGCTGGGCCAGCTTCAGGCCCAGATCGCTTTTTCCGCTGGCCGTGGGACCCGCTACGGCGATCACGGCGGGCTTTTCGCCCATGGATACGGCCTCCTTTACTGCACGCGCTTGAAGCGCTTTTCCAGCGCGTAGCGCGTGATCTCGGTCACGATGGGGCGGCCATGCGGGCAGGTGGGCATGCTGTCGCTGCGCAGAATCTCCTTGAGAAAGCCGCGCACCTGCGTTTCGTTGAGGCGGTCGCCGCCTTTGATGGCGTGCTTGCAGGCCATTTGCGCCACTCGGCGGCGCATGCGCTCGCGCGTGACCTGCCCGCGCCCGGCCTGCCATTCGTCCAGCGCCTCCAAAAGCAGCTCGCGCGGGGACTCGTTTTCACCAAACAGGGTGGGAATGGCCTTGACGGCGACGCAGGTATCGTCAAAGGGTTCTACCTCAAAACCCGCGTCCGCAAGCACCGGTGCGAACTCCGCAATCAGCGCCCTGTCGTGCGCCGTCAGCCGCACCAGCTGCGGCGAAAGCAACTGCTGCGACACCGTGCCCTTTTCAAACCGCTCCATCAGCCGGTCGTAGAGCATGCGTTCATGCGCGGCATGCTGGTCCAAAAGGAGCAGCCGGTCTCCGCATTCAAAGATCCAGTAGGTATCGAACACCACGCCCACCAGACGCAGCGCCGCGTCGGCTTCTGCGTCCTGAGGCGCAAGGGTCTGCTGTTCCATTTCGGGTGCGGATAAGCCGTCGGAGCCGGATACCGGCGGGCGCGCCTGCGCGCCGGGCTTCTGCAGAGGTGCGGCGGGGGGCTCCCGCTGTGTGCCCGTTCTTTCCGGCACTCCGGCCGGACGCAGTGCCGGCCCGGCTGAAAACCAGCCAGCTACGGATGCTGCCGGCTCCGGGCTGGATATGGCCCGCTTCCGTTCCGGCGTGGCAGGCGCCACGGGCGGGGGGACCGCCGCACCCAGCGCAGCGCGGGCAATGGCCGCAGGTACAGCGTTCTGGCCCAATGCGGCCCGCGCGGGCGAATCGGGAATCACCACAGGCTCAAGCGCGGCCAGCTCCCGCTTCTGCGCTTCGGTCAGGACCAGACGCCGGGGCTGCGGCGCGCTGTCTCCGGAAGGCGCCGCGTCGCTTTGCGGGCCGCCCACCTGCGCCGGGGGCGCCGGCTGTCCGTCCAGGGGGTTGTCCAGCCGGACCAACGAAAAATCGGCTTTGGGTTCTACCGCGGAAGGAGCCTTCTGCGCCGCCGCAAGCCTCTCGCCCAGGGTTTCGCCGCGCATGGCCTCGCCCACCAGCGCGCGCACCGCGTCGGCTACGGCGGGTTCGTTCTGGAAGCGCACCTCCAGCTTGTTGGGGTGCACGTTCACATCCACCTGCTGAACGGGCACCTCCAGAAACAGCGAGCACATGGGAAAGCGCCCCACCATCACCTGTCCCTCGCAGCCTTCCTCCAGCGCGCGGCTGAGGGGCTGGCTGCGGAAGAAACGCCCGTTGACAAAGAAGGACTGCTGCTGGCGGTTGCCCCGCGCAAGGTCCCCCGCGCCCACATAGCCGGAGAGCAGCACGCCATTCATGTGTCCGCTCACCTTGCGCATCCGTTTGAATGCCTCGCGCCCGTAGAGGCTGTAGAGCGCAGATTCCACGCTTCCGTCCCCCATGCTGTGGTAGACGGTCTTGCCCTGGCTGACGAAGCGGAAGGCCACATCCGGGCGCGACAGGATGAGCCGCTGCATATAATCCGCCACCAGAGCGGCCTCCACAGCGGGCTTCTTGAGAAACTTGAGGCGCACGGGCGTGTTTAAGAACAGGTCCTCAACCACGATGGTAGTGCCCACGGGCGAGGCTGCCTGACGGATATCGGTAAACTCCCCCGCCTCCACCACGGCTCGGGTGCCAAAGGGCGCCTCCTGTGTGCGGGTGGTAAGCGTGACGCGCGCCACCGCCGCGACCGAGGCCAGCGCTTCGCCCCGGAAGCCCAGGGTATGGATGTTGTAGAGGTCCGCGGCAGCGGCAATCTTGCTGGTGGCGTGGCGTTCAAAGGCCAGACGCACCTGCTCGGCGGGAATGCCGCAGCCGTTGTCGGTTACGCGCAGGTACTTGATGCCGCCCTCGCGCAGCTCCACCGTCACGTTATGCGCGCCCGCGTCAATGCTGTTTTCCACCAGCTCCTTGACGGCGGAAGCCGGACGCTCCACCACCTCGCCCGCGGCGATCTGCCCGATGATCTCGGCGGACAGTTTTCTGATAACCGGCATACGCCCCTCCTTTACAGCCTGCGCGCCTTTTCGCGCAGGCGAAACAGGATGTTCAGCGCGTCCATCGGGGTGATGGACAGCACGTCCAGGTTTTTGAGCTCGTCCACCAGCTCGTCCTGGCCCAGGTGGAACAGGTCGGTCTGGCGGTTTTCCTTCTTGCGCTTTTCCAGGATATTGGAGGAGATGGTTTCCTGATTGATGTCGCTCACTTCCAGCCGCGCCTGAATCTCATGCGCGCGGGCCACCACGGGCGCGGGCACGCCGGCCAGGCGCGCCACGTGCACGCCGTAGCTCTTGTCCGCGCCCCCGGGCATGATCTTGCGAAGGAAAATCACGTCCTCCCCATGCTCCATGACCGAGATGCAGTAGTTCTTGACGCCCGGGAAGCGCCCCTCCAGCTCGCTCAGCTCGTGATAGTGCGTGGCAAAGAGGGTCTTTGCGCCGATTTTCTTTTCATCCAGCAGGTATTCCACCACCGCCCAGGCGATGGCCAGGCCGTCAAACGTGCTGGTCCCCCGGCCGATCTCGTCGAGAATCACCAGCGAGCGGCTGGTGGCGGCGCGCAGGATGGCGGCGGTTTCGCTCATTTCCACCATGAAGGTGCTTTGCCCCCCGGCCAGGTCGTCCGACGCGCCGATGCGGGTAAAGATGCGGTCGCACAGGCTGATGTTGGCCTCGCGCGCGGGCACGAAGCTGCCGATATGCGCCATGAGCGCAATCAGCGCCACCTGGCGCATGTAGGTGCTCTTGCCAGCCATGTTGGGGCCGGTGATGATGAGCATGCGGTTATCGCCGGTATCCATGGTCACGTCGTTGGGCACAAAGGGCGCATCGGTGACGGTGCGCTCCACGATGGGATGGCGGCCCTCCACGATGGTGAGCACGCCGTCCTCGTTGATGGTGGGCTTGACGTAGTCGTTTTCGCGCGCCACCTGCGCCAGCGACAACAGCGCGTCCGCGGTTTTGAGCACCATGGCGTTTTGCTGCACCGCGCCGATTTCGGCGGCAATGGCCTCGCGCACGGAGGCAAAGAGCGTGCTTTCCAGCGTCAGGGCCATCTGCTGGGCATTGAGGATCTTATGCTCGATTTCCTGAAGCTCCGGGGTCACGTAGCGCTCGGCTCCGGCCAGGGTCTGCTTGCGGCTGTAGCGCAGGGGTACCAGATCCAGATTGCTCTTGGTGACCTCGATGTAATAGCCGAACACGCGGTTGTACTGGATGCGCAGGTTCTTGATGCCCGTCTCCTGCCGCTCGGCCGCCTCCAGGTCCAGAATCCACTGCTTGCCGTTGGCGGCCGCGTCGCGGTACTCGTCCAGCTCGGGGCTGTAGCCCGCCCGGATCACGCCTCCGTCGCTAAGCAGCAGGGGCGCGTCGGGGTCGATGGCGCGCTCGAGCAAATCGCACAGGGATTCCAGGGGCGTCAGCGTATGCGCCAGCGCCTGGATGGCCGTGGTCTCAAAGCGGCCAAGCAGCTCCTTGACCGGCGCCACCGCCTTGAGCGAGCGCAGCAGCGCCAGACAGTCGCGCGCGGTCAGGCTGTTGTAGCTGATCTTGCCAAGCAGCCGTTCCATATCCGCCACGTTCTCCAGCGCCTGGCCCATCTCCTCGGCGGTCATGTAATCGTTCTTCAGGGCCTCCACCGCGTCAAGCCGCGTCTCGATGGAAGCGCGGTCGATCATGGGGTTTTCCACCCAGCTGCGCAGCAGCCGCGCTCCCATGGCCGTATGCGTGCGGTCCAAAAGCCAAAGCAGCGACCCCCGCCGCTCCCCCGCGCGCAGGCTTTCCACCAGCTCCAGGTTGCGCCGCGTCATGCGGTCCAGAAACATGGTGCGCTCGCCCTGATAGATGGTGAGCTGCGTCAGGTGCGGCAGGGCGTTTTTCTGTGTGTCGTTCAGATAGATCAAAAGCGCCCCCGCCGCGAGGTAGCGCCGGTCGCGCTCGTCCAGTCCCAGCGAGGTGAGCGACGGCACCCCGAAATGCTCCAGCAGCGCGCGCTGCGCGTTCTTCTTCTGGAAATCCGAATCGGGCAGGACGGTGCAGCTGACGGTTTCACCAAGGTGCGGGGTGAGCTTTGCCATGTCGTTGGTCACGATCTCGCGCGGACGGATGCGCATCAATTCGTCGCGCAGAGTGCGCTGCGCGTCGTTAAGCAGGTGCGCGATCAGCTCGCCCGTGCTCACGTCCGCGTAGGCCAGCGCCGCCGCCTTGCCCACAAAGGCCACGCACAGCACATAGCAGGCGCTTTTTTCGTCCAGCTGGGAAGGATCGGCCACCGTGCCGGGCGTGACGATGCGGATCACGTCGCGCTCCACCAGCCCCTTGCTCAGCGCCGGGTCGGTCAGCTGCTCGCACACGGCCACCTTGTAGCCCTTTTCAATCAGGCGTGAAATATAGGCGCTGGCCGCGTGATAGGGCACGCCGCACATGGGCGCGCGCTCGGAAAGGCCGCAGTCCTTGCCCGTGAGGGTCAGTTCCAGCTCCTTGGAGGCGAGCTTGGCGTCGTCAAAGAACATCTCGTAGAAATCGCCCAGACGGAAAAACAGAATGCAGTCCTGGTATTTTTCCTTCAATTTCAGGTACTGCCGCATCATGGGGGTGGGGGTCGCTGCCACGAAACCGGCTCCTTTCGTACATCCAAAGGCGCGGCCGCCTTCAGGGGCAGCCGCGCCGCAGCATCAGTGCTGGTGGCCGCAGCCGCTGCAGCCCTCGCAGGAACCGTTGCAGCCGTGTTCCTCCTCGTCGTTTTCGCCGGTGACGACGAACTTGATGATGCTGTTGACCTTCTTCATCATCTGGGTGAAGGCCTCGTTGGTCTGGCGCATGCGGGTGATGATCTCGTTTTCGTCGATGGCATGCTCCACGTTTTCCAGCTCTTCGCCCGCCCTGGCCAGCGCGCCGTGATCCATGTTGGCGTCGGCCAGCAGGTTTTCCACGGCCTGCCGCTTTTCGGTATAGGCGGCGATGAGCTGGGTGGCCTTTTCATCCTTCATGGCCGCCTGTTCGGCCAGCCGCATGGCGATGTATTCCTCGCTTTCCAGAATGGCTTCCGCCAGAAGTTCCGCCTGATTGAGCACCTTTTCCATCTTTCTTTCACCTTTCCGTTCTTTCTCCGCGCAGGGTGTTGACCGCGGCGGAGGTAATGGTTACGGGGATAATCGTGCCGATGTCCGCTTCCGTGCCGTCCAGCGTTACGGTGATGCCTCGCGTGCCCTTGCCGGACACCTTGCGCTCGTCCCGCTTGGACAGGCTTTCCACCAGCACGTTCTCATGCTTTCCGATCATGGACTGATGCACGCGGGCGGTGGACGCCTCCACCTCGCGGATGAGCTGTTCGATGCGGCGGGTGGATTCCGCCTCTGGGATGCGGCCCTCCATGGCCGCGGCCCGCGTGCCCTCGCGAGGGGAGTAAATGAAGGTAAAGGCCGCGTCATAGCCCACCTCGCGCACCAGTGAGCAGGTATCCTCAAACTGCTTTTCCGTCTCGCCGGGGAAGCTGACGATCAGGTCGGTGGTCAGCCCGATGCCCGGCACGGCCCCGCGCAGCTTTTCCACCTTGCGCAGGTAGTCCTCGCGCGTGTAGCGGCGGTTCATCAGGCGCAGAATGTCGTCGTTGCCGCTTTGCACGGGCAGGTGCAGGTGGTTGCAGACATGTTTGCACTGCGCCATAGCCTCGATGAGATCGTCGCTCAAATCCTTGGGGTGGGAGGTCATGAAGCGGATGCGCTCCACGCCCAGCGCGTCCAGCCGGCGAAGCAGGCCGGGGAAGGAATCGCCCGTGCCCGCGCCGTAGCTGTTGACATTTTGCCCAAGCAGCATGATTTCCTTCACGCCGCTTTGCAAAAGGCCCTCGGCCTCGCGCAGGATGTCGTCCGCGCGGCGGGAGCGCTCGCGCCCGCGCACATAGGGCACGATGCAGTAGGAGCAGAAGTTGTCGCAGCCGTACATGATGGTGATGTAGGCATGCCAGGCGTTGAGCCGCTTGACCGGCAGGCCCTCGGCGATGAGGTTTTCCTCGTCCGTCACGCTGACCACGCGGGTCTTTTGCGTGAGCAGCGCAAGGAGCAGCGAGGGCAGGCGGTGCAGGTTGTGCGTGCCGAAGGCCAGATCAATGAAGCGGTACTGGCGCAGGATGCGCTCGGCCATGCCGGGCTGCTGCACCATGCATCCGCATACGCCGATGATCAGGCCGGGCTTGTCCTTTTTGAGCTCCTTGAGCCAGGTGACGTTGCCCAGGGCGCGGCGCTCGGCATTGTCGCGCACGCAGCAGGTGTTGAAGATGACCAGGTCCGCCTCGCGCCGGTCCGCCGCTTCAGCCATGCCCATCCCGGAGAGGATGCCGGCCAGTTTTTCCGAATCATGCGCGTTCATCTGGCAGCCATAGGTGACGATGTGATAGGTACGGGGCCGCTCGGGCAGGTCGCGGACCTGCCTTGCGGCGTTTTCCTGTTCGAGGCGCTCGGCCTCGGTGACGTAAACGGGCGTGTGTTGCACGGGCATTCGGTTCCTTTCGTTAGTCCCGGCGCACGCGGCCGGTGGCGTGGCAGGCGTCGCAGGGCTGGGTCAGCGTGTCGGAAAGCGTGTCGCGGGTGCGCTTGCGCGTCATTTCCAGAAGACCCAGGCTGGTAAAGCCGTGGATCACGGTTTTCACCCGGTCGTCGCTCGCGGCCTGCTCCATGGCGGCCAGCACGCGGCCCCGGTCGGCGTCGCTTTGCATGTCGATAAAATCAATGAGCAAGATGCCGCTCAGGTTGCGAAGCCGGATCTGCCGGGCCGCCTCGGCGGCGGCGCGCAGGTTTTCCTC
>ENA-OZAF01000936-OZAF01000936.1-human-gut-metagenome-genome-assembly--contig:-NODE-936-length-10152-cov-5.778845_pt1 | contig 10152 bp, 6 predicted proteins | sample MGYA00244207_ERZ653498 | MGnify/ENA primary metagenome ERZ653498 (study PRJEB26926, sample SAMN06165156) | human gut metagenome | biome: ENVO:00009003; feature: ENVO:2100002; material: ENVO:00002003... | reverse complement strand
AAAAAGTAGACACCCACACTTTTGTGAGTGTCTGCTTTCATTTTACAGGTGCACGTATCGTGAGATGCGCTCTCCTTTTTTGTTCGGCGCAAGAGACCGGCGCTGTTTGGAGCCGATTGCGAAACGTGCGCCCATGTACGACTTGAAAAACTAATACTAACGTGCTAGAATAGTTCAGGTTTATTTACATAAAGTTCTAGTTTGCTGGAGCAGCTGACGCTGAGACCGGCCGGCTTGGAAAAGCTGAAAACACAGGGCGCCGGCGTTTTAGAATTCATGGAGAGTTGAGGGTGGTAAAAATGAAAAGCAACAGGCTCAACTATACGCAAGTTGTATGGGAGATAACAAAGCTGCTGCAAGAGGCGGAGTCTCTTGAGGACGCGCTGCGCACCAGTCTGAGCGAGGTAGTAAAAGCGGTGGGCGCCGAAGCGGGGACCATCTGGTTCTACAACTCTGCCGGGGACAGGCGCATATATCCCTCTTTCATCATAGGCGGGGCAGACCTCACGGGCATGAGTCTGGCTGAGGGCGAGGGCATCGCGGGCCAGGTCGTGCAGTCGGGCAAGACCACAGTCGTAAAGGACTGCCAGAAGGACGAACGCTGGGCCGGGCGGTTCGACGAGGCCACGGGCTTTGTGACGAAGAGCATGGTCTGCGTTCCGCTCATCAACAAATATGAGACCATCGGCTGCATCCAGATAATCAACAAGAAGGACGGCTCACTCTACGACGACGCGGACGTGGCGCTCTGTGAGGACCTCGCCATGCTCACGGCCATCGCCATCGACGGGCGCGGCCTGAATCTCGGCTTTGCGGAGGAGAAGAAGTCCATCATCTCACTGCGCGGCGTGACGAAGGTTTTCGGCCAGGGCGACACGCAGATACAGATACTCAAGGGCGTGAACCTCGACGTGCGCGAGGGAGAGTTCCTGGTCATCCTCGGCGAGTCCGGCTGCGGCAAGAGCACGATGCTGAATATCATAGGCGGAGTGGACCAGCTCACCGGCGGCACCTTCCTCTTTGACGGCGAGGACTACTCCCACGCCGACGAAAAGACACTCACCATGTACCGCCGGCACTCCGTGGGCTTCATATTCCAGGCCTACAACCTCATGCCTACGCTGACGGCCAAGGAGAACCTTGAGTTCATAGGCGAGTTGTGCGAGGACCCGATGGACGCCGAGGCCGCGCTCGAGCGTGTCGGTCTGCTGGGCAGGAAGGACAACTACCCCTCCCAGATGTCCGGCGGCCAGCAGCAGCGCGTCTCCATCGCCCGAGCGCTCATGAAGAAGCCGCGCCTCATCCTCGCCGACGAACCCACCGCCGCTCTCGACTACGAGACCAGCATCGAGGTTCTCACCGTGCTCGAGGAGGTAATCAAGGCCGGCACGACCATGCTCATGGTCACGCACAACGAGGAGATCGCCAAGATGGCCAACCGCGTCATCCGCATGAAGGGCGGGGTGGTAGCCGAGATCATCGTGAACAGGCATCCCGCCGCCGCGAAGGAGTTGGTCTGGTGATGAAAGCCACAGGTCTTAAACATCTGCTGCGCAGTATCCGCAAGAGCGGTGTGTCCTTCCTCGCCGTTGCGGTCATAGCGGGCGTCAGCATCGCCATATTCCAGGGCTTCCAGTCCTCCGCCCACGCCATACTCAGGCGGGCAGACCAGTATTTCGTCGAGAACAGGCTGGAGACGCTGGAGATAAGCTGCGCCAACGGCATCACCCAGGAGGACATAGACGCCATAGCAGGCTGGGAGGGCGTGCGTTCCGTCGAGGGCGGCTACACCGACTCGGCGCTGCTTTACCTTGGCGGCGAGCGCGTGCTGGTTCAGACCCGCTCCCTGCTCGAGACCATGAACACGCCCGTCATAATAGAGGGCAAGCTGCCCACGGCGGCAAACGAGGCCGCCATCGAGGAGCGGCTGGCTACGGAGCGCGGCCTCAAGGTTGGAGACGCCATCACGCTGGAAAACGACGGCTGCCTGCTGGAGACGCAGTTCACCGTCACGGCCATCATCAATTTGCCTGTCTACGTATGCGCCGGGCTGGAGGACACGCGCGGCACCGCCGACGCTGGCCTTGGCTCGAACGAGTACTTCATCGCATTCAACAAGTGTGCCTTCGACACGGACAATTACAGCGACTGCTACACCACCGCCTACATAGACAGCAGCAAATTCGACGGCATTTACTACTTCTCCGACGATTATGAGTCCGCCGAGGACGAGTACATAGCCGCGCTCGAGCCGCTTGCGGCCGAGAGGGCGCAGCTGAGGTACGAGTCGCTCAGCGCCGAAGTGCAGGACGCGCTGGACGAGGCGCAGGCCGAGATAGACGACGCAAAGGCCGAGATAGCCGACGGCGAGCAGGAGCTGGCAGACGGCAGGGCCGAGATAGAGGAGAACCGTCAGAAGCTCGAGGACGCGAGGGCTGAGATAGCCGACGCGGAGGTCGAGATCGCCGACGCCGAGGCGGAGATCGCCCGCGGCCAGCGGGAGCTGGACAGCTCCAAGGCGGAGTTCGCAGAAAATGAACAGGCCCTCGCGGACGCGAAGGCGGAGCTGGACGCCCAACTGGGCGCGCTTGGCCTGGGTACAGACCTCGACGCGGCGCTCGTCATACTCGAGGGCTATGGCGAGCAGGGCGCGCAGCTCGTGGCCGCCATACAGGAATACAAAGCCTCGGAGGCCCAGCTTGAGGCCGCAAGGAGTGAAATAGCCTCCGCCGAGGCGACGCTCGCAAGATCGAGAAACGAGCTTGCAAACGCCAGGGCCGAGCTTGCCGACGCCAGAGCAGAGCTAGCGGACGGCGAAGCAGAGCTGGCCGACGCCGAGCAGGAGCTGGCCGACGGCGAAGCCGAGCTCGAGGATGCCAGGGCCGAGCTGGCCGATGGCGAGGCCGAATTCGCCGACGCGCAGGCCGACGCCGCCGAGCTTAAGGAAAGCGGCTGGATAATCTCCGGCAGGAACGAGGTCGGCGACGTGCGCGGCGTGGAGACCATTGTCAAGGCCATCTTCGGCCTGAGCTACGCAATGTCGATGGTCTTTCTCATCGTGTCCGTGCTGGTCTGCTTTGCGGCAATAACCAGGGTCATTCGCGAGCAGCGCGTGCTCATAGGCGCGCAGAAGGCCCTCGGCTTCACGGCGGGCGAGCTTTTCAGGCACTTTACGCTCTATAACCTCGTCTGCGCCGTGCTGGGCGTCCTCGTTGGCTGGCTGCTCAGCGTCGTCATAGTCGAGTACATGTCGCTCTACATCTTCATGCCGAAGTTCACCTTCAAGGACGCATCCATCGTCTTTGCCTGGGGTACGGCGCTCATATCCGCAGCCATCTGTATAGTCGTGTTCCTTGCCGCGACCTTCTTCACCTGCTCGAAGCTCGTGAAGGAGCCGGCGACGGAGCTGTTGCGCGGCGAGGTGCCGTCCAAGGGCGGCAGGATGTTCTTCGACCGCTGGGGCATATACAGGAAGCTCAGCCTTTTCTCTCGCTCCATCGTCAAGAACGTGCTCAGCGACAAGGGCCGCATGCTCACAACCGTCATGGGCATCATGGGCTGCACCGCCCTGCTCGTCGCCTGCTTCACCATAAAGCTCGGCATCAAGAACGCCTCCGTCGAGCAGTTCGGCACCTACTCGCTCTACGACTACCGTCTGTCCATGGATACTGCGACTGGCTCCGCCTCCGATTTCGAGGCGCTGCTGGACGAGGGCGGGGTCGAGAGTCTGCTCATTCAGGATAAGCTCAAGAACTTCCGCGCCCCGGGCGGGGACTGGGACAACGCCCACGTGCTCGCCGTCTCCGATGCCGAGGCTTTCGGGGACTTCATGTACCTCAAGGACATAAACGGCAGCGCGGAGCTCGACGTGCCGGAGAAGGGCGTGCTCGTCTCGCGCAAAGCCTCCGAGGCGCTCGGCCTTACAGTCGGCGGCACGGTGGAGGTAATGGACGAAAACGGCGAGGCCCACAGTTTCAGCATCAGCGCCGTTGTGGAGAGCTATCTGCCCTACCATACGCTCATCATGAGCAGCGGCTATTATGAGGAGGTCATGGGCGAGGCGCCGGACAAGAGCGTATTCCTCATAAAGGGCGGCGTGGACGGCATCCGCTCCGAGGCCGAGAGTATGCCGGGCTTCGTCTCCCTTCGCGACAACAGCGAATTCGTGCGCAGCGGCAGCGAGCTGGACCTCGCCATCTACATCTGCGTCGGTCTCGCGGCGGCGCTCTCCGTGCTCGTGCTGCTCAACCAGATAACCATGCACATCGACCACAAGGCCAGAGAACTGGCGGTCATGCGTGTAAACGGCTACACCCTCGCCCAGACCCGGGCCTACGTCTCGCGCGACAACGTCGTGCTCACTGTGCTGGGCCTGCTGCTCGGCTGCCTGGCCGGCATCGGCCTCGGCTATATCGACACGCGCATAGTCGAGGCGGGCGCGGAACACTATGTCCGCGACCCGAACCTGCTCGCCTGCCTTGAATCGGTCGCCATCGTGGGCGTGTTCGCCGTTATAGTGAACATCATCGCCCTCAGGCGCATCGACAAGCTCAACCTCACGAACGTCAGCTCGAACTGACGGAGGACGGATTATGGACGACACGATACGACTGAAACTCATGGGTGTGCGCGGCACCATGCCGGTTCACGGCGAGCGCTGCCGCATCTTCGGCGGGGCAACGAGCTGCGTGTTCGTGAAGATGGGCGGAGAGGCGATCATCCTGGACGCCGGCACCGGGCTTTCCGGAGGGGCATATCGGGAATTCTTCGGCACAGAGCGCTTCACGCTGCTGCTGACGCACTCGCATGTGGACCACATCATGGGCCTGCCTCCCTTCCAGCCGCTCTTTGACCCCGCCTGCTCCGGCGAGGTTTACCTCAGGACCCGCGGCGGCCTGGACGCACGGGCTCAGGTCGAGGCGCTCATGTCGCCGCCGCTCTGGCCGGTAAAGACAGGGGCCTTTCGGGCGGGGATAGCCTTCAGGGATGTGGTGGAGAGCTTCGGCGTAGGGGCGGTCCGGGTGGACACGATGGAGTCCCGGCACCCCGGAGGTTCAACGATATACAAACTGAGCGCCGGAGGCAAAACCGTGGTCTACGCCACGGACTACGAGCCGGAGGGCGACGCGCCGGAGGACTTCATCCGCTTCGCCGGGGGCTGCTCTCTGCTGCTGCTCGACGCACAGTACACCACTGAGGAATACGCGCGCACGCGGGGCTTCGGCCACTCGACCATAGACAGGAGCGCCGCCATAGCCAGATGCTGCGGCGCGGAACAGACGATATTTGTCCACCACGACCCGGGCAGGACCGACGGACAGCTGCTGGAGCTTGAATCGAGCCTGAACGTCCCCGGCCTGCACTTCGGGCGCGAGGGAGAGGAGGTAATCCTGTGAAGAATAACGAGGGCCACGCACTCCTGCGCCGCGGGGCGGTGTGGCATATCCTGGGCTTTGCGTTGGCCTTTGCCCTGGTGTTCGGCCTGCTGTCGACCGCCATTTCCGCTGAGACCGCAACGGCGGCGGACATGAGGCTGCAGAGTGCGACGGGTACGGTCAGCCTCAAGAACGCCAGCGGAAAGAGCGTCTCCGTCCGTGAGGGGATGAAGCTATACAGCGGCTACACGATAAGCACCTCCGCCAAGAGCTACGCCTACGTCAGCCTGGACAGCACCAAGGTCGTGAAGCTGGACGCCTCGACAAAGGTCGAGGTCCGCAAGAGCGGCTCCAAGCTGGAGCTGCTGGTGTCCTCCGGCGAGCTGTTTTTCAACGTGTCCGCCCCGCTCTCTTCGAGCGAGACGCTGAACATACGCACCTCGACGATGGTGACGGGCGTGCGCGGCACCTCCGGCGTGGTTAGCGTCACGGCAACGGGCGGCTCCGGAGTCAGCATCTATGACGGCACGGTCCAGGTCAAGAGCCTGGCGAGCGGCGAGAATCTGAGCGTCTCAGCGGGCGAGAGGCTGACTGTGGAACAGTCCGCCGCCTCGACCTCCGAGCTGACTGAGACCGATGTCCCCGGCTTTGCAGCCGTGGAGATAGCGGCGGACGAGAGCCTGCAGGAGCGAATATCGGCGGATTCGGGACTCGACGTGGGCCAGATAGCGGATACGGCGGAGCAGAAGCTGGCCGCCGACGAGGCCGAAGCTGAAGCCGCTCAGTCCGCCGTCGACGCGGCCGCGGAGGGCCTGGACGGCGGAGTCATACGCCTGCCAGGCATAGAACAGGCCTTGCCCTCGATGCCGGTCATAATACCCAGCTTCGAGCCCGGTCCCAGCCCTACGGAGACTGCCGAGCCCAGTCCCACTGAAACCACAGAGCCGACGCCTACGCCCACTCCTACCCCGACGCCAACGCCGACGCCGACACCCACGCCTACTCCTACACCAACACCCACGCCCACTCCCACGCCGGTGGTCACAGACAGCTCCAATGTCATAAACACAGACAGGGAGATGACGGCAAGCGAGCTGAACGCGATCCTGGCCGATGCCGGTGAACTGAAGGTCAATGACGGCGTCACGCTGACTATAACGGAGGACGTGACAATAAATAAATACGGCGGTCTTTCCTTTACTGGCGACGGGACGATAGCCGTTGCAGCAGGCGTCACCGTGACTATAAGCGGAAGCTATACCAACTATGTTTACGGCAACCTCACTTTCAGCGGCAATTTTGTCGTCTCCGGCTGCACTCTGAGTATCGGTTCGGGTTACTCACTCACAAACAACGGCACAATCACGCTCACGAACAATGGCGAGGTCAGCGGTACGGTCGCCGGCAATCAGCCCGTGACAGCGTGACGGGTGACGCACATGCTCAAAAAACGTTTTACCAAGGCGGCGGTCGCGCTGGGCGGAGCGCTGGTGTTCACGCTCGCGGCGCTGCTGGGCCTCTTCTACAGCCCGGACCAGATGCTGGCCGACGCGCTCTATCAAAAGCCGGAGGCGCTGGACGGGAACATCTTCGTCATAGGCATCGACGAGCGCGCCATAGACGACATCGGCCCATATCAGACCTGGGGCCGGGACGTCATGGCCATGGCCATAGAGGCGCTGAACGCGGACCCGGAGAACCGTCCCGCCGCCATCGGCATCGACGTGCTCTACATAGGCGAGACGGAGCCTGAGCTCGACGAATGGCTCGCAGAGGCCGCCGGAGCCTGCGGCAACGTCGTCGTCGCCTCCGTTGCTAACTTCGGCACGGAGCTCGTCACGGAGGACACGGGCAGCTTCTACCTCGAGGACTACTCCGTCCTCTCCTACGAGGAGCCGTATGATGCCCTGCGCGCGGTCACGGCCCAGGGCCACATAAACGCCATGTACGACGCGGACGGCGTGCTGCGCCACGGCATCCTGCGGATAGACCTGCCGGATGGGCGCAGCGTACCCTCCTTTGCCTATGCCATCTACCAGAAATACGCCGAGGCCCACGGCCTTCCCACGGAACTCGAGGTGCCGACCGACGAGCTCTACCGCTTTTATGTGGATTACACTGCCCTGCCGGGAGGCTACTACGAGGGCATATCCGTCACGGACCTGCTGGCGGGCGAATTCCCGGCCGAGCAGTTCAAGGACGCCGTCGTGCTCATCGGCCCCTACGCCGCCGGGCTTTCCGACTACGTGACAACGGCCATAGACCGCGCCTCGCTCATGTACGGCGTGGAGTACCAGGCGAACGTCATAAACCAGTTTATAAACGGGAGCTTCAAGCTGGAGGTCTCGAACTACCTGCAGGCGCTCGCGCTCTTTGTGCTTTCCGCCGCATGTCTTTACTTCTTCATAGGCCGGAAGCTGCGCTGGGCGCTCATAGTCTGGCTTGCCGCGGCTGGCGGGAGCCTGCTGCTCTGCCTGGGGCTCTACGGCGCGGGCTATGTCCTGCACCCGCTCTGGTTCTCACTGACCGTAACGGTGTTTTTCGTCGGCGCCGTGGCCTGGAACTACGTCCAGGCGGCGGTGGAGAAGCGGAAGATCTCGAACACCTTCAAGCGCTATGTCGCGCCTGAAATCGTCGGAGAGCTGCTGCGCGAGGGTACGGATTCTCTCGGCCTCGGCGGCAAACTCTGCGACATAGCCGTGCTCTTCGTGGATATCCGCGGCTTCACCACCATGAGCGAGGTCCTGACGCCGCAGGAGGTCGTCTCCATCCTCAACGGCTACCTCTCGCTCACGACGGACTGCATCATGAAAAACCACGGTACGCTGGACAAATTTGTGGGCGACTGCACCATGGCCATCTGGAACGCGCCCGTCGAGCAGGAGGACTACGTCATGAACGCCTGCAAGGCCGCTGTGGACATGGTGGAGGGTTCGAAGGCGCTCTCGCAGGAGCTCCTGGAGAAGTTCGGACGCACCGTATCTTTCGGTATAGGCGTCCACTGCGGCAGCGCCGTCGTGGGGAACATAGGCGCGGAGATGCGCATGGACTTCACCGCGATAGGCGACACGGTGAACACGAGCGCCCGGCTCGAGGCAAACGCCCCGGCGGGCAAGATCTACATCAGCCGGGACGTAGTCGAACGCCTGGGCGGCAGGATCCGCACGACCTCGCTGGGCGACGGCATCAGTCTGAAAGGCAAGTCGCAGAAGCTGGAGATATTCCTCCTGGACGGCATAGCCGAAGAGGAGTCAGGCACAGAGGTGAAGATTTGATGAAAAAACTGCTATCCATCCTGCTGGCGGCGTCGCTGGTACTGGCACTGTCGGCCCCGGTGCTGGCCTCGTATGAGACGGAGCCCGGCACTGCTGCGGCCTCGGGCCTGGCCGTCGTGGACGGGGCGCTGTATGTGGCAGACAGCTACAACCGCGCCGTGTGGCGCATCTCGGAGGGAAAAACAGAGCTGGCCGCGGGGCGGACCGACGTAAAGGACCTCTCGGGCAGGCCCGTTGGCGGGTACAAGGACGGGACCGCGCTGGAGGCGGTGTTTGAGGAGCCCTGGGGCCTCGCGCCGTACAGGGACGGCTTGCTCATAACGGACAGCGGCAACGGTGCGGTACGTTATCTGGACCTGGCCGAGGGCCGGGTCTACACGGCGATAAGCGGACTGGATATGCCGACGGGCATAACCGGTGGAGAGGACGGCTGCGTCTATATCTCGGACACCGGCAGCGGGAAGCTCTACCGGCTGGACGCCGACGGCAGCTATGAGGTCTGCGCCTCCGGGCTCTCTGAGCCAACCGGCCTTGCCTGGTCAGACGGCGTGCTGTATGTGGCGGAGACGGGGGCGCACCGCATCGTCACGGTGGAAGGCGGAATGATAAGCCCGCTCGCGGGCGCAGCGCTCACGGGCGACGCGGCCTATGACGGGGACTATCTGAACGGCAGCGCGGACAAGGCGCGCTTTTCCGGACCGCAGGGTGTGGCCGTGGGTCCGGACGGCAGCGTATATATAGCGGACACGGGCAACGGAGCCGTCCGCCTGCTGCGGGACGGTGTGGTCACGACTCTGGCGGAGTCCGACGGAGAGGGCAACTGGCCCGTATCGCCCCGGGCGCTGCTGCCGGAGGGCGGCGTGCTGTATGTGGGGGACGTGTTCACGCGGTCCATCCGCGCGCTGGAGGCTGACGGAACGGGTCTGGGCTTCGAGGATGTGGAGCCCGGCGCCTGGTGCTACGACGCTGTGGCCTTTGTCTGCTCGAACGGCCTGTTTAACGGCACCTCCGAGGGGCGCTTCTCACCTGATGGGACGATGACGCGGGCAATGCTGATAACTGTTTTGGCGCGGAGCGCCGGCGTGGATACGACGACGGGGGACAGCTGGTACTCGGCGGCGGTGGCCTGGGCGCAGGAGAGCGGCGTTTCGGACGGGACGGCGCTCGAGGAGCCGGTCACGCGCGAGCAGCTTGCCGCGATGCTCTATCGACTTTCCGGCTCTCCCGAGACGGACTACAGCCTGGAGGGCTATTCCGACGCCGGTGAGGTCAGCACTTGGGCGGCGAAGGCCATGGCTTGGGCCGTCGAAAACGGGATAATAGAGGGTGCGGCTCAGGACCTCTTGAGCCCAGGCTCCAGCGCTCTGCGCGCCCAGACGGCTGCCATGCTGCAGAGATACCTGGAGCTGTGAGCCCGCGCCGCGGAGCCGGCTGAACATCTGAACACATAGCGAATTGTCAAACTAAGTGCAACAGGAGTTGAGCTCAGCATCCCATAATTC
>ENA-OZAF01000929-OZAF01000929.1-human-gut-metagenome-genome-assembly--contig:-NODE-929-length-10223-cov-7.851692_pt1 | contig 10223 bp, 9 predicted proteins | sample MGYA00244207_ERZ653498 | MGnify/ENA primary metagenome ERZ653498 (study PRJEB26926, sample SAMN06165156) | human gut metagenome | biome: ENVO:00009003; feature: ENVO:2100002; material: ENVO:00002003... | reverse complement strand
CGCGTAAGATCGTCGGCAGCGTCAGATGTGTATAAGAGACAGATATAAACTCATTATATAAAAATGAGAGCAAATATAGCTTATGGATGATCAAAAATAAAGAAAGAACTTTGCTTAAAACAGATTCTAAACCTGCATATATTATAAACTTGTTTTCTGAACTGCTTTTTTCTAAGTTTGCTGAAAACAACAATATAAAATCGGCAAAGATTGATGGGGCAATAGTTGATAACAGGAGTGTTGGTGTTTTATCAAAAGATGTGGTAAGCGAGGGGGCAACGGGGTTTATTCTTTCCGACCTTTTGGTATTTTCAATTGATGCATTTAGTGAATTTGACACCAGTTTAATAGATTCGGGTTATACTACAGTTGATTTGGTTGTTGGCGCTATAAAAGCTTTTGCAAAGAAGAGCGGAACAAAACTTGATAAAGACATTAGGTTAAGTCTTTTAAAAATGGTGCTTGTAGATTATCTTACTGTTCAAGCTGATAGGCATGCTCAAAATTTTATGTTTGAAATACAGAATGCTAACAATGAAAATGTGCTTAAACTTTGCCCTATGTTTGACAATGAGGAAATTTTTAGTGCGGGCAAATTTATAAGCGAATTTGAAGAGAACCCTGCTTTGCTTGAAGAGTTTTTGAAAAATAAAACCGCCTATTCAAAAGATTTAGAGTTTATGTTTAAAACCGAGATTAAAGATTGCCTAACAAACAGGCAACCTGCGCTAGGTATAACGGCGTCTGTGAATCCATCAAGCTATGCAAAAAGTTATTTAGAAATTTTTACAGGCATTCCAATTAAAAAGGCATTAGAGGCGTTTAAAACTGATCTTGTTAAAGAACTTGTTAATAATAGTAGCCTTATGGAATTTTATAAGTCGCTCAAGTTTGACGGTGATTTGTATGCTAAACAAATACAGGATGAAACAGGTATAAGTTTGCCACATATTTTTATAGAAAGTGCTAATGAGCAGTTTATGCTAAGAAAAATGTCGCTTGATTTAGCGCTTTTAAAAACAGCAGGAACAGAACCTGGGGAGGAATAGAATGAAAGTAATATTATGTTATAAAGAGTGTGAACTTGGGGAACTGACCTTTACTGGTGGGACATACACTTTTGTGCCAATTAGTGGCTGCGAACTAGCCAAGCAAAGATATGCCATTCCAAGAGCTAGCAGTTTGCTTTCTGGCGGGATAAAAAAGTCAAACAGTTTGTTTGGGGAGTATGCGTGTTTTTTAAAATTACTACAAAACAATTACATTAAAAGTGAAGCAAACATAATAGACGGCGATAGTGACTTTGAGAAACTTGTGAAAATATCAAGGTTAAATTTAGACAGAGGGTCTTTTTATTTGAAATCAAGGAGATAAAAGTTTGTGTGATTATAAAAGCGAAAGTGAAATTATAAAAGAACTAACAAGCAAAATTAGTAGGTTCTCTAAAGTACTAAGTGAAAGGGGGACAACTTTGTTTGTGTAAAAATGCAGACCCAAATATCAGGCTCAAAAATGCAAACACTATGCAACTAGCTCTTGGTAAAGATAGGTTTAATGCTGAAAAACTTTTAAAAAAGTGGAAAAAAGAAGAATCTTTTGGTATAAGTGATTATTCTGAGGATGATGACGAACCAAATTGCTAGTTTTCAAGCCCCAAAAATTTTAACAAAGAGTAATGTTTATTAAAATAATAGACATACTCTTTTTTTTAGTTTAAAATAATATTAAAAAGGGAAATGTTTTGCGGAGATAAATATGTCTAAAAATAGTGTGAAAAACAATAAAAACTCTAGTGATTTTGCGGAAAATAACGCAAATATTGATGCTGGCGTTGAAATAGATAGCAAAAAAACGCAAAACAGTGAAGTTTTGGCTGAAAACACTACAGATACTGGCATAGATAAAAAACTTGTTAAGAGTATCTTAAAAGAAGAAAAAAGGCAGTTAAAAGAAGCTAAAAAGCTTGAAAAGCAGAAGAAAAAGGATAGGAAGAAGAAAAGAAGGCAGAAAATTAAACAACTAATTAAAAATAAAAAATTAGAAGAAAAGCAAATAAGAAAAACTCAAGAAGAAACGATAAGAGAGCTTGAAAAAAGGGGTAAGTTTGCTAGTTGGTTTAGGCTAGACAATGCGGCGAGTATTTACCCTAGTGCGGTTGAGAAAGACTGGAACTTTGTTTATCGAATTACTGCAACCTTCTATGAAAAAATAAATCCCGCGATATTACAAATGGCGGTTGATGACATAATGCCAAGATTTCCTAGCTTTAATGTTAGGCTTTGTCATGGCTTTTTCTGGAACTATTATGAAAGAAATTTTTCAAGGCTTAAGATAGAAAGAGAAGCCGATTTTCCATGTAGACCCTTTGATTTAGAAAATACTGATGGTTTCCTTATAAGAATTTTGTATAGTGACCATAATATTATGCTTGAGGTTTTTCATGGCATTTCAGATGGTAGAGGGTCGCTATATTTCTTTAATAGTTTAATTGCAAGGTATTTAGAAAGGCTCGGAGAAAAAATTGAGAATTATGTTGGTTGTTCTAGTTATTTAGACATTCCTAGCGAGGAAGAAATTGAAGATAGCTTTTTTAGTTATGCAACTCAAGAAAAAATAAAAAGAGAAAAAGAACATGCTGCATATAAAATTAAGGGAAATTATATGCCCTCTGGAATGGTAAATACTGTTGAGGGGGAGATGAGCGTTAGTCAAGTTAAAGAGGTTGCCAAGAAGTTTGGCACTAGTATATCTGTGTTTTTATCGGCAGTGGTTGGCTATGTTGTTTACAAAAAACGCAAAAATTCTAAAAAGCCCGTTAGAATTTCTGTGCCAATAGATTTAAGAACTAGGTTTGGAAGTTCAACGCTAAGAAATTTTTCGTCTTATGTTAATGTTGAAGTTGATGGAGATAACTTGTCTTTTGAAGGTGTTGTTAATATTTTCAAAGAAAAGCTTGGAAATATAGACAAAAGAACTCTTCAAGCAAATATAAATGCAAATGTTAAAATTCAAAAAAACTTTTTCGTTAAAATTATGCCGCTATTTTTAAAAAACATCGTTTTAAAAACCTGTTTTAATTATCTTGGCGAGAACTATCAAACTTTGGCACTTTCAAATATCGGCAAGGTTGAGGTTCCTAAGGAATTTGAAAAACACATAGATAGCTATAGTATAAACCTAGGGCGTAGTTTACACAATGAAAAGAGCATAGGGGTTATTTCATTTAAAGATAAACTTAATATGTGTATTTCATCAAAACTTTATGAAACTGAAACAGAGAGAGATATATTCAAAATTCTATCGAGCTTTGGTATAGACATCACGGTTTATAGCAACAGGAGGGACCTTTATGGAACAAGATAGAAAATGTCTTAATTGTCAAGTTTTCGTATCTAGCGACCTTAGCAATTGCCCGCTTTGCGGAAAGCATATTGAAAGTAGTGAAGCTGCTCGTGTTAATAGAAAAAGTTATCCTGTGTATGAGCTTGGGTACATTGACAGCATTAAGTGGTATAACATAACAAGGGGATTTTTTTGGATAATAGGCATTGTTTGTTTTGTTATTAACTTATTATTCAAAACTGAACCTTACTGGTTTCCATATGTGCTGGCGGCCCTTGTTATGATATTTCATGTGTTTATTGAGCCAATTAAAGTTTCAGTGGGAAGTTATATAAAAAATCTAACGGTTATGTCGGTGCTTGTTGCGATGTTTTTAATATTTATAGATGCTTACAATCATTTTAGTTTTAATATAAACTTTGGTTGGGCACTTGGCTATAGTGCGCCTTTTGTTATGCTAGCAGGCGTTATTGCATCGGTTATAATATGTTTTTGCTGTAAGAGATATGAAGTTGAACTTATTAAAAGTGTTACATTTATTGCAGTTTTTAGCATAATTTACTTTTTGGTTAAGCTTATCTTTTTTAAAGATGTTGTAACATGGCCAAGTTTGGTGCTTATGTGCGTTGCCGTTTCATTTGTGATTATATTAGAACTTTTCAAAAGGCACAAACTTATAAAAGAACTTAGCAAAGAATTTCATATATAACAAAAGGAGAAAAATATGGCATTTAAGGATAAAATTATTGAGGTTATTGAAAGAAAAAAACAAAAACTTGTAACCTTTGATGAACTGGCTAGAGATTTGGGCCTTATCTCTGGCTTTGATAGGCAGGCTCTGGCTAGCACTCTTAATGAACTTGTTAGGGAAGACAAGATTGTTTTTACAAAGCGAAACAAATACACTCTTCCAGAAAATTCGGGGGCAATAAAGGCAACAATTTATGGAAACCCAAACGGATATGGCTTTGCAAGACCTTTTAACGATGGGGAAGATATTTTTATTCCTGAAAGAGCACTAAATGGTGCAACTCACGGTGATACTGTTTTAGTGAAAGTTATAGGCAAAAACAAGGGTAGATTTAACAAGGTTAAGGGGCAGAAAAATTCTCGCAAAAACAGGCAGGGAGAGGTTATAAGCATATTAGATAGAGGTTATAAAACACTTGTTGGAGTGTTTGAAAGTGTTGCAGGAGGTGGAATTGTTACGCCTGATGATGCTCGCTTCGCAGACAATATTTTTATACAAGCGGATAAAATTAGTGGTGCAAAGAATAATACAAAGGTTGTTGTTAAAATTCTTGAATATCCGTCTAGAACTAGGATGGCTCAGGGCGAGGTTGTTGAGGTTTTGGGTGACCCTAATAATTTTAAAGTAACAACCCTTTCAGTTATTAGAAGTTTTGGTTACATTGAAGAGTTTCCTAAAGAAGCCCTTGTTGAGGCAGATGAGGTTAACAAGCCTGTTGACGAAGAGCAAATTAAAGGAAGAAAAGATTTCAGGGATGACCTTATAATTACAATAGATGGCGAGGACGCTAGAGATTTTGACGATGCAATATCTTTAAAAATGAACAAAGACAACTTCGTTTTAAGTGTTCATATTGCCGATGTTTCTTCTTATGTTAAAGAGGGGGGCAGTTTGGATAAAGAGGCCTATAGAAGAGGCACTAGTGTTTACTTCCCAGACTATGTTCTTCCTATGCTTCCTAAGGTGCTTTCAAATGGCATTTGCTCGCTTAATCCAAATGAAGACAGGTTGTCTATGTCGGTTATTATGGAGTTTGATAAAAACGGCAATATTGTCAACTATAATATTTGCGAGGGCGTTATTAGGTCTTTATACAGAATGACGTATACAGAAGTTACTAAAATATTTGACGGTGATAGCCAGTTAAAGCAAAAATATGCAAAAGTTGTTCCAATGCTTGAAAAAATGGCGGTTTTGGCAAAACTTTTGCTAAAAAGAAGAGATGATGCTGGGCAGATAGACTTTGATTTACCTGAAGCGCAAATCAATATAGATGAAGAGGGTAAAATTGTAGAGATTATTAAAAAACCAAGAAATCTTTCGGATAGGCTTATAGAGCAATTTATGGTTATAACAAATGAGGTTGTTGCAAAACATTGCTCTAGCATGAATTTGCCTTTTGTTTATCGTGTGCACGAAGAACCTACGCCAGAAAGAGTTAAGGCGTTTAGAACATTTATTTCTAGCTTTGGTTTAAAACTTACTGCTGGCAGTGAGGGGGCAAAGCCTAAAGATTTTCAAAAGTTGCTTCTTCAAATCAAAGGCACAGCGCAAAGCCAACCAATATCTAAAATTATGCTAAGAAGCATGCAAAAAGCCAGGTATTCGCCTGAAAATTTAGGGCATTTTGGCTTGGCACTTAAAAATTATTGTCATTTCACATCTCCAATTCGTAGATATCCAGACCTTGTGATTCATAGAATTATTAAATACATGCTTAAAGGTCAATTATCCCCAAACAAAACCAAAGTTTTGGAAAGTTTTGTTATAGAAGCAAGTGAGCAGTCTAGCGTTACTGAAAGGCAGGCTGATGAGGCCGAAAGAGCCGTTGATGATTTAAAGAAAGCTGAATATATGTCTAACAGAATTGGAGAGGTTTATGAAGGTAATGTAAGCTCGGTTACTGAAAGTGGTGTTTATGTTGAACTCGACAACACAATTGAGGGCTTTATTTATAAAGAAGATTTGCCTGAAGACAGATACTACTTCGATGAGGCAAGATATATGCTAGTAGGTAAGAGAAATAGGTTTAGTTTAGGGGATAGACTTCAAATAAAAGTTTTAAGTGTTGATATAAACACTCGACACATAGATTTTACGCTTGCCCCACCTAATTCGCTTAAAAAATAGCCTAAAAACGCAAAAACGCTTAAAAAACATTCAAAAATCATTAAAAAAAGTGGATTTTTCGTGAGAAATTTTTGAAAACAGTCTTGAAATGTTGATATTGTTGTGATATAATCAAGGAGCAAAGATGAAAGAGATAGCTGTAAATAGAAAAGCGCACTTTGAGTATTTTATAGAAGAAAAATATGAATGTGGCATTGTTTTAATTGGGCAAGAAGTGAAATCTTTAAGGCAAGGGCATTTAAGCCTTGGGGATAGTTATGGGGTTGTAAGAAACGGGGAAGTGTTTCTACTTAATGCAACAATTCCCAGTTATGAAAAAACCTCTAGCTACAAGGTAGACGAAAAGCGAACAAGAAAACTTTTGTTAAAAAAGAGCGAAATTGAAAGAATTGAACGCAAAATAAAAGATAAAAGTTACACACTTGTTCCTTTGAAAGCATATTTTAGAAACGGATATGTTAAAATAGAGATGGCGCTTGCAAAAGGTAAACACTTATATGACAAAAAGGAAACAATTAAAGCAAACGACTTAAAAAAAGAGGCACAAAGAGCCATAAAACATATTTCTTAGTGGCGATTTTGCGATTTTCTTGTTAGCTCCCAATCTATCTGCGGGGGCGTACAGGTTTCGACAGGTAATGGCTGAAATATTAGAAGCGTGCTAGCTTGAGTTATCGTAGCTTAAAAATGGTAACAAAAAATAAACGCTAACGAAAATTTAGCTTTAGCTGCGTAATTATAAGTCAGCTCGGGCGACATGTTTAGCTTACTGAAATATGGCGCTTGTTAAAGTAAAGTAAGGCGAAACTGCTTTTTTGCTTGATATAGGCAGTTTTAAGAATTTAATCAAGATAACCTATGTTTTAAGGTTGGCATTAAAATATAGGCGAAAAATAATAGCCAACTGTGGCACGGAGAAGGGTATTTGCAGTTGTTATTTGGACGCGGGTTCGATTCCCGCCGCCTCCACCAAACTAAAACTAGTTTACTTTTGAATATCACAAAAGGAGATTAAAAATATGGCAGTATTTCAAATTATTTTAATATGTGTATTAGGGGCTGGAGCTTTGGTATCACTTGGGTTTACCATTGCGTTTTTAGTTGAAGCTTACTCTAAGCCAAAAGAGGAAGTGGTTCAGTCAAATGAAAAAACTGAAGAGGTTACAGAGATAGACCTTGACCAAATGCTTGCAAAACTAGAGCAGGCATCTAAGGATGAGCCTAAGGAAGAAGAGAAAGTTGAGGAAGAGAAGAAAGAACCTGCCGAAGAGGTTAAGGTAGAAGAGCAGGTTGAAGAGGCTCCTGCCGCAGAGGTTATACAAGAACCTGTTGTTTCAGAAGAAAAAGTAGAAGAAGAAAAGCCTGCTACAACTATCATTATAAACAACACTATTTCAGCGGAAAAACCTGGTCCTGAGTTTGACTATAGAATTCGTCTTGAAAAGATTAAAGAGAGTCAAGCAAGAATAGACCGTGACCTTGACAAAACAACAAGGGCAATTTTAAAGTATGAAAGAACTATTAGAAGAAAAGAGCGCAATCAAAAAATGCTTGATAGGCGTGCTCTAGAGTTAACAAACTTAAATCTTCTTATGTATTCAGTAACCGATATTAAAAATGTTGATGCTGAAAAGAAAGCTCGTCAGGAAGAGCTAACTGCACATATAGCAGAACTTAAGGCTAGTATTCAAGATGCTGATAACTATCTTGAGGCAAACAAAGAAAAGCATGAGAGCAACCTTAAGTTAAGAGATTATTTATCTCACGAGAAAGCTAGGTATGCCGATGAGGTTAAAGAGCTTGAGGCACTAATTGCTTCTGGTAAATACTTTGACGATAGTGTTACTGGCACAGACGGCGAAAATAAATAGTTTAATAAAAAGTGAAAGCTCGCACTTGGTGCGAGCTTTTGTTTTGCATTTTAATAAAAAAGTTTTTTTGCAAACAATAATAATGTAAGTTACAGCTAACTAAATGATTGATATTTTAAATTTGGTATGATATTATTAGGTGCGTTAGGAGAATATTACACATGAAGAAAAGTTTGAGTTGCTTTCTTTTAATAGCTGTTATGTTTGTTGTTAGTGGATTTTATGGTTGTTCGCCTAAGGTTGAAAAAGGAGAGGGGGCTTTGTTTGAAGCAAACTATCATTTTTCTATAACCGCCAGTTCTAATGAAGATAGTATTGAGCTAGATATTAAAGATGATGGTGATTCTTTTTTTGAAGATGGCTTTGTTTTAGATGTTGTTATGCTTAAACCCTACGAATATTATAAAGGAGAAGAGGATAGGGGCGTAACTTATCAGTCAACCGAGTATGATGAGGGAGTGATAGTTGGAACCTATACTGTTGGGGAAAACTCTACCCTTAGCGTAAATAGAGTGAGTGATACCACTAGCTATTACGACAATCTATATTGCAAATTTATTTTGGCAAGCGAGGGAGAACTTGTTGCTGGACCTTTCTTTGTTAGCAATATTGACTCTGAGAGGGACTTTGAACAAAAAATTGTTGTAGATTCTAAAAAAGGGATACTTAACCAAGGCAATGATATGGTTTTAGACCTTGGTTGCAGTTGGACAGAATATAATGTTATGATAAACACCTTGGTTTATCCAAATGAGTATGTGGATGGCAATGGAGAGGTGGTTTCTATAGATAATAGCGGGCTTTCCAGCGAAGAGGCAATTAGATTTACATCTAATGGTAAAACCTATTATTTTAGGAAGAGCGAAATAAATACTATAGACAACAACTTGCTTTTCTGCAAAGAGAACAACATAAAAGCTGTTTTGATTCTCTACTCAACAAGAATAAGCGATCAGTTCTATTCGCCTTATTTTATGACTTATCCAGCTGTTAGAGATTACACGCGCGGTCATCTTTGGGCAACAGACACATCAACAGAGCTTGGTGCTGGATATTTTACAGCCGTTATGGAATTTTTGGCAGAGAGATATTCTAGGGAAGACGGCGAGTTTGGTTATGCTCATAGATTTGTTATTGGTAATGAGATAGATATTAGTTGGGACTGGAACCCTGTTGTAAACTATGATACCACCGAGGCTCTGCCTCTAACCCAGTATGTAGAAGAATATGCAAGGCTTCTAAGAATTGCAGAGCAGGCAACAAAGAAATATTATAGTGATAGTATGGTATTGGTTTCAACATGTCACTATTGGGCGGGCTATAGAACAGGCGTTGGAGCCTATGGCTCTAAGCAAATATATGATTATCTTAACGCTAAAATAAGTTATCAAGGTAACTATAATTGGGGCATGGCTAGTCATCCATATCCTATAGATTTAACTGATGCAACATTTTTAACAACAGAGTCTAGGTCGCCTGCAATAAGCGGAGATGAGGAAGAAACAATTTATATCACATGGACAAATCTTGAATTGTTAGATTTATATCTTGCAAAAGAAGAATACCTATTTAATGGAGAAATGAGAAGAGTTTATCTAACAGAAGGTGGAGTGTCGAGCGGTCACTATAGCTCGCCAAGGTATGAACAAAATCTATTAAATCAAGCCGCAGGAGTTGCCTACGCCTACTATAAGTCGGTTACTCTTGATTGCGTTGATGCGTTTATATACTATAAGGCTGTAGACTCGGAGGCAGATGGTGGAGGATGTAACTTTGGTGTTGTGAAAGATAATGGTGAGATTAAACCATCTTATGATGTGCTTAAATATATAGATACGCAATATTCTTTTGTGGTTGCAAATCAGTATCTAGCTCAACTGAAATTTAGATATGATGGTAAAACGCACAGTGTGAGCAATGGTAAGATAACAAGTTATAAAGATACAATGCGTATTTTCGATAGTAAGTTTGATTTTGATAAGATGTGGAGTATTGATAAAATAATAACAAGAGAAATAGCAACTGTGCCAGAGCTAGAGGAACTTTTAAATGAAAATTAAAAAGGGCAAATAATTGAAGTGAACCCCGTAGGGGTCACTCAAAATAAAAAAGGACTTAGGGAGAAATTT
>ENA-OZAF01000912-OZAF01000912.1-human-gut-metagenome-genome-assembly--contig:-NODE-912-length-10340-cov-8.026932_pt1 | contig 10340 bp, 10 predicted proteins | sample MGYA00244207_ERZ653498 | MGnify/ENA primary metagenome ERZ653498 (study PRJEB26926, sample SAMN06165156) | human gut metagenome | biome: ENVO:00009003; feature: ENVO:2100002; material: ENVO:00002003... | reverse complement strand
GAGATGACGTCGAGTCTCGTGGGCTCGGAGATGTGTATAAGAGACAGAATATATAGTAACCGCATTTAAAGTTGTGGTTGGAGTTATAACTAACGATAGGCTTGCAATTGCCGCCCTTATAGCTTTAGGGCTTATGCTTATTTGGGTTGTTTTTTCTCTTGTTTTTTCCTTTCAAGCAAGGTTTGCAAGAGGGGCTAAAAATATAAACAACTATGTGAGCAGAAATGGTTTAAATGCCGATTCAAGAGAGGGGTTGTTAAAACTCGTAAAAAAAATGCCTTCAGAGTTTCAAAGGGGCTTTAATAACTATGAGAAAGACCCTTCTAGTCTTCCTTCAAGCCATATAAAAAGGTTTGAGAGTTTGGATGTTGAATTATCGGGCGGGGTGTTTAACCAAAATAGGTCTATATTAAAAACATATATAAACTTTATTTTTGTTGGGCTTTTGATTTTTAGCTTGGCAATACTTCCAGGCGAAGAAGCTTTAAGCGGTTATAGTCTAGCCGAGGCACTTATCATTCCTCTATTGTTTGTATTTATTGCAAAAGTGATGTATTATGTTTATACGGCTATTCGCCAGTATCAATATCACAACGCGGTAGACGATTTTAACGATATGCTAGATAATTTAGATAAGTCGGCTTTAGATACTGCATCTAGTAGCATTGAGCCTGCAAAGGTAGAGCATGTTTCTAGCAGTGCATTCTTAAGAAAAGGTGAAATTGCTGAGGTTTATGAGGATACAAGCGCCGTTAAAAGTGAAACTGCAGGCTTTGAAAATAGTGAAGATATGGTTAATGATGACGTAAGTCAAGATTATGTAGAGCCTACTTTGAATATAGAAAGTGAAACTCATGAGCAGGAGCCTCAAACCATAGACAATAGCGAGCCTTTAGTTCCTGGTTTAGTTGAGGCTGAAAATTCTGGCGAGAGTGCAAAAGCGGTTTCATATGGGCAAGTTGAAGAACAAGTTAATATGCAAGAACTTGAAAATACCGAAATCGAGGAGCAGGCAAAAGCCAATGAAAATTTAAGCGAAGTAGAAACAGAAGCTATAAAAGAGCCTAACGCTACCGAGCTAGACATGGCTGGCGAGCAAACCGAGGAACCTATAGAAGAGAAAATAGAAGCCTCTAAACAAACAGAAAAAGTTGATGAAGCTAATACTAATGCTGAAGCTTTAGAAGAGGCTGGTTTAGTGAACTCGCAAGATGAGGGCGAGCAGGCTAAAGAAAGTGATAGTAAAACTATTAACAAGGATGGTATGAAAGAGGAAGAAATGGAAGAAAATAAAGTAGAAGATAATTTTAATCTAGACTTTGCAAGTTTGTTTAGTGAAGAAGAGCTTGAAAAGCCAAAGAGAGGCAGGGGTAGGCCAAGAAAAGAGGTTTCTGCTAGCGGAGAACTTGTTATAACTAATGATAAAGAGTTTGAGGACGCGCTTGTTAGGGCTGAGAAGCTTATGCGCAAAAACGAGGAACCTTTATCTGCAAGCCAAACTAAAAGAATTGAAAAGCAAATTAAAGAACTTGTTGACGCTATGACTAAGTTTAAGGAGGGAAAATAATATGAAAAAGAAACCAGTAATTAAAAAGACCATGACAATAAATGATGTTTTGAATATAGACGAAAATTTAGCAACTGTTTTGATGGGCTTTGGGCTTCACTGCTTTGGGTGCCCAATGAGTAGGATGGAATCGCTAGAAGAGGCTGCTATGGTTCACGATGTTGATGTAGATGTTATGGTGGAGGAACTAAACGAGGCTTTAAAAAAGTAGATAGAAATTATTAAAAGTCCCAAAGTGGTGGTTTCCACTCTTGGGGCTTTATTTTTTTATCTAACAAAATGGCTAAACTCTAAAAAGATTGACAAATAATTTAGCTTGGTTGTAAACTATAAAAAATAAAAGGAAGATGTTTATGTTTTACACGCTAATAACGGGTGCTACTGGTGGGCTTGGAAGGGCCTTTGTGTATGAAACGGCTAAAAGGGGCGATAACCTTGTTTTAACGGGCACAAATTTGCTTAAACTAGAGAAGATAGTTAGCGACATTAAGGCAGATTATCCATCTATAAATGTTGCGTGGAAGGCATGTGATTTATCAAGCGAGAATGATAGAGATAGTTTCTTTGAGTTTTTAAAACTTAATAATATTAAAATAAACTGCCTTATAAATAATGCTGGGTATATTTTAGAGGGCGAGTTTTTAAAGTGTACTAGAGAAGATGTTATTAAAGCAATTAGAGTTAATTGCGAGGGAACAATAGATGTTACTAGGTGGATTGTTGAAAATAGGGACAAAAACGAGGAACTTAACATTATAACTGTTTCAAGCTTGGCTGGCTATTACCCAATGCCATACATGTCTATCTATGCTGCTACTAAAGCGATGCTTAAAAACTTTATGGTTGCACTAAACTATGAGCTTAGAGATGAAAATGTGTTTATAACCACAATATGTCCGTCTGGTATTCCAACAACTACGGCTATGAAAGAGGCGATAGACGCCCAGGGCACTGCCGGGCATATGACTATGAGCACCCCGCTTCAAGTGGCAAAGATTGCTTTGAATGCAAGTAAGAAACACAAAGTTGTTGTGGTGCCAAAGGCAATAAACAGGTTTATTAAAAATATTAGTAAACCACTTAGTGAAAAAATGCTTGCCAAAACGGTAGGCAAAAGATGGAAAAGATCGCAGGATAAAAGAAATTTTTATAGTGAGGGCAAAAATGAAAAAGAAAAATAAAAGAAATGTAACAATTTGTGTGTCGTGGCCGTATGCAAACAATAATTTGCATCTAGGCTACATTGCAAGTTCACTGTCTGGAGATATACTTGCTAGGTATCATAGAATGGCTGGGGATGATGTGGTTATGGTTTCTGGAACAGATAGTCATGGAACCAAGCCAACAATAAAAGCAAAAGCCGAGGGCGTTACCCCAAAGGATATAGTAGATAGATATCATAAAAACTTTAAAGAGGCACTAGAGGCTTTTAGTTTTTCATTTGATAAGTTTTCTATAACCTATGATGATTATCATAAGCAAAAATGTGAGGAAATTTTTAAAAAACTTTACGATAACGGCTATTTGTATGAGAAAATTTTAAAAAGACCATATTGTCCAAATTGCGGTAAATTTGTGGCAGATACTGAAATTGAAATAACTTGCCCAAACTGCGGAAAGAGAACAAAGGCAGATAATTGCGATTGTGGTCATGTTCCAACAGAGGCAGACCTAGAGGGGGCAACTTGCCTAATTTGCGGGGGAGCTACTGTTCAAAGAGATGATAAGGTGCTAGTGTTTAAACTAACGGCGTTTAAAGATGTGTTAACAAAGCTTGTTAAAGACAACGAAAATGTTTGGAGAGCAAATAGTTTAAATGAAACAAAGAAATATTTGAAAGACCTTAGGGATAGAGATTTTTCTCGTGATTTAGACTGGGGCGTTAAAATTCCTATTAAAGGCTACGAAAATAAGGTTGTTTGGGTTTGGTGGGAGGCCTTGCTTGGCTACGTTACCGACACAATGAAACTTGGCAAAGAAAGGGGCTTTGATTATGGTAAGTTTTGGAAAACAAATGTAGAACCAGAAAAAGAAAAGCTGATCTATATGTGCCACGCGAAAGACAACATTGTGTTCCATTCAATGTTTCTTCCTGCAATGCTTGCGGGGCTAAAAGAAAATTATGTGATTAACAACACCATGGTGTCTAGCGAATATCTAACCATGAATGATGCAAAAATTTCTAAAAGCTCAGGCACTTGTTTTGAGGCACTGGTTTGGGCTCAAAATTACAATACTGATAGTTTAAGGTATCATTTTGCAGCAAACGGACCCGAGAAAAAAGACGCTAATTTCACGCTAGAGTTATATCAAACAACCCACAATAATGAGGTTGTAAACAAGTTTGGCAACCTCATAAATAGAACTTTAAAGTTTAAAGGGTTAGACGCTTTGCCAGTTGGAAAGATAGATGAGCTGGTTAAACAAAGAGTTGAGCTTACCTATGATGAGGTGGCGCAAAATATAGAAAAATTAGAGTTTAAGAAGGCTGCGGAAACAGTTATGGAACTTGTTGCTTTCGCGAATAGATATTATGACGAGCAGAAACCTTGGGTTCAGGCGAAAGAAGATGTGGCTAGTTTTAACAATACTATCTACACATGTGGGTATGTTATTGCAAATCTTTCAAACCTATTTGAGCCTTTCATGCCTAAAAGTTGTGCAAAAATTCGTGAGTTTTTAAACTTAAGCGAAGAGCCAAAATGGGAAGAAATTAAAGAGGTTAAAAGCGTTAAACTTGATAAGGTTCAGCCGTTATTTACTAGAATTTAATATTATAGTAGTTGACATGATTTAGTTATTATTATATAATATTATTATGACGCAAGAAAAAATAGAAAAATTGGTAAATAATAGTTTTGCAAAAAGCATAATAGAGCTAAAACTTGCCTCAGATAGAATTGCCGAGGGTAAGGGAGATGGCGCTGGTGTTTTTACCGTGAAGTATCAACTTTTATACTTAATTGCAACAAATAGCGAAACCTCGCCTCAAGAGCTTATTTATCAGCTAAACATGGCAAAAAGCAATCTTGCACTTATTGCGAAAAAGATGATAGCTGATGGGCTTATAGTAAGGAAAAAAGAGCCAGGAAATAAAAAGCAAATATACTATGTTATTACAGATAAAGGGCTTAAAGAGTTAAATGTTAAGATGAAAGCCATTGAAAATCTTTACAGTAGTGAAAGCAAAGAAATGCTAAAGCACCTAAACAAAACAATAGAAAGTTTGAAAAAAGTTAAATAAAAAGCCGTCCTTTTAGGGGCGGCTTTGTTTAGCCTTACTTATTGTCTTTAGGGTTTGGCGCAAGGCGAAGGTCTTGCCCAACTATGTTATACAAAAAGCTTTCACGCTTATTGCATAATCTACTAAAGATTCTTTCATTGTATCTAGCCAGTATATCGTTTGGAGTGAGATTTGTTGTTACAATTGTGAGTTTGTTTAGCCTGCTTCTTTCAGTTAGAATAAGATATAAATATTCAATTGTAACTTTTTTAAGTAGTGGCTCGGTGCCTAAATCGTCTATAACTAAAACATCTGGGTCGATAAGAGCGTTTAGATAGCTTTGCTTTTGCTCGTCAAAGGTTGTATGGTAGGATAAAAACAGGTTGTTCATGCCAAATGCCGTTATGAAAGAAACAAGAAAATCTCTGTCTATTAGCGCTTTTGCTAAGCACTCGGTTATAAAGGTTTTGCCAACGCCAGTTTTCCCAGAAACAATTATAAACTTTGGAGAAGACTCGGGATATGTTTTTGCTAAATCCTCAAATTTCTTTTTTAGTTTTAACAGCTGTTTTTTGTGTTCTTCATTAACTGCGAGGCTTGCATTAAATTCTTTAAAGTCGGCAAGATGGTCTTTGCCTGAGCCGTATTGCATGGTTATCATATTGTTTAGTTTTTGCCTTAGGCACTCGCACATTATGCCGTTTTTATAGCCAATATCGTCACATAGTTTGCAAGAGTATTTAGGGTATAAGTCTTCTTCCTTTAAACCCAAGTTTTCAAGAGCCTTTGCTTTTATTTCTTTAATTTGGTTTAATTCTTTCTCTACATCCTTATTGGTTTTACCAAAAGCTTTTAATTTACCAATTTGAAATATTAAATCACGCTGCCTTTTTTCTGCTTCAACAAAACTTGCGTCCTGCCTAGCTTTAAGCAGGTTGTTATAGGCAAGGTTTTGAGCCTTAGCCCTTTTAACTGCAAGTTCTTCTTTGCATATTTGTAACATTTGATTTTTATTCATACTACACCTCTATATCATCAAGAGAATCAAATAGGGCATTTAGTTCTTCACTTGTATATTCTCTTTCTGCAAATCCATGCTTATTTTCCACCTTATTGTCTGCAACTTTGCTAAGTTCATTTTCTGCCTGCTCGCGGGTTTGAACATTTTTAGAATGCAGACTAAGTAGCAATTTGTTCATATATCGTATAGGATTACTTGCATTCTTAGACTTTTCACAAACAATGTCAATTATATCTAAAGAAAAATTCCAGTCTTCAGTCCAAGTTTTGTAAAAATCACGGTCGGAGGAATTAACTTTTCTAACAATTCCAAGCTTTCGCAATATCTCTTTAACAAAGTTATCTGTTTGCACAATGCCTTCAATATATTCGTTTATTGCTTGAATTGATACGATGCCTAGCTTATACAACTTTAACACAACTTCATTCATTAGCGATAGCGACTTAATGTCTTGCTTAAAGCAGTAGGTTGATAGAAGCGTAAGGGTTTGCTCGTCATAACCCTTGTTAACCCAGTCTTTAACATATACTTCAACAACGCTTTCAAGATTTTGATAGTATAACCCTAGGGTTGCGGTTACTTTTTTTGCAATTTGATATAAGCTTTCTTTTTCCTTCGAGTAGTTTTCAATTTCTTCCATTGTGAAGAGCTTTTGCTCATATAGCTTAGAAAGGGTTTCGTCTAGCTTATTCATTCCGCCTTTCTTATTTTGCAGCTTTGCAACCTCTTTTATAACACCATCAGTGAAGCCATAACTGTTAACCCATTTCAGATATAGGTTTCTTTCATCAAGGTCGGCATCACGGTTTAATCCAAGCGTTTTTAGAATGTTTTTGATTTCTGCGCTAGACTTTTCCTGCTCTAAAAACTTTGCTTCTAATGCTATGGCGGTTTTAATGCCCTCGTGGTCGAAACTGTTTGCCACTTTTAAGATATAAGGATAGTTAATGGTATTGTCTTTAATAACTGTACAATACTTTATTATCATAACTAAAGCTTCTGGCTCAAAATGCCTGTTTTCTATTAAATGATAATACTCATTATATTCAACTGGGCTTATCATCCTGCCAGAAAGAATACTTTGAACTTGTTCATTAAAGTCTTTATATTTAGCTTTTGGCCTAAGTTTACTATTACCAGAGCTTTCTTTAACAGAAAGATACTTAACCTCAAATGGGGTTTTAGCCACAATTTGAACAAGCCCTACACTTTGCCAATAGTTAAAGGCGTCTAGAACTTGGTCTTCAGTTAATGAAAGCACTTGGCATATAGATTCTAGGCTGTTATCATCACGCGAAGGGCTATTGCAAAGCGACAAACCATACAAATATACTTTAACTGCCGTGTCGGGCGCAAGGGGTAAAAACTCGTTGATAAAGGTATTATCAACAAGTGTGCACGATTCCATTGCAAGAGAACTAGAAAAACTACACAGCGCCATTTTTACCACCTTTTGGTTGATTTTTACATTTAGTAATTATATAATAGCATTAAATGGTAAATTTAGCAACCTAAAGTTAAAATTCCGCAAAAATTATAAAAATAAAAGGCAAGGAGAAAGTATGAGTAAAATTATTTGCCCAAACTGCCACAAAGAGTTTGATTTAAGTGGTAGCGACTTTGATTCAATAATAAAGCAGATAAAAGACCAAGAATTTGCAAGTGAACTTCACAAAAGAGAAGAGGAAATTAAAAAAGCTTCTGGTTATGAGCTTGAACTTGAAAAAAGAAAAGCAGAAGAGATATATAATAAAGTTTTAGGGGAAAAAGAAAAACAAATTCTAGAGTTAGAAAGCAAACTAAAGCAGGCGGAAAGCGATAAAAAAGTTGCCGTTAGCGATGCACTAGCTGAAAAAGATAAAAAAATTTATGCCCTTCAGGCTGAGCTTGATAAAAAGGACACTGAAAAAAAACTTGCAATTAGCGAAATAGAGAGGAAGACTGCCGATGAACTTGTGGAAAGAGATAAAATGATAAATGTTTTAAAAAACGCGAAAGACCAAATAGACAATGTTCACAAAATAGAACTTCAAAGTCAAAAAGAAAAATATGAGAGCAAACTCAAAGATAAAGACGAGCAGATTGCGTATTACAAAGACTTAAAGGCAAGAAGTTCAACCAAAATGATAGGCGAAAGCCTAGAGCAACATTGCGAGAACCAGTTCAACCTGCTTAGAGCCACTGCTTTCAAAGATGCGTGGTTCGGAAAGGATAACGATGCAAGCAGTGGGAGCAAGGGCGACTATATTTATAGAGAAATAACCAAAGAAGGCGTGGAAGTTCTTTCAATAATGTTTGAAATGAAGAATGAAACAGACTCGCTTTCAAAAAAGCATAAAAATGAGGAGTTCTTCAAAGAGTTAGACAAGGATAGGAAAGAGAAGAATTGCGAATACGCTGTTTTGGTTTCTCTCTTAGAGCCAGATAGTGATTTATATAATAGTGGTATTGTTGATGTTTCGTTTAAGTTTGAAAAAATGTATGTTATTCGCCCACAATTTTTTATTCCAATGATAACGCTATTAAGAAATGCTGCTTTAAATGCCCTTGAATATAAACAGGAGCTAGCTGTGGTTAGAAGCCAAAATATAGACATATCTAGATTCGAAGATGATATGAATGATTTTAAGGTAAGATTTGGAAGAGATTGTAAACTAGCTACAGATAGATTTCAAGCAGCTATTGATGAAATAGATAAAACTATTAGCCACCTACAAAAAACTAAAGATGCACTATTATCTTCTGAAAACCATTTGCGTCTTGCAAACAATAAACTTGAAGATTTATCAATAAAAAAATTAACAAAAAACAATCCAACAATGGCACAAAAATTTCAAGAAGTGAAAGATAGTAGAAATATTAAAATTGATTAAAATAAATGCCTAAATGTAAAAAGCACGCAGTTTATGCGTGCTTTTTTGCAAATATAAATTTATTTTCTTGTTTTATGCTTTTCCCATTTTTCTAAAGCTTTTATAACTTCTTCGGTTGTGTTGCAAAAAGTGAATAAATCATATTGATTATCTTCAAGGGCCCCCGACTCAAGCAAAAAGTTGTTCATTTCTTTAATTTTATCATAGAAACCATTTATGTTATAAATTATCACAATATCAGTGTCGAAATTGCTTGTTACGCTGTCTGTTATCATATATAGCTCTGCTAAGGTTCCATTGCCACCAGGTAAAACGATAGTGGCTTGGGTATTTCTAAGAACTATTTGCTGAAGCATATACAAAGTGTCTACCCGCGTTACAGATTTTGCCTTCATACCCTCAGCTTCCCATGCATAAGGCTCTGGAACAATAATATCTACATGACCGTTATTTTCTATATAAGTGTTATACATTTTTCCTATAGAGCCAGTTGGGGCACCAACGCACATTATTTCGTGATTGTTTTTTATAAGATATTTACCTAATTCATCAATACCTTCTAAATATTTTGGTTTAATTTTCGCGTTTACAGAGCCTGCAATAAAAATTTTCATAAATAAAAACTCCTTTTAAGTATGGTAACATATTTTACATATATTTACAAATAATTTTATTTAATTTCAAACACATTGTTCTTAAAATCTGGGATGTAGGAAACGCAAGAGCTATCTGGGTCTTGAATAAAACTATTATTAAGCCCGAGTTTTAGGGCGTGGTTTACAACAAGCTTGTATTCAAGCTTTGTAATTTTTCGATTTATTTCTTTTAACTTTGTTGCTTCAAACATTGGAACATATTGGCTCATTATAGAAACAATTGCATTTTTACCAAGGATATTATGAATTATATCTAAAACAATAGTGCTATCTTTTGCTAGATTTGGCAGCACTAAGTGGCGCACTATTATGCCCTTTACAAGTTTTCCGTTCTTAAAAATATTTGTTTTTTGTTGATTTTTCATCTCTTTTAGGGCATTTTTTGCGGTTTCTACATAATTTGGCGTTTTGCTATACTTTATTGCCGATTGATTGTTTGCGTATTTAAAATCTACCAAGTAAATGTCTACAAGACCTTTAAGTTGTTTAAGCGTTTCGCAAGATTCATATCCATTTGAATTCCAAACCACTGGAACGCTGGGTTTATATATTTTTAAAGCCTGTATAATTAAATTTGAGTAGTGGGTAGGGGATACAAGGTCTATGTTTCCGGCACCCGCTTTTTCAAGACTTTTAAAAATTTCAACTAGTTTTTCTACTGAAACTTTTTCCCCCACTATTTTATGGCTAATTTCATAGTTTTGACAATAAACACATCGCATATTGCAACCAGAAAAGAAAATGGCTCCGCTACCTTTCTCATTTTCTGCTGTTAGAATGGGTTCTTCAAAGTGGTGAAGCATAACCTTGCTAACAACCAGATGGTTTGGTGATAAGCAAAAGCCAGAAGATATACTCCTGTTTATATTACATTTTCTAGGGCAAATACTGCAATTCATAAAAGTTAGTATAAAGAGAATATTTTTAAAATGTCAAGCAGTGAATTGATTTATATTTTAGCTGTCTCTTATACACATCTGACGCTGCCGACGATCTTACG
>ENA-OZAF01000905-OZAF01000905.1-human-gut-metagenome-genome-assembly--contig:-NODE-905-length-10441-cov-4.259003_pt1 | contig 10441 bp, 9 predicted proteins | sample MGYA00244207_ERZ653498 | MGnify/ENA primary metagenome ERZ653498 (study PRJEB26926, sample SAMN06165156) | human gut metagenome | biome: ENVO:00009003; feature: ENVO:2100002; material: ENVO:00002003... | reverse complement strand
AGATCGTCGGCAGCGTCAGATGTGTATAAGAGACAGATCTTGAGGCCGTGGCACGGGTCCGGCGGCGGTATCCCGATCTGAAGGCTTGCGTGATTGTGACGGATCTGCCCAACGAGCTGGGGCTGGCATCCGGCAGAAAGGGGCTGCTCAAACGCATCGAATACGCGCGCGGACGCCGGAGCATGGCGCTTTGCCGCAGCATGGATGCCTTTGTACTGCTTACCCGTCCCATGGCGGATGCGATGGGCGTTTGTGACAAGCCCTGCCTGGTGATCGAAGGGCTGATTCAGCGTGGGGGAGAGCCGGAGATCCCGACCGGGGCGGCAGGGACGGACGGCCGCCTTGCCGTGCTATACAGCGGAACGCTGGAGCCGGACCTGGGCGTTGCGGAACTGCTGGAAGCCTTTGCGGCCATGCCGGACTATGATCTGTGGATTTGCGGCCAGGGAAGCATGGACGCAGAGGTAGCACGCACCGCGGAAAGCCATGCCAACATCCACTATTTCGGTTTTGTCTCCCATGACAGGGCGCTGGAATTGCAGGCGCGCGCCGCGCTGTTGATCAATCCGCGATCGCCCAGGGGCGTATTCACGCGGTATTCCTTTCCCAGCAAAACGCTGGAATACATGCGCTCCGGAAAGCCTGTGGCGTGCTACAGGCTTGAGGGGATTCCGAAAGAATACGATCCCTATCTGCGATACATTGAGGGGGAGGGCGCGGGCGCGATCATGCGCGCCGTGCGGGAAACGCTGGAGCTTCCCGAGGAAGAACGCCTTATGCTGGGCCGTAGGGCCCGTGCGTTTGTTCTTGCGAACAAAACGCCTCAAATCCAATGCCGCCGGCTGATGGACTTTTTGCGCAGCTTATGACATGGTGCGGTAGTTTCCGGCCTGGAGCTCGGCCTGCTTCAGGCGGGCAATGACCGCGTCGTACTGGCTGTGACGGGTGCGCTGAAAGTCGCCGCGCTGCGGGGCGGGACCGCGGGGAATTTCAGGCGGGGGCACAGGACGCTGCTGGCGAGACGGCGCCTCCGGCTGAGATAAAGCGGGCTGCTCGCGTCTCGCAGGGGGAGCAGCTGGGCCGGGCTGCTGCACGGCCGATTTGGCCTCCGGGACATCCTCCATGCCGCTTTGGATGTAGGGCAGGCGCACGCTTTGGTACTCCAGCCATTTGATTTGTTTTTCAGCCCCTGTCAGGGCTGCAAATGGCGACACGCGATTGGTCATGCACGATTCCCTCCTTACAGGCAAGAAAAAGGTTCACGTTTCAGAATATGCGCCCGGTGGGGGAGGGTGCAGGGAGAGACGTCGGCGCGGGATAGATTCGGCCATGGGAATCTTTCCTTGAAACGCAAGAAAAGGGCTCACGCATTGTTTTGCGTGAGCCCTTTCAATGGCGGAGAGTTAGGGATTTGAACCCTAGTTACGCTATCAACGTAAACACGATTTCCAGTCGTGCGCCTTCGACCACTCAGCCAACTCTCCATGGTCGTTTTGTTGCATCATCCGCAACGTAAAATATTATATCTGTTTTCTGGGAAAGTGTCAAGAAGTTTTTCTTCATCTCGCAGATAAAAATGGTTTCCTCTTTTTAAACGATAAATAGAACGCTGCTGGCTTCGATTTTAAAATGGATTGCGCCGTGCGGTTCATCCATGCATGTTCGATGCTGTCAATGAAAAAGGACCCATATTCAATGAGGCAAGCGCTGCACAAAACGGGTTGATTTGTCAGATTCATGAACGGATCGACAATGTCTTTTGCCAAAATGTCATTGACTGGTTGTCAATCGTTTGCCGTCCTTCTCAAACAGATGGTATAATAAAATAAACATGCGTAATATAGCGATTCCATCCGCGGCGGGGAGGAAGAAGGAAAGCGCCATGCAATTCCATGAAATGCTTAACGACTATCTGCGGCGGCTGAATGTTACCGCCCTGGAACTGGCGGCAGCTTCCGAGCTTTCGCCCGCCGTGATCAGCCGCTATCGCAGCGCAGAGCGAACGCCCGCTCCCGACAGCGAGGCTCTGACGCGCCTTGCAAAAGGGATTGCGTCGCTGGCGGGACAAAAAGGGGATGCCGCGCTGTCGCAGGAAAGCGTGCTTGGGGGCTTTCGCAAAGCGCTGGGATATGAGGAATACGGCCAAGCCCGGCTGGCGGCAAATTTCGACCTGCTCGTCAACGTGCTCCATCTTCGCTCTGGCGAAATGGCGCGGGCACTGAGCTTTGACCCCTCCTATCTGTCGCGCATCCGCATGGGGAAGCGCACGCCGGCGAACCCCGCCGCATTTGCCAGAGCTGTGGGCAATTATACGGCGCGGCGGTGCAGGAGCGCGACCGAACGCGCCGATTTGGCCGCGCTGCTGGGCCAGGAGCCGCAGGCTCTAGTGGATGACGCCTCATGCTCCGCCGCTCTGGCAAGGTGGTTGCTAAGCGGCGAAGCGGGCCAGCCCGACTGCACCTTTTCCTTTCTGGAAAAGCTGGATGAGTTCGACCTCAACGACTACATACGCGCCGTTCGCTTCGATCAAATGAAGGTCCCTACCGTGCCGTTTCAGTTGCCGTCGTTCAAAATGCATTACGGGCTGGAGAATTTTCGTCAGGCGCTTCTGGACTTTCTCAAAAGCACCGCGCTTTCCCGCTCGCGGGACCCCGTGTTCATGTGTAGCGATATGCCCATGGAAGAGCTGGCGCGAGACATGGATTTTTCAAAAAAGTGGATGCTGGGGCTGGCTGCTATTTTAAAAAAGGGTTTGCACCTGGACATGGTTCACGACTTGAACCGCCCCTACGCGGAAATGATGCTGGGGCTGGAAAGCTGGATTCCCCTGTACATGACGGGCCAGATTTCCCCATGGTATCTGCGCGGCAGGCACAACGGTGTATATGGCCATCTGCTGTTCTGTTCCGGCGCCGCGGCAGTGGAGGGCGAATGTATCGCCGGAGATTTTGCGCATGGGCGATTCCTCTTTTCACAGGCGAAAAGCGATCTGCCCTATTACAGAAGGCGGGCGGACGCCATCCTGCAAACGGCACAGCCGCTGATGGATATCTACCGCGACGCCTCCGAGGGGGCGTATAGCTCGTTTCTGTTGGCAGACGCGCGCGAAACCGGAGAATACCGTGCGGTACTGACCGCGCTTCCGCCCCATACGCTGTCGGACGAATGCCTTACGCGCATTCTGAAGAAAAACGGCGTTCTCCCGTGCCAATGGGAGAACATACGCCGCGCGTTTGAGAGAAGCCGCGTGCTCGTTGCGTCGCTCCTGCAAAATGGTGTGTACGAGGAGGAGTTTCCGGTGCTCTCGCCGGCGGCGTTCGAGGCCGAACCGCCTTCGCTCGCTCTGTCGGGATTGTTTTGCGGCACGGAGCTTCGCTACGATGCGGCAGACTATCAGGAGCATTTGCGTCTGACGCGCGCGTTTGCGGCAGCCACTCCAGGCTACACGGCCCGGGAAGTCGGACGCAGCGCGTTTCACAACCTACAGATTTTTATCCGCAAGGGAAAATGGGTGGGCGTATCCAAGTGCAAAGCGCCCGCGATTCATTTTGTCATCCGTCATCCCAGACTGTGCGCGGCGCTTGAGAACATGGTGTTTCTTGTGGACGAGCGCACGGAAGCGTGAGTACGAGAAGAAGATGGCGGCTCGGGCAACATGGTCATCATCCGCTGCATGCCAAACGGGCGCGAACGGCAGGAGAGCCCTTATCAGAATAAAAGGAGGACTGATTATGAGACGAATGCTGGGAATTATCATGGCGCTGCTGCTCTTTGCCACGCCGGCCGTCGCGCAGAACGCGACGGTAGAGGGGGATTGGGAATTGATCGCCATCGTGATCGAGGGCGTCACATACGAGAACCTGGCGCAACAGGGCATGCTCGTGACAATGCGCCTGGAAGCGGATGGAACGGGCGTGCAGACGGTCAACGACGAAGAATATCCTTGCACATGGACAGAAGCGGACGGAGCGATCCTGATTGACGACGGCAACGGTTCCATGTCGTATATCCTGCAATCGGACGGGACGCTGGCGGGAGAGGATCAGGTCGGCGACAGCATGATCTTTGCGCGAGCCGCGGCGGCGGATTCCGCCGCGGGCGCATGGGAGCTGACCGGCGCTGAAGCCGATGGTATCATCATTACCGATATCTCCACGCTAAACGTTGAATTGCGTCTGCTGCTCGACGCAGACGGCACGGGCATGCTGGCCTCCAGCGAGGGAGAGGGCGCCTGCACCTGGACGCAAAGCGGTTCGACCGTTATGGTTGCGGTGGAGGACGGCGAGTCCATCTCTTTTACCCTGCAACCGGACGGCACCCTCACATGGATTATTGACGACGTGACGCTCATTTTGAACCGGACGGACGCAGCCGCGATAGCGCCCGAAGCCTCGGAAAGCGCCGAGGTGGTATCGGAATACGGCTTTCGCGTGCAGCTTCCCGAGGGTTGGATCACCGTCGACAGCGAATTTGTGACGCAGATCGTGGAAAGCGTCGGCGAGGAAATCGCCTCCGCAAACGGCTTTGACCAGAGCCTGCTGGATCAGCTGGCCGCAGCCAGTACAAGCCTGTACTATGCGCCCGACATGAGCGCCAATTTCAACGTCGTCCGCGAGCCCGCGGGCGATGTGACGATGGACAATTTTGCCTTGCTGGAGTCCCATTATCAGGAAATGCTCAGCAGTCAGGGAATCACGGATTTTGAACTCAGCGGGCCGGTCGAGATCGACGGAAAGTCCTACTATGTCGGCACCTTTACCGCGCAGGCCGGCCTGGAACAAATGCAGTATTTCTGCGTGGCGAACGGCTACATCTATACCCTTACGCTGACCAACGTATCCGACGGCGACGCCGAGCAGATCATGGGAAGCTTTGAGCTTTTGTAAGCGCCGCCCGGGTTTGCGGGAGGCGAGAGGCTCCCGCGGAGCCGTCCAATGCAACAGACACACGGAAAGAAGGCGGCCTATGGCTCGCTTGCTGGAACGCCTGACGGCGATTTTGCTCGGCGGTTGTCTCTTGGCCCCGGCTGCGGTCTCGGCGGACACCGGGCGCAGTCCGCGGATTCTCCTCATGTGCTGCTATCAACAGGAGGGCTGGGGCTCGGGATCGTCGGCCACCTTTCTGGACGCGGAAGGCTGCATCTGGCGGTATGAAAGCGCGGCGCCCCTTCCGGACACGGATGAAGAACGGCTTGCGTTTCTTATGGGAACAGATTCCGTTGTTCATGTGGGACAACTGGATTTTTGGCGTATGCTCGAGCTGCTTAGTCTCATCGAGGCGGCGCAGCCGTGGCCGCTGGAACCGCAGCCCGCAGGAGCGGCCGATTTTGGCCTAAACACCTACAGCGCCGTGCGCTATGGCGCGGATGGAAGCGCGGAGGTGATCCCGCTGGCCGTATCGGGCGACCGGACGGCGGAGAATCTGGAGCCAAACGCGTATGCATTGTATGTTGTGCTGTTCCATGAAATCATGGTTCATGAAACGGCGGCTTTCACATGGCTCCAACCCATGAACATTCCCCATGAGCCGTTGGCGGCGTTCTGCGGCTTGGATGAAACCCTGTTCGAAGGGGCGATACTCACCGTCTCCTATTGCGATCCCCAGGCGGGCGAACGCGAGCATACGCTCGGCGAGGACGAAATGCGGGAGAAGCTGGATTGGCTTGCCGGGCTGATCGTGACCTGCAAGCAAAACACGCTGCCCCCTGCGGGGCATACCTGCGTATACACGCTGTATTCTCCACTGGGAGAACGTCTTGCGGCCTTCGCCTTCTTCCGTGATCTCCTGGTGACCGACGACGGCATGTACGCCGTGGAGCCGGGCGATTTTCAAACGTGATGAGGGCTTGCTCCGCTTGTATCCTGTAAAGCGGCTGGTTGAACCGCCCGCTTCCCACTTCAACGATCAAAGGAGAATGACAATGAAAAAAACGTTCAGCATGCTGCTTCTTCTCATCCTCACGCTGTCAATCTGCTGCGCCCATGCTGAGGAAAACGACGCGCAAATCGCCGACCATTCCGTTGCGGCGATCCAGCAGCGAGGAACGTTGCGCGTGGCGGTTCAGTCCGGAAACAGCAAGATGAGCTATCGGGTGCCCGAAGGAATCGAAGAATACGCCGACCGCGCAGGGCAGCCCTCCGGCTATGTGCCCTTTCTCTGTCGGCAGCTTGCCGAAGATCTGGGCGTAACGCTGGAATTCGTGTTCTACGATCTGACGGAGCAGCAGATTGCAGCTGCCGAAAACAACGAGGCGGACATCTCCGCCAACGTATGGAGCATCACCGAGGAACGCCTCGAACGCTTCACCATGACCGATAACATTCTCGTCACGGGGATTGAAGGGGACGAAGTCTTTCTCCGCGCTGATCCGCAACGCCCCGGCAGCCCGCTGATCGACAGCGAGGAAGCGCTGGCCGAAGCGCGCATTGCCGCAGTAAAATCAACGGTCCAGGTGGACAATACCCGACTCCAGTATCCCGAAGCGGATGTCATCGCCTATGCCGACAACGACGCCGCGCTGGACGCGCTGCTGTCCGGCGAGGTAGACGCCGCAGTGTTTACGACGTTCGACAAGGCGTTTGCCGACATCCTCGTCCAAGCCATCATCGACCGGCAGATCTGTCAATGCGATTATGAAATCGTCAACCCCGAAATCAAGGGCGTCGGCTTTATTCTCATGAAGGGAAACGACGATCTGTGCGACTATATCAACGGGCAGCTGACCCAGTACAGGAACAGCGGCTTACTGCAGGAACTGAACGACCTAAGCGAGAGCGAAGCAAAGGCAATGGGCATTATATGAGGCATTTTGGCGCCACAGGGGGCGCTTGACCGTATGGCCTTTCCCTCTAAACCGCGCTCCGGAGCATCGGTGTTCCCGGCTTTTGGGATGCGGCTCAAAGCGCCGTTGATTTTGCCTTGACGGATTCTCATTCCCGTTGCTTGGAAAACGCTCCGTCCAACAGGTGCTCGACCACCCCGTTTTTCTAATATCCTGTCCAGCAGTGCGCGGAAACAAGCGCGCGGCGGATTTTGTCCCGCACGAATATGAAAAAGCGGGCGCAGGGATTCTTCAATCACCGATGAATCCCTGCGCCCGTTCTTTATGGGGTCCTATGCAAAATCCTCTTTTGCGCACTGGATGAAAGCCTTGAGTCCCGGCTTTCCTTGCAACGATTGATAGTAGATGCCAAACGGCATCGGCTCTGTGTCCTTTAACGGGATTTTGGCAAGCTTCGGATCGTCAGGAACCAGGAAATCCGGCAAAACAGAAATGCCGTATCCCGCCATTACCAACACGATGATTGATTCGGTGGACTCGCAAAAATAGAATTCCGATGGCGGACGATTTCCCATCAGTTCCCCTTGCAAGCGCATAATCGGGACCATTCCCTTGGGCGGCATAAACAGCACGAGCTTTTCTTTCTTCAGATCTTCCATGCAAATCTCTTTGACTCCCGCCAATGCATGATTTCTGGCGCAGACGCATACGATGGATGATTTTGATAATTCTTTGAAAAACGCATTGATTTTTGTGTCCGGCGCTTCCCGAAACCCCACCACCGCATCCAAATCTCCGCTTTCAAGCCTTTGATATATATGCCTAAACGGGATTGTCTGGAGATTGGGATGGAGGGCCGGGCGCATGCTTCGCAGCTGCTCCAACGCATCCGCCAGGAGGACCATGCAGGCGGAGCTGTAACAGCCGATCGTAAGCATTTCAATGGGGTTGTCAAGACCGGTGCTGAATCGCTTGGCGGCGCGCCGGGAAAGCGCTACGATCTGCTGTGCGTCCGGCAGGAACGCCTTGCCTTCCTCTGTCAGGCTGACCGAGCGGGTCGTTCGCACAAACAACGGTGCGCCCAATTCCTTCTCCAGGGACTTGATTTGCTGACTGACCGCCGGATGCGTCACATGAAGCGCCTGCGCCGCCTGCGCAAAGTTCAGGTATTCCGCAACCGCCAAAAAGCAGGAAAGCTGAAAGGTATTCATTTTCCGCCTCCTCGATTAGCAAGGATTTCTTTCCAATAGCAACACATTCTGAATTCACTTTCAACGGAAAATCCTTATAATAACACATGAGCGAACAGTAAACAACCGAACTGTTCGATGCGAAAAGAAAGGAGGGGCAACGTTGTCACAGTCTATCATGAGCGCCCTGAAGCGGCTTCACCTTGCCATGGAGCAATACGGAAAAATGCAGATGAGCCATACGGACCTGACGCCTGCGCAGGCAGCATTGCTCTATTATTTACTCACCCATGAAGATCAGGGAAACTGCGGTATTCAGCTTCATGCCACGCTGGGCATCTCAAAATCCTCTATTTCCTCCACATTGAAGGCGTTAAGGCTAAAAGGGTACATCTGCACGAAAGGGAACCCGTTGGATGACAGGAAGAAGCAAATCTTCCTGACCCAAAAGGCATATGACGCGGAGCAGCACATTCACGCCGGGCTGCTGGCGCAACAAAAGCTGTTGTGCCGGCAAATACCCGAGCAAAGGCTTCGGCAGTTTTCCGAGGATCTGGAGCAAATGCTCCGAAATCTGACAACAGAAATGAGGCAGGAGGCAAAGATATGATCAAAACGTTATTGGCACAGCTCAAGCAGTATCGATCCGCGTCCATCCTTGCGCCGGTCTTTACGGTGGGCGAGGTGCTGATGGAAGTGCTCATCCCCTTTGTTACGGCTTCGATCATTGACAAGGGAATTGAAGCGGGGAATATCCAACAGGTTTATTTCTATGGCGGCATCATGCTGGCGATGGCATTCTTAAGCCTGGCATTCGGCGTGCTGGCGGGAAAATACGCGGCGAAGGCATCGTCCGGCTTTGCCTGCAATCTGCGGGACGGGATCTATGAAAAGGTTCAGTCCTTTGCTTTCTCCAACATTGACAAGTACAGCACTGCCGGGCTGGTCACCCGCATGACGACCGATGTGACCAATCTCCAAAACGCTTATCAGATGATCCTGCGCATTGCGGTCCGGGCGCCCCTGATGCTGATTTGCAGCATGTTCATGTGCTTCTTCATCAGCGTGAAATTAAGCACGATCTTTCTGGTGGCTATCGTTGTGCTGGCTGCCGCATTGGATTTCATTATGGTCCGCACCATCCCCGTATTTACCCGGGTGTTTCATAAATATGACGATCTGAACGCCAGCGTACAGGAAAATGTGTCCGCAATTCGTGTTGTGAAGGCGTTTGTACGGGAAGAACATGAAAACGAAAAGTTTCAGAAAGCAGCTAAAAATCTCTATGACCTTTTTGTCAAGGCGGAAAGTATCCTGGCATTGAACAACCCGGTGATGATGACGGTGATCTATGGCTGCATTTTGGCGATATCCTGGTTTGGCGCGCGCTTCATCGTGTCCGGCAGCCTTTCCACAGGCAACCTGACCAGCCTGTTCAGCTATGTGATGAGCGTCCTGATGTCTTTGATGATGCTCTCCATGATTTTCGTGATGATCACCATGAGCGCCGCCAGCGGCCGCCGCATCGCGGAGGTGCTCAATGAAGTGCCCGATATGTCCGAGCCGGATCAGCCGGAACAGACCGTTGCGGATGGCAGCATTGACTTCAACCATGTGAGCTTCTCCTACAAACACGGGAGCGGAGAAAAGACGCTGGACGACATCGACCTGCACATCCGCGCAGGCGAGACCATCGGCATCATCGGTGGAACCGGAAGCGGCAAATCCAGCCTGGTCAGCCTGGTCTGCCGCCTGTACGATGTGGACAACGGCAGCGTCTGTGTCGGCGGAAAAGATGTGCGCTCCTATGATACGGAGACCCTGCGCAATCAGGTGGCCGTGGTGCTGCAAAAAAACGTCCTGTTCTCCGGTACGATTTTGGAGAACCTTCGCTGGGGCAAGGAAGACGCCACCGAGGACGAATGCGCCGAGGCCTGTCGTCAGGCCTGCGCGGATGAATTTATCGAGCGCTTCCCCGACGGGTACCATACCTGGATTGAGCAGGGCGGCAGCAATGTTTCCGGCGGCCAGAAACAGCGCCTGTGCATTGCCCGCACACTTTTGAAAAAGCCAAAGATTTTGATTCTGGACGATTCCACCAGCGCCGTGGATACGGCCACCGATGCGAAGATTCGGGCAGCTTTTGCAAAGAAAATTCCCGGAACCACAAAGCTGATCGTGGCGCAACGCATTTCCAGCGTGCAGGACGCCGACCGCATCCTCGTTCTGGACGGCGGAAAAATCAATGGGTTTGACAGCCATGATAACTTGCTCAAGACCAACCCGATCTACCGCGAGATCTATGAGGCGCAGACCCAGGGCGGCGGCGATTTTGATCAGCCTGTCTCGGAAGGAAAGGAAGGTGTTCAGGCATGACTACACAGAAAAACGGAAAAATGAGCGTAGGCCAGCAGCTCCATGCCATGCGACGGGTGCTGGGGTACATCTGTCTCTTATACACCTCTCCGAG
>ENA-OZAF01000899-OZAF01000899.1-human-gut-metagenome-genome-assembly--contig:-NODE-899-length-10499-cov-4.842110_pt1 | contig 10499 bp, 4 predicted proteins | sample MGYA00244207_ERZ653498 | MGnify/ENA primary metagenome ERZ653498 (study PRJEB26926, sample SAMN06165156) | human gut metagenome | biome: ENVO:00009003; feature: ENVO:2100002; material: ENVO:00002003... | reverse complement strand
GGCATACGAGATGACGTCGAGTCTCGTGGGCTCGGAGATGTATATAAGAGACAGGTTCCCAAGCTCATATATCAGGCAAATTCATACTCTTCCGGATTATACGTCAAGGGAGACCGTATTTACTTCACAACTCCCAATATAGAAAAAGATAATACCGGTACAGCCAAAACAAGCGAACTTGTCATCATGTCCGCTAAGCTTGACGGCAGCAACGTGAAGATCCATCACACCATCGCCGCCAACACCATGGCTGTCAATTATATCGAAACAAATAACACCATCTATGCGGTCTATGTTTACGAAAACGTGATCAAATGCGTGAACCTCAACACCAACGAAGTGACCGAAGCCGGTGAGGACATCGCGGCATCCTATACCGACGGGACCACCGTCTATGCCCTTCAGACCGTATATTACACCAACGTTTCGGGCGATGAGGTGGAAGATAAATTCAACAGGATCTGTACCTTTACCCCCGGCGGTGAATTCACGGTCGTTCTGAGCGGCGATACCGAGGTCGAAGGCGTAAACGACATAAAATACACGCTTACCAGAGCCGCCGACGGCAAACTCTTCTATACCGCAACCGGCTCCAACGAAGCGTATGCGGGTACGTTCGTTTTGGAAAACGGAACCGCCAGACGCCTTACTGAAGCATCTAACCTCACTTATTACCACTATAAGAACGGTATAGTGCTCCTCAGCGATTCCTGGGTGGTTTACGCATGGTACGAAGACGGAACCCTCTGCACCGAAAAACTTCTTTACACCTCTTCTTTCACTCCTTATAAGATTATCGGCGATGTCCTTTATTACACCTCCAGCAGTATTCTCTACAAAGTCGACCTTTCCGAAGGAGATCTCAACCGTACGGCTACTGCCCTTAATTCAACTACCATGACAAGCTCGAATTTTACCTATGATATCATCGGCGATGAAATTTTCTTCATAGGTTCTTCAGACAGCCTGCTCCGCAGAGCCGTTATAAATGAGGACGGCGAGATAGTCGAAACCCTTATCAACCTTACCGAAGATTAAAAATATTACCCGAAAGATATTTTCATTCGCGATCTATAAACTTTTGAGGGACAGATATCATCTGTCCCTTTTATGTTGCCGATTGCCGCACCTTTATCCTTTTCTCGGGCATACCGCCGACAATACTTCATCTTCAGAAAAATGCCGCTCCTTTATTCCCCGGATTTCCGCTATGAAAACACTACGTGCCTCTGTCCCCGTAAGGCGTTTCCGCTATGAAAACACTGTCTGCTTCGGGCACCTACGTCGTTTCCGCCTTTTCGGAATACACGGTAATTTGGCCTGAACACTTGTCGACTCTGAATTCTTCCAAGCGTTTTATGAGTGCAATACCGGAATGCCTCCCGTATTTTATACCTGGAGCGTCAATCTCCTTTCCGTTTCTTACTTCCTTCTTCTTTCCTCGGGAAATCTGATCTCAACTCTCGGCAAAGGAATCACATCGTCTCTGCCCTCTTTTATTATTTTTATTTTTGAAATTTTCCTCCTCCGCTCTTTCTCTTTATCGGGATCACTTTTCTTTTGCTCTGCCAAAATATCTCCGTTTTCTTTGCTTTCTTTTAAATCTCTCCCGTTTTTAACGTGCGGGATCGCCGCACTCATCCCGATGAACCCGCTTTCCCCGTATTGAACTTCTTCTTTCGGCTTTTGTTTCGCATTACAGTACATTTCAATTTCCTTCTTCCAGTTTTCGCCGATACCTTCGTTTTTCCTCACGTTGCTCACCACCTTGCTCACAGCCTGAAAATTCAGCCTTACGCCTTCATCATCCTGACAATAACCTGCCGCCCTTCTCATCGGTATACCTATTTTCTCGGCCTCTGCCGCTACGTCGATGTTCGCACCGAGAAAAATAAACTCCCAGCCCTGCAGTCTTCTTGAAGCTATCTTTTCCCTTATCTCTTTATATGTGTAATTTACGCTCGCATTCTCGAGTCCGTCAGTAATGACTATCACGACAGTCTTATTGCCGCACCTGCTCCTCCCCGCTTTTTCAATAGCGTCGCCTACAGCATCAAGCAAAGCCGTACACCCTCCCGCTTCATAATCCTTCCGCGTAAGCTTCTTCACTTTTTCTATCTCCTCACGCTCATGAAGATACACGCTCTTTTCGTTAAAAAGCACCGTGGTTATATAAGCTCTGCCCTCCTCTTTGCGCTGAACATCAAGCATCGTATTGAACCCGCGTATGGTTTCATCGGTATAATACCGCATGGACCCCGACTTATCGAGAATAAATATCACGTCGGTGACAGCTTTCTCTCCTCTGATGTTTTTCCCTCTGCCGCTATAACGACTTTTCTCCCAGCACTCCGACAAATCTTTATTCCGCATGATACTATCTGTACTTTTCATCTAAGTACACCTCCTTATCTCTTATCTGAAAAGATGATACCATATTCCAAAGAATTTTCGGTCGCTTTCCGGGCGACATTCCAATAATAAAACGGACTGCCCGAAAAAGCAGTCCGTTTTACATTTCAGAGGTTTTGCAGTTTCTTCCGAAGTTACGCCGAAATATCTGTCGGCTCTGTGCTTCGGGATCTTGTCTTGTCTGCAGGGCATTGCCCCGTTCTCTCGCCCGACCGGATCCATTTGACCGTATCCGGCCGACAGCTTCACAGCAGGCTCACGGCAGCCGACAAGTTCCAAACGCCGTATAAAAACATTTATTTCGCCGGTCACAAATGTTTTTATCGCGCTGTACCGGTACGACAGCTCACGCTCTGCTGTCCGGCCCGGAAAACCGGGCCGGTATAATCCTGTTTACAGTTCTTACAGTCCGAAATACATCCTCCAAACAGGTACGTTGTAGGTTGCATTGTCCGGGCAAAGCACCGTGATTGAAAGAGGATTGCTCTCCACTTCCGATATGTGTCTTACAAAGTTGGCGTAAGGATACCTCACTCCTTCCTCGTAATAACCCTGAAGCAGAGGCGCCGTCTCTCCCTTGAACTCAAGCGTCTCAAGGCTTGTGCAGCCGTAGAACGCTTTGTCGCCTATTACAAGAAGCGTGCTCGGGAATACCACGTTCTTCACGTAGGTATTGTCTATGAACGCTTCATGACATATCTTGAGAAGTCCTTCGGGAAGCACTATGCTCTCGCTCGTCCCCATATACTTGTATAACGCCGTCTTGTCAGCATTGTATACGCCGCCTTCATACAACGTGAAGTTCGCGTTCTCTTCGCTGATCTCAACTTCGCTTACAGGACATTTATAGAATACACTGGAGAAATCAAATGCACATGTTCCCGCAGGTATCACTACTCTCGTAAGATTCTCGTTTGAAAGGAATACTTCGACTCCGACTTTGCTGAGATTCTGACTTAACACAACTTCGGTGAAGTCGGTATTCTGGAAAGCATAGCTGCTTAAAGTCGTAACTTTGGTAAGATCCATTTCACGGAGATTGTAGCAGTCCGCAAATGCACCGTACCCGACATATTCGAGTTTCGGAGCGATAACGGTCTCTACGGACGCACCATAGAATGCAAGGTCATCGATAGTCGTGACTTCGGGCATGGTGATCGTCTTAAGATAAAGCACGCCTTCCATTACGTTGGACCCTACATACGTAAGCGTATCGGGAGTCGTAAAGTCTACGTCTTCCTTAGCCTTCGGATAAAGGAGCATTTCGGTAAGGCCGGCATTGAAGAGCACGCCGTCAACAGATGCGTAAACAGGATGCCCTTCAGCAACGTTGATCTCGGTTATACCCGTACAGCCTGTAAATACATTTGCAAAGTTAAGATTCACAAGGCAAGCGGGAATATTGATGACTTCGAGAGATACGCAGTTTTCAAATGCCTGATCACCGATCGTTGTCAGAGCGCCCTCAGGGAAAATGATCTGTCTGAGATTAGCACAATTATTGAATGCATAATAGTCGATCGTCTGTACAGTTGCAGGTACGGCATATGTCTCAATACCGGATTCCTCAAATGCATAAGGCCCAATATAAGTAATATTGTCAAGACCGATTACTTCTTTAAGCGAGCTGGTTCCTGCGAACGTAAGGACATCAACATAGGTATAGCTCGTATTAAGGAATTCGATCCTCTCGAGTGAAGTACAGTTATATGCTATCTGATAAGGAATTTCCTCTATAAATTCGGGTACGATTATTTCCTTGATCGAGGTACATCCGCTGAAGGAATAGCAATCGCTGTCAAGCTCTGTTATACCTGACGGAAGAGTCACGGAAAGCAGATTCTCACAATCGGTCCATACAGCGCCGCCTATTTCGGTGACTGTTTCGGGGAATACAAGGTCCACTATTCCGGAAGCCCTGAGCGCATAGTTTCCGAATGAAGTTATCTGTGCACCGTTGTAGTCTATTTCGGTAAGATTCACACAATCGAAGAAACAGCCTTCGGGTATAGCAGTTATGCCTTCATGCAGCACAACGCCTTCAATAAGCTTATCTTCCCTGAATTCTATCATACCGGAACCGACAAACAACGTATAACTTATAGAGTCTATTGAAGCATAGATATCGGGTTCTCCGTAATACTCGCCGTGCGAGAACTGGAAGTCTGCAAGCTCGGTAACGGTTTCGGGAACTATGAATGTTCCTTCATACTGCCAGCTTGAAGGCATATACATCTTAGTCTTATTCACGTCATAAACTACCTGAGTCTCTTCGTCGAAAATAAGCTTGGTGTTGCCTTCTCCTAAGGTATAATGAGTGAGCTTGGGAGAATTTGCAAAGCAGTTTTTCCCTATGTAACCCACATCGCCATAGAATACCACGCTTTCAAGCTCAGGACAGCTGCTGAAGGAAACACCGTTTATGCTTTCAACGTCGCCGTAGAATATAACTTCCTTAAGTTTGGGCATAGCGCAAATACCAAACGAATTTCTGAAGCTTGGGCCATTAGGACCTTCTTCAATGATTAAGAAACCTAAATTGCCCTGATCCGCGTTGAATATCATAGTCTCAATGCTGTCGAGACCAATAAAGTCATTTCCGCTGGCAAATCCGTTAGAATCAAGATCAAGTCTTCCGTTTACTTCCAATGTCTTGAGCGCGGGAAGCTCGACAAATGTGTCGTAAAGAACAAGGTCGGCATTGATAGTCAGCTTTTCAAGCTTTGTAAGGGCCGAGAAAGTCCACTGACCTACCGTAAGGCCCTCAATATCGGGAATCACCAGCTCGGTAAGAGAAACGCAGAAAAGGAATGCAGAGTCGCCCAAGGTTTTAAGGTTAGGCATGGACGCAAGGTCAAGCTCCTTGAGGCTGATACAGCCGCCGAAAGCATCCGCTTCGATTGTTTCTATGGTTGAGGGGAAGCTTACGCTCTGAAGATTGCTTGCCATCATAAACGCCGAATATCCGATAGAAGTCACGCCCTCGGGAATAACCACGCTGGTTATGGTCTTATTGTCCCTGAACACTTCGCCGCCTATTTCAGTGACTCCGTCCGGAATGACCACCTCTCCGCCTTCGCCGTTATACGCTATAAGCACGCCGTCTTCGATCACGAATTCGGGAGCGTCTTCATCGGCATTGGGACGGACGGTTTCGGAGCTTCCGATCGTAACCGTCATATAATCGGAAAGCAAAACTTTGGTTCCGTCGGCTTTCTGCACATAGGTATTGCCGTTTATATTGATCAAGTCTAATGAATCATGGATCGAGCTGCCTGAAGCTTCAGTTCCGCCGGCATAAGGAGTTTCAATTTCATATATTACGCTGTTGAGAGCATAGTCAACGAATTCCACAGAAAGCTTTCCGTCAACTATTTTGTCTTTCAAAGCGGTTATATCATATGTAACGGTATTGGTAAGTCCTTTGTTGAAGGTATAGACAGGCTCATATGCTTCCATAAGCGAAACAAGACCGCCTTCTCCTTCGGTATAGAGAGCAAAGTTCATAAGATAGTGATTGTCATATACATCCATCTTAAGAAGATATCTGCCGTTTTCTTCAACTATCTCGGCTTTTTCGAGGGTAGGAGCTTCAAGGTCCACATAAACGGGATATGTAAGGGTTTCATATATGCCCTTTTCGTAATCCCAGTATGCCACTATCTCATAATAAAGCTGCTGGTTGTTGGCAAAAGAATTCGCGTCAACAGTAAGTCCGCTGATATTAAGCTGAGATAACATCAAAGAATAGCCGTTATAAAGGTATGTCTTCGTAAGAGCGTAAATAATATCGTTTGCATAGTATGTTCCGCTCAGAGGATCCACAAGATTGAATTCACCCACTTCCACATTGCGGTATGTTGTTAATAAAACAGTGCTTATTTCCGTATTTATACCGATAGCTGCCTTGTCATAGGTAGCTTCGGGAGCCTCGAGATAACCGGCGGGAAGAGCATACAAAGGAGAATACATTCCTATCTGATACTTAGCCGATAAAGAAGTAGATCCGGGAATAGCTACTGTCACTTGCAAGCTGTTAGGATAAAGCTGTCTGTCATAGTTTCCGGATATGGCTTCGTCGATCAGCGTGGGTTCGAACATGGGAAGATGATCCCAATCGCCGTAGAAGCTGATGAAAGGAATGGAAAGGTCATAGCTGCCTTCGTCAAGAGCTTTGAGAGTGGCAAAGCCTTCCACATACATGCCGTTCACAAAGGTTTCGTCAAGATACTTCTTGTTCGCTTCGGTAAGCTCTATAACTACCTTTATTGCAGCAGTCGTGCCTGCTTCAACGGTAACCGTATTGCCCGCAAGAGCACCGTTTCTCACGCTGACCGTGATGCCGGCGTCATTGAACATATACGCCTGTTCGAGTACGCCCAATCTTTCAACATTCATGGGAGACAAAGTCATTCCGACAGTCTCGCTGAATACCAATGCACCAACATCATAACTCAGAGCCGTGTCGCCGAAGTTCACAAGATTGAAGTTAAGCGTATAGATACCGCTCTTATCGATATCGCTGCCGAGATTGAGCTTCACTCTGTCACTGCCGGTAACCGTAAGATAAGCTTTCGTGTTTACTGCTGCATTTATGTCCGTGAGTCCGGCGCCCTGATGACGAGGAGATTCGGGATTGCCGTTTTCATCCTCGATTATTTGAGCCGTGCTCATGAGAAGCTGATATATGAGCGTCTTCATTTCCCTGCTTGTAAGATTGGGGAATACACTCTTTACATATTCCTTCATTACAAGCGTAGCGGATCCCTGGTTGGGGCTGGACATACTCGTTCCGCTCATATACTCGTAATCCACGTCAAGACCGTTTACGAGAACATAATAAGAAGGCACGGAAGAATAAATGTTTCCGCCGGGTGCAAGCAGATCGATACCTATATCAAGACTCTTCGTGGGACCCCATGAAGAAAATTCCGAAATGGTTATTTCAATATCGGATCCGTTAACAGTGATCACTTTATTCTCAGCCGCAGCAAGCATGTCGCCTACCGTTTTGGTAACAGCCGCGGTAGGTATGCTTCCGTCATTTATTACCGCTGAAATCAAAGTGTCGTCCGTATTGTGGATAAGCACGCCGATAGCACCGGCTGCTGCAGCATTATTTACCTTGTCGGCAAAAGAAAGCTCGCCGCGCATCACAAGCGCTATCTTGCCCGCCACGTCTATTCCTTCGTAATCCTCAGGTGCTCCGAGTCCCGGTACTACTACGTATTCAAACTCTCCGCTCTCCTCACCGTTAAGTATATCGTAAAAATTGTTCTTTTGGGAATTCTCGTTCGCACTGTTTGTTATTCTGTACTTTGCACCTTCAAAGTGTATGTACTGAGATATCCCGGAATTTACGGAACCGGATGTGAATACCGACAGATATGAACCCGGCTTTCCGATAACACCGGTATCGGGATTCTCGGGAAGGTTACCGTTCGCCGCGTATCCGACAGAATAATCGTTACCGGCTGAAGCGTTTACTATGAGACCTACTCTCTCGGCAAGATCATATGCCGTATTGAGATAATTATAAGAAGCATTCGTTTCACGCTCAGGACCGCAGCCCGATCCGATACTGATATTTACAGCGTCGGCTCCGAGTATTATGGCGTCGCCAAGCGCTACCACAACATTGTCAAGCGATACGGCGCCCGTTTCATCTGATCCTACCTTCATCGCGGCGATCTGTGCATTATACGCGGCGCTCTTGATAGTGTCGCTGTATCCTGCAGCTATGCCCGCTACGTGCGTGCCGTGCTCAAGCCCGAGCCCCATATAATATGAGAATATGTCGGGAACAGGATCATTGTCGCCGTCTGCATAGTCAAAACCGAAAGGTATCTTGCCGGAATAGTATACGTCTGCTGCCGTGTATCCGCCGAAATTGTAGCTGGCATACATGCTCGACATCACACTCTCTACATATTCGTATGATACAAGCTGTCCCTCAGGCTCGGTCGCAAAGGCTTCGTGCCATACGTCTACGCCCGAGTCAATTATGGCTATGAGCGTACCCTTGCCCGTATACGATGTGTCATTCAGAAGCTGCCCCATGGAATCTATGTACGTAGCTTCTATACTGTTCTCCGGAAGCTCAGGCACCGAGAAAGTCTCCGCTATACAATACTCCACGCCGTCAAGCGCGCTCATCTTCTTGTATTCGCCGTACTTCATGGTCACCGAAAATCCGTCCATAAGCGTCATGAGACTGTACTTGAATTCGTACTCTATCCCAAGCTCGTCCATCTTCGCAAGAACCGCTTCCTGCTTGCTTATCATCGCCGCGGTAAATCCCTTACCCTCGGCAGACGATATGAATTCTGCTACACTTACTCCGGGATTCATGTCAAGATAACTCTCAACAAGACTCCCCTCTCCTAAACTGATTATAACACTGACTTCATCAGCAGCATTATAAGTGTTTTCCGCTTCATTTTCTTCAATCGCGGAATAATTAAGGTCTATCCCGTCTACTATCGTCTTGTCCGAAAGCTTGAAATTGAGCTCACCGGTCAATAACTCATTGTTTTCGGGATCGAATCCGTTCTGGCAGGCCGCAAACATTACAAGCAGTGCGCACACCGCAATTATAAGCGCCACCATCGAAAACCTTTTACTGTTTTTCATATTCTTCCTCCTGTGATTATTTGAGTCGGTCATCGCATAAACGATATTCCGCCCACGTTAATTATTCTCTCACATCTCGTCAGATTTGTCAAGCATTTTTTTTCACAACATTACTATAACATTTTATCTGCTTAATGCGCAATACCCCCCACCTACACCGCACTCTTTAAAGCCTCTCCTAAATTTACCCGATCCCGCAACCTCCTTGAAATACACGTTTTCTGCTTCAGTGCGCATCCTTCCTCTCCGAACTTTTCCCCGATTCCTTTTATCGGAGTCCGCTTTCTGCTTCAATCATCTCCGCTTCCTTCCGATAGCTGTCCTTCTTCCTCTTCCACGTCCTCTTCAAACCCGACTATAACTTCCGCTATCTCCTTCATGTGCTCATAAAGCTCCATAGGTACGTAAAATGAGTACTCCTCCAGAAAACTGCCGGCCCTTAACGTGAACCCGCTGCCCAGCTTCTTCTTCAGCAAGTACGGCAGCTCCTTCATCTCAAAAGCCTTACTGAGCATCTCTCCCTTGAACGCCTCAACCTCACATAATAATACTATGTCGTCGCTCCTTTCTGTCCTCACCTTCTTGCTCCCGCAATACGGACACTCTCCACTTTCATCAAATACCCTGCTGCACTTCTCACAATACATTGTAATCCTCCTTATTCTCTTCTCCGCTATTTTGAACAGCCCTCCGACATTTACGAATGATTTCCCGTACTCAGGCTAAACAGTACTGCATCACACAACACATAGGTCAATATCATATTCATCGGCATTGAGTCAACTTTTTTGTTTACCCCGCACAGCTTATATCTTATAAATTCACCACACCGCTATATCCCGACTGTCCCGACGCGAATATTCCCGACAGCCCCTTGAATATCCAGACTGCACCGTAATTTCCCGACTGCGCCGTAATTTCCCGGCTGCCCCTTGAATATCCCGACAGCACCGTAATATCCCGACTGAACAGGTGTTTTCCGGAAATAACGCTTTTCAGACAAAAAAAGCCGGGGTTAAGGTGTCTGGTTTATAATCCGCTTTTATAATCCGCGCCATAAAAACATACGTTATTCCTCTTCCTCTAACAGCCCGTACGCCCGATAATAGGACAGAAACGCCTGAAGCTGCAGTTTGCTCGCAAACAGCTGACGGAAAGTAACGGTTTTCTCCTTGCCTTCCGCTTTCAGCTGAGCCATCTTCTCCACAGTAGATTCATATTGCGACAAGATCGTTTTTAACATATTTTCAAAAGCATCTAATCTCTTTCCGTCCATTTTTTCACCGATTTCCTTTCCGCCGTGACAACAGATTCCGTATAAGCACTCTCTAAATACGGGATCTCCTCATCTTTCCGATTTGTCTGTAAGCATGCTTCATCTTCCCTTTCGAACTCGGCATGCCGTCTTACTGTAATCTGTTCCCGGATTTTCCCCGAATGTCACCCAAATATTA
>ENA-OZAF01000891-OZAF01000891.1-human-gut-metagenome-genome-assembly--contig:-NODE-891-length-10549-cov-3.776825_pt1 | contig 10549 bp, 8 predicted proteins | sample MGYA00244207_ERZ653498 | MGnify/ENA primary metagenome ERZ653498 (study PRJEB26926, sample SAMN06165156) | human gut metagenome | biome: ENVO:00009003; feature: ENVO:2100002; material: ENVO:00002003... | reverse complement strand
GCTGCTGCGCTGCATCGAGCAGGAGCACGAAAAGGCGTAGCGCCGCGCCCGCATAAGGGGGGGGATGCGCCAAGCTCCGCGCGCAACCGCGCGTGATGCTGCGGGGTGGGGCGTTGTTTGGATCGATTGGCCCAGCCATGCAGGCGCACGGCAGGTACCCAGCCGCATGGCCCGGACGCCGTCCGATTTGATCGGCGCAGCCCCGCACAAGGCGGACGCGGGCTCACAGAAACGCGGCATGGCGGCGCCGTTTGGCTCGTTCAAGCGCGGACTGCAAAACGCGCAGGCGCACGGCAGAGTAAGCGCAAGGGCCTTGTTTGCCCTCGCCTGCCGCCGCGGCGCATCATGTTCCGCACAGCGCCCCTGCTCTGCGCATCCCGCTGCCGGGAGGCAACGTTCAACCGTTTCAACCGCCAAAGCGGCGGCCGGTCAGATTCAGTTTGTCAAAACAGAAGCGGGCCTGCGGGGTCCGCTTTCATCGCTTTTACAGACATTTGCCCGCAATCGATTTTCCTGCGCGGCCAAATCCTGCCGCTTCAGGTGGCCATTTCGCGCAGCTTTTTCAGGATGCGCGCCTCCAGGCGCGACACCTGCACCTGCGACACGCCGAGCACGCGGGCCACCTGCGCCTGCGTGCGGTCCTTGAAATAGCGCATGACGATGATCTGGCGCTCGCGCGCGTCGAGCCGCAGCAGCAGGTCCTTGAGCAGCAGCCGGTCGAGCGTGCGCAGCTCGCAGTCCGGATCGGAGAGATATTCCACGCGCGCGGCCCCGTCCTCGTCGTCGAAGCGGCTCTCGCTCAGCGACAGGCAGGGGCGCCCGGCGTCGAGCGCGAGCGCGACCTCCTCGGCGTCCACGCCCAGCTCCCGCGCAACGTCCTGCACGCCGGGCTCGCGCCCCGTCTGCCGCCGCAGGCGCTCCTGCGCGGCGGCGGCGCGCGCGGCCAGCTCCCGCACCGAACGGCTGACCTTGACCGTGCCGTCGTCGCGCAGGAAGCGCCGGATCTCGCCGGCGATCATGGGCACGGCGTAGGTGGAGAAGCGCACGTCAAAGCGCGTGTCGAAGTGCTGCACGGCCTTGACCAGCCCCAGGCAGCCAAGCTGGTAGAGGTCGTCGTAATCGACGCCGCGGCCCAGATATTTGCGCACGATGGACTTGACCAGGGCGAGGTTGCGCTGCACGAGCGTCTCCTCCGCATCGCGGTCGCCCGCGTGCGCGCGCTCGAGCAGGGCGCGCGTCTGCTCGGGCGTGAGCGGGGCGCGCCCGTCCCCGTCCGGCGGCGCGCCGCGCTGCGGGGCCGGCCGGTCGGTCATGGCTCGCTGCGCCGCCCGATCCGCTTTTTGAGCGTGACGGTCGTCCCGCTGCCGGCGGCGGACTCGACGACGACCTCCTCCATGAACGCCTCCATGACGGTGAAGCCCATGCCGGAGCGCTCCAGCTCCGGGCGGGAGGTATAGAACGGCTGGCGCGCCTGCTCGATGTCGCCGATGCCCACGCCGTCGTCGTGCACGACGGCGGTGAACAGATCGCCGTCGATCGTGCAGTCGAGCCGCACCGTGCCGGGCCCGTTTTCATAGCCGTGGATGATGGCGTTGGTCACCGCCTCCGACACGGCGGTGCGGATATCCGACAGCTCCTCGATGGTCGGGTTCATCTGCGTGGCGAACGCCGCCGCGCACGAGCGCGCGAACCCCTCGTTCTGCGACAGGCTTGCAAACTGCAAGCGCATCTGATTATCTGCCATGTAAGCCCCTCCTGTTTCCTCACCCGCGCTCCACGAGCGCATACAGCCCCGACATGCGGAAGATGCGGTCAACGGGCGTGCGCACGCCCGAGAGGATCATCCTGCCGCCGCGCGCGGCCAGCGTGCGGTAGCGCCCGAGCACCACGCCGAGCCCCGCGCTGTCCATGAACGTGACGCCGGTCATGTCGAGCTGGAGCTCGCGCACGGTCACGTCGCACAGCACCGCGTCGAGCATGCCGCGCGCCTTCTCCGCGCTGTGGTGATCCAGCTCGCCCGAGAGGTAGACGACGATCCGCTGCCCGCGGCGAACGGCCCTGATATCCATGTGGTTGTCCTCCTGTGTCTTGTGCGTCTTATTATGTTCGGGCGGCAAATTTTGCCTCCTGCCTCGAAAATGCTGTTGCTTTGTCGGATCGATGGCGCTTGCTGCGCACGGGCGCAGAATGGCCCGGTATGTTCAGTCTGCCCCGGTTCATATGCTTTTATACCGGGCGCGGGCCTGCCCCGCGCGCCGCGATCTCGGACAAAGGGGGGGATGCGCCATGCGCGTGCTGCGCGCCGTGCTCGCGCTGCTCATCGCCGCGTTTTTGCTGCTCGCACCGCCGCGGCTGCTGCGCGGCCTTGCGGGCGTTTTCCCGCGCGGCGTGACGGAGCAGGAGCCGCCGGCGTGGGAAGGGATCATAGAGCTGTGGCACATCGTGGACTTTCGCGCCTACCAGGGCAGCGTCACGCAGCACCTGCGCGCGCAGGCGGATGCCTTTTGCCGGGCGCACCCCGGCGTATACATCGAGGTGACGGGCATGTCGGTCGAGGCGTTTGAGCAGCGGTATGCGCGCGGCGAACGGCCGGACGCCTACTCCTTCCCCTGCGGGCTGCTGTACCGGGAGCAGCTGCGGCCGCTGCCGGAGGCGCCGGAGGGGATCGCCGCGCTGCGCGGCGGGCTGCACGCGGCGGAGGCGGACGGCGCGGTATACGCCGTACCGTACCTGATGAGCGGGTATTTCCTGCTGATGGACCCGCAGAGCGCCCTGCTCACGGGCGGCCGGACGCCCGCGTCGCTTGACGAGGCGCCGCTGCAGGAGGCGCTCGAGGCCGGCCGGTTGGAAGCGCCCGCGGTATACGCCGCTCTGCTCGGCCTGACCGGCGAACCGGCGGAGGCGGGCGCGTTCCGCGCGGGCAGGGCCGGCATGGCCCTGGCCGACGCGCGCGCGCTGGGCGATCTAAGGCGCGCCGAGGACGGGAACCTGCTCTTTGACGCGCTGCCGGCCACGGCGTACACCGACCAGGTGCAGTACCTGGGCGCGGCCGCCCGGACGGATGAGACGCGCGCGGCCATCGTCGCCGCGCTGTGCGATTTCCTGCTGGAGGACGCGCAGCAGGCGCAGCTTTCCTCGCTGGGCGCGCTGCCGGCGACGGGGGCGGACGCCGCCTATGCCGAGCGGTTGCTGTCGGACTGGAACGCCGCCTGCGGCGAGGTCGTGTCGCCCGACCCGTTCCTCTACCAGCGCCACCGCGAGGCGCTCGAGGCCGACGCGCTGCGCGCGCTCAGCGGCGAGGGAGGCGCGGCGGAGGCGTTTTACGAGCGGCTCGCGCTCGTGCTGGGGCGGTAAAATCGGTTGTGCTGGGGCGGCAAAATTGGTATAATTGGCGTATGAGTGAATTGGGCCAGAGCATAGCGCGCGCGCTCGCCGCGCGCGGCGTCGCCGGCGTGCAGGTGGACGTGCCCCTTGCGCGGCTGACGAGCTTTCGCATCGGCGGGCCGGCCGCGGCCGTGGCCGCGGTGGAGGACGCGGCGCAGCTGATGGCCGCGCTGGAGGCGTGCCGCGAAAACGGCTTTCCCTTCTGCGTGCTCGGCAACGGGACGAACGTGCTCGCGCCGGACGAGGGCTATGCGGGCCTCGTGCTGCGCCTCAGACCGGAGGCGCCGCGCTTTGACGGCCGCCGGGCCGTCTGCGGGGCGGGGACGCCCCTGTCCGCATTGGCAAAGGCGTGCCTTGGCCGCGGCCTTGCCGGGCTGGAGGCGCTTGCCGGCATCCCGGGTACGGTCGGCGGCGCGTGCGCGATGAACGCGGGCGCCTATGGCGCGCAGCTGTCGGACGTGCTCGTGTCCGTCCTTGCGCTGCGGGACGGGCGCGTGGAGGAGATCCCCGTGCGCGCGGGCGATATGGGTTACCGCAAAAGCCCGTTTGCCGCGCCGGGCTGCATCGTGCTCGCGGCCGCATGCGCGCTCACGGAGGACGACGGCGGCGCGGCGGCGCGCATGGAGGCGTTCGCCCGCGCCCGGCGGGAGAAGCAGCCGCTTTCTCTCCCCTCGGCTGGCAGCGTGTTCAAGCGGCCGGAGGGGCATTTTGCCGGCGCGCTGATCGAGCAGTGCGGCCTCAAGGGCGCGCGCGTGGGCGGCGCGGAGGTGAGCGCGCTGCACGCCGGGTTCATCGTCAACCGCGGCGGCGCGACCTGCGCCGACGTGCTCGCGCTGATGACGCGCGTGCAGGACGCCGTATTTGCGCGCACCGGGGTACGCCTCGAGCGCGAGGTCAGGCTGTTTTCGGAGCTGTAGCGGCGGTTTCTGTTTGGGGAAGGAGGGCGTTTGCATGTACCTTTTGATCGTATCGGGCCTGTCGGGCGCGGGCAAGTCGCTCTGCCTCAACTGCCTGGAGGAGCAGGGCTATTTCTGCGTGGACAACCTTCCCTCGCCGCTGCTGGGCGGGTTTGTGGAGCTGTGCCGGGAGGCGGTGCCGCGCATCCGCCGCGCCGCCGTGACCATCGACAGCCGGGAGAGCCTGCTCTCGCGCCGGCCGCAGGCCATCCTCGAGCGGCTCGACGCGTTGAACGCGCCCTACGAGATCCTGTTCCTCGACGCGCGCGACGACATCCTGCGCAAGCGCTACAACGAGTCGCGCCGCCGCCATCCGCTCGGCGACGCGGGCGACGCGAACACCGGCGTGCAGCGCGAGCGCGCGTTTTTGCAGGCCATCCGCAACCGCGCCAGCTATGTGCTCGATACCAGCGACATCCGTCCGCGCGACCTGCCGCGCACCATCGCCAAGGTGCTGCCCGAATATGAGAGCCGCGAGGCGACGCTGCTGATCTGCAGCTTCGGCTACAAGCGCGGCGTGCCCGTGGACGCGGACCTGGTGTTCGACATGCGCTTTTTGCCCAACCCCTTCTATGTCGAGGCGCTGCGCCCGCTCTCCGGGCTCGATCAGGCGCTGAGCGATTATGTGTTCGCGCAGCCGTCCGCCAGGGAATTTCTCGACGAGGTGGAGCGGATGCTCGAGCGGACGCTGCCGCTGTTTCAGGAGCAGGACAAGCGCATCCTGCGCGTATGCTTTGGCTGCACGGGCGGGCGGCGCCGCTCCGTGGCCGCCGCGGAGGAGCTGGCGCGGCGCTTCCACGGGCGCGGCGTGAACGTGCGCGTGTACCACCGCGACCTGGTGGCGGAGGCGGACGATATCGCGCAGCGCTTTTCCATCGACAGCTGAGGAGGGGCAAGGATGTCCTTTTCCACGCAGATCAAGGAGGAGCTGTGCCGCATCCGGCCAAAGGCGGAGCGGGAGCAGCGCGCGCAGCTGGCGGGGCTGACGCGCACCTGCGCCTCGCTGCGCCTCGGGCGGCGCGCGGCGCAGGTGCTCTACCAGAGCGAATCGCCCGCTGTCGTACGGCACATCGCGCAGCTGTGCGGCGCGCTCTACCGGCTTGACGCGGTGACCATGCTGCGCGAGCAGGCGCACCGGCGGCAGCCGCTGACGGTGCTCTCGCTCTCCGGGCCGGACTGCCGCCGCCTGCTGGCCGATACCGGCGTGCTCGGCGAGGGGGACGGCGGCGCCACGCTCGCGCCGCGCATCCCGCCCGCGCTCGTATCCGAGCCGGAGTGCCGCCGCGCGTTCCTGCGCGGGGCGTTCCTGGGCAGCGGCTCGTGCAGCGCGCCGTCGTCGGGCTACCATCTGGAGATCGTGTGCCGCACGGAGGCGTTCGCCGCGGAACTGGTGCCGCTCATCCGCACGTTCGGCCCCGAGGCGAAGGCGACCTGCCGCCGCGGCCGGCCGCTGGTCTACCTCAAGGGGGACGAGGTGGCGGGCTTCCTCGCGCTCGTGGGCGCCAGCGCCGCCGCGCTCTCGTTTGAGGATACGCGCGCCGTGCGCGACTACCGCAACTATCTCAACCGCCGCAACAACTGCGAGACGGCCAACATCGGCAAGACCATCAATGCCGGGCTCGACCAGCTGCGCGCCATCGAGGCCATCGAGGCGCGTATGCCGCTGAGCGAGCTGCCCGCGCCGCTGTACGAAGCCGCCCGGCTGCGCCTTGCCCACCCGGACGCCACGCTGCAGGAGCTGGCCGACCTTGCGGAGATCGGCAAGAGCGGCATGAACCACCGGCTCGCGCGGCTGATGCGCCTTGCCGCGGAGCTCACCCCGTGACGCCCCGCCGGAGCGCATGCCGCCGGGCGCGAACAAGGAGCTGCCCATGACCCCGTTTGTCCATCTGCATGTGCATACGCAGTACAGCCTGCTCGACGGCGCGGCGCGCATCGACGAGCTGGTCGCGCGCGCCAAGGCGCTCGGCCAGGACGCGCTGGCCATCACCGACCACGGCGTGATGTACGGCGTGATCGATTTTTACAAGGCCTGCAAGCGGGAGGGGATCAAGCCCATCCTCGGCATGGAGGCCTACGTCGCGCCGCGCTCCATGCGCGACCGCGAGGGCGCGCAGGACCGCGAATACGCGCACCTGGTGCTGCTGGCCAAAAACGACGCCGGCTACCGCAACCTGATGCAGCTTGCCAGCGAGGCGTTCCTGCACGGCTTCTACTACAAGCCGCGCATCGACTACGACCTGCTCGAGGCGCACGCGGAGGGGCTCGTCTGCCTGTCGGCCTGCCTGGCGGGCGACATTCCGCAGGCGCTGCTCTCCGGCCGCTATGACGATGCAAAGCGCCTGGGCGAGCGGCTGCACCGCATGTTCGGGGACGATTTCTACATCGAATTGCAGGACCACGGCCTGCCCGAGCAGCGGCGCATCCTGCCGGGGCTGCGCGCGCTGGCCAGGGAGCTGGGCGTCAAAACCGTGGCGACCAACGACGTGCACTACGTCGGCCGGGAGGACGCCGAGGCGCAGGACGTGCTGCTGTGCATCCAGACGCAGCGCTTTGTGGACGAGCCCAACCGCATGCGCATGGAGGCGGACGAGTTCTTCCTCAAATCCGGCGACGAGATGGCCGCCGCGCTGCCGGACGATCCGGACGCGCTCGCCGCCACGCGCGAGATCGCGGACAAGTGCAGCGTGGAGATCGCCTTCGGCGTGCGCCGCCTGCCCCGCTACACCGCGCCGGACGGGCTCGACAATGAGACGTACCTCAGGCGCCTGTGCGCCGAGGGCATGCACAAAAAGCTCGGCGGCGGGGACGAGGCCGCCTGGGAGCGGCTCAACTACGAGCTCGGCGTGATCGTGCGCATGGGCTTTGTGGACTACTACCTGATCGTGTGGGATTTCATCCACTTTGCCAAGACGCACGGCATCGCCGTGGGTCCGGGGCGCGGCAGCGGCGCGGGGAGCCTCGCGGCGTACTGCATGGACATTACGGACGTGGACCCGCTCAAATACGGGCTGCTGTTTGAACGGTTTTTGAACCCGGAGCGCGTGTCCATGCCGGATTTTGACGTGGATTTCTGCTACGAGCGGCGGCAGGAGGTCATCGACTACGTGGCCCGCAAGTACGGCGAGGGGCACGTGGCGCAGATCATCACCTTCGGCACCATGGCCGCGCGCGCCGTGCTGCGCGACGTGGGGCGCGTGCTGCGCGTGCCGTATGCGGACGTGGACCGGCTGGCCAAGCTCGTGCCCGCGGCGCTGAACATGACGCTCTCGCAGGCGCTTCACCTCTCGCCGGAGCTGCGCGCGCTGCACGAGAACGACCCCGTGATGCAGAAGGTCATCGACCTGTCGCTCCGGCTCGAGGGCCTGCCGCGCCACAGCTCCACGCACGCGGCGGGCGTGGTCATCTCCGGCGTGCCGCTGACGGACGTGGTGCCGCTGCAGCTCAACGACGTGGTCGTCACGACGCAGTTCCCCATGGGCACGCTCGAGGAGCTGGGGCTGCTGAAGATGGACTTCCTCGGCCTGCGCACGCTCACGGTCATCCGCGACGCGCTCAGCTACATCGAGCAGGGCGGCAAGCCCGCGCCCGACCTGGACACGCAGGCGTTCGACGACCCGGCCGTCTACGAAATGATCGCCCGCGGCGATACCGACGGCGTGTTCCAGCTCGAATCCGCCGGGATGCGGCAGTTCCTGCGCCAGCTCCGGCCCAGCTGCTTTGAGGACCTGATCGCCGGCATCTCGCTCTACCGGCCCGGGCCGATGGAGCAGATCCCGCGCTATGTACGCGGCAAGCACGACCCCTCGAGCGTCGTCTACGAGCACCCGCTGCTCGAGCCCATCCTGCGCACCACCTACGGCTGCATGGTCTATCAGGAGCAGGTCATGGAGATCGTGCGCGCGCTGGCGGGTTATTCCTACGGCCGCTCGGACCTGGTGCGCCGCGCCATGGCCAAAAAGAAGCACGACGTGATGGCCCACGAGCGCGAGTCCTTCGTCCACGGCGCGGACGGCGTGGAGGGTGCGGTGCGCCGCGGCGTGCCGGAGGACGTGGCAAACCGCATCTTCGACGAGATGATGGACTTTGCCTCCTACGCGTTCAACAAATCGCACGCCGCCGGCTATGCGGTGCTGGCCTACCGCACCGCCTACCTCAAGCGCCACTACCCGGTCGAGTTCATGACGGCGCTCATCAACAGCTATATGGGCACGAGCGACAAGGTCGCCGAATACGTCTATTCCGCGCAGCGGCAGGGCATCCGCACGCTGCCGCCGGATGTGAACCGCAGCCGGGCGCGCTTTTCGGTCGAGGACGGCGCCATCCGCTTCGGCCTTGCGGCCGTGCGCGGCGTGGGCAGCGCCGTGATGGAGGAGATGGTCGCCTGCCGCGAACGCGACGGCGCGTTCAGGAGCTTCTTCGACTTTTGCGAGCGCACCGCCGGGCTCAACAAGCGCATGCTCGAATCGCTCATCTGCGCCGGCTGCTTCGACAGCATGGGCGCAGGGCGCGCGCAGCTGCTGGCCGTGTACGAGCAGGCGCTCGACGGCGCCGCCGCCGCGCGGCGCGTGCGCGAGGCGGGGCAGCTTTCGCTCTTCGACCTGGGCGGCGGGCAGGACATGCTGCAAGGCGCCGCCATGCGCCTGCCGGACGTGCCGGAGATGCGCCAGCCGCTGCTGCTGGCGCGCGAGCGCGAGGCCACGGGCATGTACCTCTCCGGCCACCCGCTGGACAGCTACCGCGCCGCGCTGGACGCGCTGAGCGTCACGGTCGCGGATCTGCAGGAGGCCGACGGCATGATCGGCGTGGCCGACAACGCGTCCGTGCAGGTGGGCGGCCTGCTCACCGCCTGCCGGCAAAAGCCCACCAAATCCGGCAGCGGGCTCATGGGCTACGCGGTGCTCGAGGGCGTGACCGGCAGCTGCGAGGCGGTGCTCTTCCCGCGCACGCTGCAGCAGTACGGCGAGCTGTTTCTGGACGATACGCCCGTGCTCGTGAGCGGGCGGCTCAACATCCGCGAGGATCGCGCCAACTCGCTGCTGATCGAACGGATGCAGCCGCTTGGCGACGCGCTCGTGCGCACGCTCTACCTGCGCCTGCCCGCGCTCACGGACGAGCAGATGCGCCGGGCCGTGACGTTTTTGCAGGCGCACCCGGGCAAATCGCCCGTGGTGCTGGTGGACGCGGGCAAGCGCCTGCAGCGGCAGGCGCCGCCCAGCCTCCATTTCGACGCGACGGATGACACGCTGCGCGAGGCGGAGGAACTCTTTGGAAGGGAAAACGTCAAGTATCAATGAAGCAGAACCGGGTGCCGCCCGTCAAAAAGAACGATGAACTGACGCTCGAGATCGCCGCGCTCACCGGCGAGGGGCAGGGCGTCGCCCGCACGGAGGGCTACGCCGTGTTCGTGCCCGGCGCACTGCCGCACGAGCGCGTGCGCGCGCATGTGATCAAGGTCACGCCCGGCTATGCCGTGGCCAAGCCGCTCGAAACGCTCGCGGCCGCGCCGGAGCGCGTGCGCCCCGCCTGCCCGGCCTATCCGGTCTGCGGCGGCTGCACGCTGCAGCACCTCGACTATGCGGCGCAGCTCGACTTCAAGCGGCAGCTCGTCGTGGACGCGCTCGAGCGGCTCGGCGGCTTCGCCGCGCCCCCCGTCGCCCCCGTGCGCGGCATGGACGATCCGTGGCGCTACCGCAACAAGGGCAGCTTCCCCTTCGGCAGCGTGGACGGACGCCCGGCGTTCGGCTTCTATGCGCCGCGCAGCCACCGGCTCGTGCCGGTCGCGGACTGCCCGATCCAGGACGCGCGCGTGGTGGATATCGCCCGGCGCGTGCAGGAATGGGCCGCGTGCTATGGCGTCGCGCCCTATGACGAGACGGCCCGCAGCGGCGTGCTGCGGCATGTGATGGCGCGCGTGACGGCCGCGGGCGAAGCGATGGCGGTGATCGTATCGGCGGCAAAGCGCCTGCCGCATGCGGATGCGCTGCTGGCCTTCCTGCCGGATGTGGACAGCGTCTACCTCAACGTCAACCGCGCGGATACGAACGTGATCTTCGGGCCGGAGTTCCGCCTGCTCAGCGGCAAGCCCGCGCTCGAGGAGCGCATCGGCGGCCTGACGTTTTCGGTCAGCCCGCAATCGTTTTTACAGGTCAACGCACGGCAGGTCGCCGTGCTCTACGGAGAGGCGGTGCGCCTGCTCGCCCCCGCGC
>ENA-OZAF01000890-OZAF01000890.1-human-gut-metagenome-genome-assembly--contig:-NODE-890-length-10550-cov-4.533969_pt1 | contig 10550 bp, 8 predicted proteins | sample MGYA00244207_ERZ653498 | MGnify/ENA primary metagenome ERZ653498 (study PRJEB26926, sample SAMN06165156) | human gut metagenome | biome: ENVO:00009003; feature: ENVO:2100002; material: ENVO:00002003... | reverse complement strand
ATGTGGTCCTGTTCCACGCCCAGTTCCTCATGCCCGATCGCGCAGAGAAGGAGCGGTTCCTGCTGGAGCGGCTGGGGAAGGGCTCCACGGCGGCACAGCGGGACGGGCTCGTTGTGGTGGGCACGCAGGTGCTGGAGCAGTCGCTGGACATCGACTTTGACTTTCTGGCAACGGAGCTGTGCCCCATGGACCTGCTGCTCCAGCGCATCGGCCGCGAGCACCGGCACGCGGGCCGCGCGCGTCCCGCTCCGCTGAAACGGGCGCGCTGCGCGGTGCTGATGCCGGAAGAGGGCTTTGACGAGGGCAGCCGCGCCGTCTACGGGGAGTGGCTGCTGTGGCGCACGAAGATGCTGCTGCCCGCCGTCATCCACCTGCCCGGGGATATCCCCGTCCTCGTGCAGGACGCCTATCGCTGGGACGAGGACGACGCGCTCCCCGGGACAGAGGAGAGTGCGCGCGCGCTGCAGGTCTACCGCTCGGAGCGGCAGGACATGCAGGCAAGGGCGCAAACCCACGTCATCGCGCGGCCGAAGATCAGCCGGTATCCCCGGCGAAACGTGCTGGACAACTGGATGCATGAGGAGAGTGCGCATTTCGAAGCGCAGGCCCGGGCGGCCGTGCGCGACGGGGAGCCCTCCGTCGAGGTGCTGGTGATGATGCGGCGCCGGGATGGCACGGTCTGCTTTCTTCCGTGGCAGGAACGGGGCGCCTCCGTCCCGACGGACAGGCCGCCCTCGCAGCAGGAGAGCCGCAGGATCGCCAGGCAGCGCCTGCGGCTGCCCGGGTATTTCAGCCGCCGCTGGGCCATTGACGCCGTGATCCGGGAACTGGAGGATGAGAACCGCCGCTGCCTGGCCCAGTGGCAGCGCGCGCCCCTCATCTGCGGGGAATTGGTGCTGCTGCTGGACGAGAACTGCTCCGCCGCTCTGGCGGGGACCCGGATCGTCTACGACAAGGAGGACGGCTTGACCTACGGGAAGGAGGAAACCGGTGAAGGAGAAGGAATTTAACCTGCTGGAGGAACCATGGATTCGGGTGCGCAGGCCGGATTGCGCCATTGAGGAGGTTTCGCTCACCGATGCGCTGCTTCGCGCCCACGCATACGCCGGCCTGGCGGGCGAGCTGCCCACGCAGGACGTGGCGGTGCTGCGGCTGCTGCTGGCCGTGCTGCACACGGTGGTCTGCCGGTATGACCCGCAGGGGGGGGAATCGCCCCTGCGGGATGAGGACGACGCGCTGGAACGCTGGAAAGTGCTGTGGGAACGGGGCCGCCTGCCGCAAGAGCCCATCCTCGACTACCTGAGCCGGTGGCGGGAGCGATTCTGGCTGTTCCATCCGGAAAGGCCGTTTTATCAGGTAGCGGCGCTGCAGAACGGGATCGAATTCAGCGCTGCAAAACTCAACGGGGAAATATCCCAGGGCGAAAACAAACCGCGCCTGTTCGTCAGTTATGCGGGTGAGGAAAAGGATCGCCTGTCCTATGCGCAGGCCGCCAGATGGCTGCTGTACATCAATGGATATGATGAGAAGGGAGGACGTCCCAAACCAGGGAACCCTCCGAGAAAAGGGGTTGGCTGGCTTGGCCAGATCGGCTTCATCGCGTTTCAGGGCATTACGCTGTTTGAAACATTGATGCGGAACCTGATCCTGTTGGAGGACGGGGAGAAACTGTGCGGCGAGCCAACGCCATGCTGGGAAGATGCCGAAGTCAATGCTACACCTTCCTGCAAGATTGGCAGGCTCGACAATCAGGCACGGCTGCTCACCATGCAGTCGCGCAGGATCCTGCTTGAGAGGGACCCGCAAACTTCCTTTGTAACGGGGTTCTCCCTTTTGGGAGGGGACTATATCGATACCGAAGAGATCTCCCCATTCATCGAACAGTATACGCTGTGGAAAAAGGGAAAGGAAACCGGCAACAGGCCCATACAGTTTTTGCCCCGCGTCCACGAAGGAAGCAAACAGTTGTGGCGGGAATTCCCCGCTCTGTTCCGGGAACGGGAGCCAGGCGTGATAAAATGGAATACCGCCCTCATAAATGCGGGGATCATTCCCGGAGATCATATGGCAAGCCTTGTGGCCGTTTCAAACGTCTACTACCCGAAGCAGGAATCCAAGGTGATAGACACCTATGCGGATTCGCTTTCATTCCACATGGAGGTGATCAATTCCCTCGGAAACGCGAAAGGCAAGGTGATTCTGGAGGTCAACGGCTGCGAAAAGGTCGCGGAGCGGGTGGGGCGGCTTGCCCGGGATATCGATGAAGCCGCCGGCGGCAGCGGGAACGGCGCGGCGGAAGCGGCCCGGGAACGCTTTTACTTCGCCATCGACCGGCCCTTCAGGCAGTGGCTCTACGAGCTGGACCCGGAGCAGGATGTGGACGGGGCCGTGCTGGCGTGGCGCAAACAGGCCGCGGCCCTCGCCCGGCGGACGGGGCGCGCGCTTGTGGAGGAAGCCGGGCCGGCCGCTCTGGTGGGACGGGCCGTAAAGGAGGGGACGGAGCAGGCCTATCTGGCCGCCCCCAAGGCGTTCAACCGGTTTTTGAAGGAACTGAGCGATTATGAAAAAGGGAGGTATGCGACATGAGTTTCGATGAGGCTGCCAGAGAGGTTGGCAGCACGGTAGACCGCCGGATCAGACGGCTGCAAAGCCTGTCGGAGCATCCCCGCAGGGCCGCCCTGGCCAATCTCCGGCGTGGCGTGGGCCGCGCGCCCGGGGAACTGCCGGAACTCTGGGGCAGTTTCCTTGCGGACATGCCAGAGGAGTTTTTCGGCAGAGGCGGCGCTCCGTCGGAGGCGGAATGGGCCGTCTATCTCGCGCTCACCCTCTATGCGCTGCACCAGCAGGGGCAGACGAGGCCCATGTGCGTACAGGAGGAAGGGCTTGGCCGGGCTGTGCGCAGGCTGTCTGCGGACCCCGAGGGCGGCGTTTACCGCCGCTTCTGCGCCCTGGTCACCGCCGGCGGCATGGAGGAGATTTCGCACCATCTGCGCGGGCTGATCCAGCTGCTGCGCGACAAAAGCCTGCCGCTGGACTATCCGCAGCTGGCCCGGGACCTCTACCGGCTGCAATTCCCCCAGAGCGCGCCCGGGGTGAAGCTCCAGTGGGGACAGGAGTATTTTTCCAGAAAAGACGCCGACGGCCAACAGGAAGATTCTGACGACCGACAGGAAAAGGAGGATACCGATGAATAACCGTCTCTATCTCGATCTCCATGTGCTGCAAACCGTTCCGCCCAGCTGCGTCAACCGCGACGATACCGGCAGCCCCAAGACCGCCGTCTATGGCGGCGCCACCCGGGCCAGGGTGTCCTCGCAGGCGTGGAAGCGCGCCATCCGCCTCATGTTTGAGGATATTCTGCCGTCCGACAAAGTGGGGCAGCGCACCAAAAAGATAGTGGAAATGGTGGCGGAGGAGATCGCCGCGCTGGCGCCAAACTCCGACGCCGATCCGGTCGAACTGGCCGAGAAGGCGCTCAAAGACGCCAAAGTGGAAGTGGCGCCGGGAAAGGGGAAGGACATCGCGGAGGCAAAGGCGCTGTTCTTTATCAGCAGGGCGCAGGCAAGGGCGCTCGCCGCTCTGGCCGTGGAGGGGTGTGCCGACAAGGCAAGGCTGCAAAACGCCCTCAACGCCGCCCCGTCTGTGGATATGGCCCTGTTTGGCCGCATGGTCGCCAGCGACCCCACGCTCAACTGCGACGCCGCGGCCCAGGTGGCCCACAGCATCTCCACCCACCGGGTGCAGAACGAGTACGATTACTTCACCGCCATAGACGACCGCGCACCCGAGGATAACGCGGGCGCCGGCCATCTGGGCACGGTGGAATACAATTCCTCCACCCTGTACCGTTACGCCACCGTGAACGTGCGGGAACTGGCAAAGCACCTGGGCAGGGAGGACGCCGTCTGCGCCGTGCGGGCGTTTGCGGAAGCCTTCATCCGCTCCATGCCCACCGGCAAACAGAACACCTTTGCCAACCGCACCCTGCCGGATGCCGTCTATGCCGCCCTGCGGGCCGACCAGCCCGTCAACCTGTGCGGGGCCTTTGAGCGGGCGGTGCCGCCCTCCCCCGACGGATACGTAGCCGCCTCGAAGGACCGGCTTGTCCGCCATGCGCAGCAGCTCTACGAGGATTTTGCCGGGGAGCCGCTCGCGGCCTTTTCGGTGGGCAAGGGGCTGGAGTGCCTGGCGGAGCCCCGGCCGCTGCCGGGGATGCTGGAGGCGCTTGCGCAGGCCGTCTCCCGGCTGCTGGATGAAACCGAGGTGTCGTGATGGCCACGCTGTTGCTGCGCCTGGCGGCGCCTATGCAATCCTGGGGCATGGATTCAAAATTTGAGACGAGAAAGACCGGCCGCGAACCCACAAAGAGCGGCGTCGTGGGCCTGCTGGCGGCCGCCTGCGGCATCGGCAGGGAGGAGCCCGGCAGGCTCGAGCCCCTCAATGCCCTGCGCTTCGGGGTGCGCGTGGATCAGGAGGGGACGCTCCTGGTCGATTACCACACAGCCCGCAAAGAGGAACGGGGGAGGGGGAACGCGGTAAAGGTGACAGCCTACCAAACGAAGCGCCACTATCTGGCGGACGCGATCTTTCTGGTGGGGCTGGAGAGCAGGGACGCCGCCTGCCTGCACGGCCTGGCGGAGGCCCTGCGCCGCCCGGCCTTCCCGCTCTTTCTCGGGCGGCGCTCCTGCCCGCCCACGCTGCCGGTCTGCCTGGGCGTGCGGGAGGCGGATCTGGAAGCGGCGCTGCAGGCGGAACCGCTGCTGGTCCCCGCCTGGCGCAACCCGGCGGACGGCTGCGTGCGGATGGTGCTGGACGCCGGCGCCGGGGAACCGGGCGCGGCGCTGCAGCGGGATCTGCCCCTCTCCTTCAGCCAGACGCACCGGCAGTTTGACTATCGCGCCGCCCGGGAGCTCCTGCTGCCCGGACCATCCGCCACGGACCACGACGCCTTTGCGGAACTGTGAGGTGAGCCCATGTACGTTTCAAGGGTCCTGCTGGACCGGCAGAATCGGGAGACCATGGTGGCCATGGTGTACCCCCAGCGCTTCCACGGCGCGGTGGAGCGGGCATTTCCCGGGGAGCGCCGCCGCAGGCTGTGGCGGCTGGATCAGCTGGGCGAGCGCCTGTACCTGATGATCCTCAGCGAGGATAGGCCGGATCTTTCCGGCATCGTGAGCCAGTTCGGGCAGGGCGCGCCGGGGGAGACGAAGGACTATGCCCCCCTGCTGGAGCGGATCGCCCGGGGCGGCGTGTGGCGCTTCCGGCTGACGGCAAACCCCACCGTCGGCAAGCCCCCTGCCTGCGCGCACGATCGCGTGCGCGAGGGGGAGCGCGGCGGCGCGCCCATGGAGCGGGGGAAGGTGACGGCCCACATTACGCCCGAGTTTCAGAAGAAGTGGCTGCTGGACCGGGCGGAAAAGCACGGCTTTCTGATCAAACGCGTGGATGTGACCGGCAGGAAATGGCTGCAATTCCGCAAGCACGGCCTCGGACGTCCCGTCACGCTGCTGTCCGTGACGTATGAGGGCGTGCTGGAGGTGACGGACCCCGTCCTCTTTCGGGAAACGCTGACGTCGGGCATCGGCCGGGGAAAGGCCTATGGGCAGGGGCTGCTGACCGTGGCGCGGGCGGGGGAGCGCCATGGCTGACCCGCCCGGCCTCATCCGCCCCGAGCTTCAGGAGCTGCCAAAGATCAGGGACCGCATGACGTTCCTCTACCTGGAGCACTGCACGCTGGGACGGCAGGACGGCGCCATCACGGTAACGGACGAAAGGGGGATCGTCCACATCCCCGCCGCCGCCATGACCGTGCTGCTGCTGGGGCCCGGCACCCGGGTGACGCACCGCGCCATGGAGCTCATGGGGGACGCGGGTGTCGGCGCCGTATGGGTGGGCGAACACGGCGTGCGCTATTATGCCCACGGGCGGCCGCTCACGGCGGGAGCGCGGCTGCTCCAGCGTCAGGCGGAGCTGGCGAGCAGCACCCGGAAACATCTGGAAGTGGTGCGGAAAATGTACCAGCTTCGCTTTCCCGGCGAAGATGTGTCAGGGCTGACGATGCAGCAGCTGCGGGGCCGGGAGGGCAGCCGGGTGCGCAGGGCGTACCGCGAGGCCTCCCGAAAAACGGGGGTGCCCTGGAATGGCCGCATGTATGAGCCGGATGATTTTTCCGCAGGCGATCCGGTAAACCAGGCGCTCTCCGCAGGGCATGCCTGCCTGTACGGCCTTGCCTACGCCGTCATCGTCTCCCTGGGGTGCGCGCCGGGGCTGGGGTTCGTCCATGTCGGACACGAGCGCTCCTTTGTGTACGACGTCGCGGATCTTTACAAGGCTGAGGTCACCATCCCCATCGCGTTCGAGGTGGCGGCGGAGGAACCGGAGGATCTTCCTTCCGTTGTGAGAAGGCGGGTAAGGGATGCGATGGTGGCCCGCCACATCCTGGAGCGCATGGTCCGCGACATTCGCTGCCTGCTTCTGCCGCAAGAGGAGACGGACGAGGGGGAAGAGGTGGTCTACCTTTGGGACGGGCGGCTGGGAACGGTTGCAACCGGCAGGAACTATGCCGCAGGGGAGGAGGATGGACCATCGTTGTCATCACCATGACGGACTGCCCGCCCCGGCTGCGGGGGGATTTGTCAAAATGGCTGCAGGAGGTCAATGCCGGCGTCTACGTTGGCAATGTGAGCGGCCGGGTGCGGGACGCCATTTGGGACAGGGTATGCCGGAATCTGAATACCGGGCGGGCGACCATGGTGTTTTCCGCCAATAACGAACAGCGCATGGACTTTCGCGTGCACAATACCGCGTGGGTGCCGGTCGATTACGAAGGCCTGCGGCTGATCCGGCGGCCGCTGCCCGGGGCGTCGGAGCCGGAAGCGCTGCTCGGGCCGGGCTTTAGCAAAGCGGCGAAACGGCAGATGGCGCAGCGCAGGCGGCAGGCGTCCGCGGGAGAGGATGGCTCTTTTGTCATCATCGATCTGGAGACCACGGGGCTGAGGCCCCTTCAGGACAGGATTCTGGAGTTTGGGGCCGTCCGCGTGCGCGGCGGTGAAATAACGGATACCTTTACCCGCCTGGTGCGGCAGGCGGACGGCGTCCCCGCTGCGATCACGGCGCTCACCGGCATCGATGAGGCCATGGCGGCGCGGGATGGCGTCCCCCTGAACGACGCCCTGCCGGAATTTCTGGCATTTATCGGTCAGGAGCGCCTTGTGGGGTATCATCTGGCGTTTGACATGGCGTTCCTGCGGGAAGCCTGCAAGGCCTGCGGGCTCCATCTGCCAACGAATCGCTGCACGGATCTGCTGGGCCTTGCGCGCAGAAAGGTGTTCGATGTGCCGAACTATAAGCTGGAAACGCTGGCCGGACATTTTTCGCTGGGCATTCCGGCGCCCCACCGGGCGCTGCACGATTGTCGGATTTTGTTTGCGCTCCAGAAGAAACTGAATGAAAATTAGGTTTCTTCCGGAAGGAATGGCCTGGATTCGGGATTTGTTTAGTGTTTTCCCCGCACGCGCGGGGGTGATCCCGCCACGCCCGCGTTCAGATTCTCGCCGCCCTTGTTTTCCCCGCACGCGCGGGGGTGATCCTGCAGAAAGGCGAATTGAAGCCTTTGATATCGCGTTTTCCCCGCACGCGCGGGGGTGATCCCCGTTCGCTGCGTCATGTAGCCTCCACAAGTGCGTTTTCCCCGCACGCGCGGGGGTGATCCCCAGATCGACCTGCTGCCGCACGTTACATCTAGGTTTTCCCCGCACGCGCGGGGGTGATCCCTGCACTACCACGCCGAATAAAGCGTCGGCATAGTTTTCCCCGCACGCGCGGGGGTGATCCACTCGAGGTGACGGAGCGCATCTCGCTATCTAAGTTTTCCCCGCACGCGCGGGGGTGATCCTCGGCCAACTTGATGACACGCCCGGCTGACCGTGTTTTCCCCGCACGCGCGGGGGTGATCCATGGATGCAAGGAGCGAGCGCCCGGTATGCGTTGTTTTCCCCGCACGCGCGGGGGTGATCCCTTCGGGATATTGATCGCCGCGCTGCTGGCGGCGTTTTCCCCGCACGCGCGGGGGTGATCCCGCCGCCCGGCTCCCGGATATGCCGCGCTTTATGTTTTCCCCGCACGCGCGGGGGTGATCCCTCTGTTGGCGTCATCGGCATCACCACCCCTCAGTTTTCCCCGCACGCGCGGGGGTGATCCTGTATGCGCGTTTTGAAGCCGGATGGCGTTCTGGTTTTCCCCGCACGCGCGGGGGTGATCCTTGGCTATGGCTTTTGATCGCATTTATTCTGGGGTTTTCCCCGCACGCGCGGGGGTGATCCGACGGCTACATGCAGGTCTGCGGAATAGCCTACGTTTTCCCCGCACGCGCGGGGGTGATCCTGCGAACCGCGCCGACAGCCATAACGCCTGTTAGTTTTCCCCGCACGCGCGGGGGTGATCCTCGCGTCCTCGTATCTGAGGCGCTTGCGCTTTTGTTTTCCCCGCACGCGCGGGGGTGATCCGCTGAATGGAACGCGCTGGATGTGCTCGACCTTGTTTTCCCCGCACGCGCGGGGGTGATCCGATCAAGCCCGCCGAGGCGTGGGCGGCGGTCGGGTTTTCCCCGCACGCGCGGGGGTGATCCTCGCCTGCGTCGCTACCGGGATCAGCTGTGGCAGTTTTCCCCGCACGCGCGGGGGTGATCCTCTGCTGTGTCAGAATCGAGTAGTAGGACGAGGGTTTTCCCCGCACGCGCGGGGGTGATCCCGCCGGGCTGAGTTTCACCCGGCCGAGCGACAGGTTTTCCCCGCACGCGCGGGGGTGATCCTGCCTCATCTCCTTTATCTCGGCTTCGAGCCGTGTTTTCCCCGCACGCGCGGGGGTGATCCTATATGGGCAGGCCGGCATATCAAGATTTTTACGTTTTCCCCGCACGCGCGGGGGTGATCCCGCGACATCATGCAGAGGCTTCTCGCCGAGAAGGTTTTCCCCGCACGCGCGGGGGTGATCCGGCTACGGCCGAGGATCCGATCGACGGCATAACGTTTTCCCCGCACGCGCGGGGGTGATCCGTACCGTGACGGCAATTTATCGCTCGTTGTGTCGTTTTCCCCGCACGCGCGGGGGTGATCCCACGCCGGATCCGACGACCTTCTCGATGTTCGTGTTTTCCCCGCACGCGCGGGGGTGATCCCGTCCTCAACCGGTTTGGCCGCGCAACGATCGCGTTTTCCCCGCACGCGCGGGGGTGATCCTTTATAGCAGTAGACCAGCAACTGCGACGGGTAGTTTTCCCCGCACGCGCGGGGGTGATCCGAACGGCTGCCAGCTCACGCAGCTCGACAACCGGTTTTCCCCGCACGCGCGGGGGTGATCCGCAGACGGAAACAGGATGAATGCGTTGGTTGTCGTTTTCCCCGCACGCGCGGGGGTGATCCGATATAGATGTCCGCGATCCGCTCCAGCTGCTGGTTTTCCCCGCACGCGCGGGAGTGATCCTGATACTCAAAACGGGCGAGTCGAATACACTTTGTTTTCCCCGCACGCGCGGGGGTGATCCATCGCTCGACGATGCAAACAAGTCGGTCGAGAAGTTTTCCCCGCACGCGCGGGGGTGATCCGCGGCGACTATCCTTTTTTCATTACCACGCTGTGTTTTCCCCGCACGCGTGGGGAGCGGTCTTTATTGACGCATCGAACGATGTGTGCTACAATGCTTTTCCAACATGGGGTAATCTGGCGAAGTTTACCGGCGATTTCGACATTGCAATGTTTTCCCCGCATGCGCGGGGGTGATCCTAAAGCACCTGTGCCGGAGAGGCTTTCCGCATGTTTTTCCCCGCACGCGCGGGGGTGATCCTCGACCATCGGCATGCCTGGCGTTACCGTTCCGGTTTTCCCCGCACGCGCAGGGGTGATCCGCTCGTGCGGCTCCGTCGCACAGTCCACCGGCCGTTTTCCCCGCACGCGCGGGGGTGATCCTGCGCTGCTGCTGTTCGATCATGTGGTTGATGAGTTTTCCTCGCACGCGCGGGGGATAACCCTGCTGCAATTCGCCAAAGCAGAGCACCGTATGCCAATAAAGAAAAATACCACAGTCTGGGGAAATCCTAAGCGTACCGTTCGCAGACAACTTTCCCTTGCTGTGGTTAATAGCAGTATACCCGAAAAAACTAAAACGGTCAACGGAATGGATGGGGAAAGAGACGAAGTCTTCCCCGCGTGTGCGGAGGCGTCCGCCATCTCGCCTTGCACCACGGCCGCCTTCTGAAGTCTTCCCCGCGCACGCGGAGGCGTCTCTGCTCAAACCATATGAGGATGTGTCCGCCGCAAGTCTTCTCCGCGCGCAGGAGGACAAGTTTCCCCCACACGCGGAGGCGCCGCGGCGCGGTTATCAGCGCAGACGAGCCGCACGCGACCGTTTGCGCAAAAGCGGCGGCGGCGCGCATTCCGGATTATTCCGGATTTTACCGTGAAACGAAAAACCGGAGCAAGCCGTACATCGCTTGCTCCGGGTGGCTGCGGAACTAGGATTCGAACCTAGACAATACGAGTCAGAGTCGTAGGTG
>ENA-OZAF01000889-OZAF01000889.1-human-gut-metagenome-genome-assembly--contig:-NODE-889-length-10563-cov-4.663875_pt1 | contig 10563 bp, 8 predicted proteins | sample MGYA00244207_ERZ653498 | MGnify/ENA primary metagenome ERZ653498 (study PRJEB26926, sample SAMN06165156) | human gut metagenome | biome: ENVO:00009003; feature: ENVO:2100002; material: ENVO:00002003... | reverse complement strand
TCTACACGCGTAAGATCGTCGGCAGCGTCAGATGTGTATAAGAGACAGCTACGACATGGGCTATGTGCCCATGAGCGACCCGGCGGAGATGCAGGCATTCCTTATGCGCATGAACACGTACCGGCTGGATGCGTGGTCCCCGGCGATGCTGCAACGGTACATGAGCTTCCCTCATTTTATGGCGCTGTACATGAGCCGCGGCCCCGAGGTGGTGGGGGAGATCGCCTTCACCGGCGACGGGCAGGCCGCCAAGCTGATCGGCCTGTACATGACGCCCAATTACCGCCGGCTGGGGCTGGCCAAGTCGCTGATCGCGGCGGGCATGAAGATTCTGGCGGAAAAGGGCGTCAACCATGTGGAAGCGGACGTGATCCGCCGCAACGAGCAGCAGCGCCTGCTGGCCGCCAGCTGCGGCGCCACCTTTGTGCGCACGGCCTGCTATTATCCCGGCATGAACTATGACTGACGCTCCCCCGGAGGGTCGAGGCATGGAGATCCCTTATCGGTTGATTCGTTCCAACAGGCGCACCCTTTCGCTGACAGTGGAAAGCGGGGGTGCGCTTGTTGCGCATGCGCCGCTGCATATGCCCCTGCGACAGATCGAAGCGTTTATCGAGGAGAAGCGCACGTGGATTGAACGCAAACGGGCCGAAGCGCCTTCGCGCCCCGCGCCGTTTGTGCCGCGGGACGGCGCGCGCCTGCCCTGGCTGGGCGGAGAACTGCGCCTGGCGTTTTCCGGCCTGCCGCTGTGCGTGGATTTTGACGGATGGCTGCTCATGCCGTGCGGCGGCGATGCGCTCGTCCGTCTGCGGGACTGGCGAAAGCGCCGCGCCGCCGAGGTGCTTACGCCCCGCGTGCGCCTGTGGGAGCGGCGCATGGGCCTGCAGGTGAAAAGCATAAGCTATACGGCGGCGAAGCGCCGCTGGGGCAGCATGAGGGCCGACGGCTGCCTGCGCTTGAATGCGGCGCTGATGCACTGTCCCATGGAGCTGTGCGACTATGTGATCGTGCACGAGCTGGCGCATATCGTCCATCCCGACCATTCGCCTGCGTTTCATGCGCTGGTGCGCTCCGTGCTTCCCGGCGCGGATACGCTGCGCGCCCGCATGCGCGATTTTGCCGGCGTTACCGCGCTGCTCGCCGAGCCCAAGGAGGACCCAGCATGACCGAAAAACTGAATCGTGCGCGCGTGCCCAAGCGGTTCTACTTTTTGACGCTGCTGATCTTTGTGCCCATTTTCTACTGTCTGCTGGCCATCCGTGCGCATTGGTACGGCTGGGGAATCGCGGTCGTGGCGTTCGCCGGTCTGGTCGCCATCCGCCGCAGCCGCTTCTGGCGCGGATGGCATGCGCCGCTGTGCTTTATGCTGGCCTTTCTCGCGGCGTACGCGGGGCTTTCGCTGAGCCGTCCCCGCTGGGACGTATCCCTGCCGGGCCAGATTGGCGGGGGAACGGTATGGTTGTTTACCCACCTGCCCGCCGAGGAGGAAATGACGGCCGGTATGATGGGGCTGTCGGTGTGGCGACCGCCGGAGGGATACCGCGTGGAAACCGTGCAGCTTCCGGCGAGCACCATCGAGGTGCTCACGCCCGATGAGGGCAGCGGCGATTGGGCCGTTTTGCAGCTGCATGGCGGCGCATTTGTGAGCGGGGTCAACGACCTGTACCGCATGATGGCGGTCAAGTACAGCAGCCTTGCGGCCGGGGCCAGCGTGTATACCCTGGATTACCGCCTGTGGCCGCAGCACGCATATCCCTCGCAGCAGAACGACGCCATGGATGCCTGGGCCTATCTGACCGGCACGGCGGGCTACGCGGCGGACCATATCTTCGTCGTCGGCGACAGCGCGGGCGGAAATCTGACGCTGTCCCTGACCCTTCGCCTGCGCGACGAAGGGAAGGAGCTGCCCGCCGGCATCGTGGCTCTGTCGCCCTGGGCTGATTTGAGCAACTCCGGACCGTCGCACCTGTACAATGCCACAAGCGACCCCAGCTTTGGCGTGGAGTCGGATGAGTGGGACGGCGTCACGCCCGTGGGCGTGGATAGCACCTATCCCGACGGGTTGAACGCACAGACGCCCTACCTCTCGCCCAGTTTTGGCGACTACGCGGGCTTCCCGCCCATGCTGTTGCAGGCGGGCGATCTGGAGGTGCTGCTCAGCGACAGCCAGATGGTCTACGACAATGCCATATCCCATGGGGTGGACTGCACGTTTACGGTCTATCCGGGTATGTTCCACGTGTTTCAGGGGTCGCTGGACCTGCTCCCGGAAAGCCGGGCCGCCTGGGAGGAAATCGGGGCGTTTCTTACGCGGGTGATGGGGGAGTAAAAAACGGTCCGGCAGCTGGCCGGACCGGTGGCAGACGCATTGAAGCGGAGCGTACGGGCACGCTCCGCTTTTTGCCGCCCTATTCCTCCCCATCCTTCACCACCTGGTCCACGGCGGCCTTCACATGCCCTGCCGCGTCGCGCACCACCTGCTGGAAGTCGCCGGAAAAGCCCGATGCGTTGCGCTCCACATGGATGCGGTAGCCCAGCGCCAGCGCGACCGCCAGCCCGGCCACCGCCACCCATGGCGCGCTGACCGCCGCCAGCAGCGCAAAGGCCAGGGATAGATTGAGAATGGAAACGTCTCCCTTGTGAACCATGATGCGCGTGCGGTATAGGAAGCTGAACCAGCGGGACTGGCTGCTGTGGTTTTCCTGCGATGCATAGGGACGCTGCTCCGACATGATCGGTTCCTCCTTCACGGGTTTTGTGATTGTGGATTGATCATAGCACAGACCGGCGTCGGATGCTTTGGGATTCGCTTTTGTTTGGGTGAGAGGCGGATTAAAAAATGCTTGAAAACAGACGCTTTGAAGCTTAAATGTGGAAAAAGCGGGACCGAAGTTGTGGAAAACACATGGAAAACCGTGCGGATCGCCCGGAGTTTTCCTCGTGTCTTCCTCATGTGTTCCATGCTTGTTCCTATGGACGAGGAAAAGGCGAGGAAAAGTTTTTGGTCCCTATGGAAAACTATGTGGAAAATGTTACAAAACCATGTATTTTCGCGCTATACCGCATCTTTCGACAGTTCGAAAACGGGTCAAGCTGGAAAACATTACATATTTAAAATCAATATTTAGTGTTGACTTTATCCGATGAGCACAATATAATGGTGGTGCTCGCTCAAAAAATCCCTGTTTTGGGGAGAAAGCGGCCCACACGTTATGTAACAATTTATGGAGGCGTCGGGCACATGATTACATCCATCAAAAAGCGCGACGGGCGCATCGTTCCCTTCGATCAGGAGAAGATCGAGCAGGCGATCGAAAAGAGCTTTATGGCCAGCGGCAGTCAGAAATCGCAGGAAACGGCGCAGGAGCTGGCCGGCGTCGTTGTTCAGGAAATCGAGCGGGATGAGAATTTGCCCGCCGTGCCTTCGGTGGAGCAGGTGCAGGACGTGGTGGAGCGCGTGCTCATCGAGCGCGGCTTTGTGCGCTCGGCCAAGAGCTACATCCTCTACCGCGCGGAACGCAGCCGCGTGCGCGAGATGAACACCCGGCTGATGAAGATCTTTGAGGACATCGCCTACAAGGACGCCATCGATTCGGACATCAAGCGCGAGAATGCCAACATCAACGGCGATACTGCCATGGGCAGCATGCTCAAGTTCGGCTCGGAGGGTTCCAAGCAGTTCTACGAGATGTATGTGCTCAATCCCCGGCATGCGCAGGCGCACCGCGACGGCGACATCCATATCCATGATCTGGATTTCTACACCCTGACGACCACCTGCTGTCAGATCGACCTTCTGGAGCTGTTCCATGGCGGCTTCTCCACGGGCCATGGCGTGCTCCGCGAGCCCAATGATATCTACAGCTATTCGGCGCTGGCCTGCATCGCCATCCAGGCCAACCAGAACGACCAGCACGGCGGCCAGAGCGTGGTCAATTTCGACTACGGCATGGCGCCGGGCGTCAAAAAGACCTATTTCAAGCGCTTCCGTGACAACCTGGCCCGCGCGCTGGAGCTGCTGGGCCATGTGGAGAACGCCGCGGACGAGGCGGCGCGCATGCTCGAGGAGCTGGAAAAGGAGACGGGCAAAAAGCCCGGCCTGGCGGCTGACCCCGACTATGACAAGGCCCTGGACGAGAAAATTGCCGCTGTGATGCCAGCTTCCAGCCAGGAGGAGCGCACCCGGATTCTGGACTTCGTGCGTGAGCATGCCGAGAAGGAAACCGACAAGGCGACCTATCAGGCCATGGAGGCGCTTATCCACAACCTCAACACCATGAACAGCCGCGCGGGCGCGCAGGTGCCCTTCTCCTCCATCAACTACGGCATGGATACCTCGCCCGAGGGCCGCATGGTCATGCGCAACGTCCTTCTGGCCACCGAGGCGGGCCTTGGCAACGGCGAGACCCCCATCTTCCCCATCCAGATCTTCCGCGTCAAGGAAGGCGTCAGCTTCAACCCCGGCGATCCCAACTACGACCTCTACCGCCTGGCCATCCGCACCAGCGCCAAGCGTCTGTTCCCCAACTTCAGCTTCGTGGACGCGCCCTTCAACAAGCAGTATTATAAGGAGGGCCACCCCGAAACCGAAATCGCCTACATGGGCTGCCGCACCCGCGTCATTGGCAACGTCTACGATCCCACCCGGCAGATCTGCCCCCGCCGCGGCAACCTCTCCTTCACCTCCATCAACCTGCCCCGCATCGCCATCAAGGCCAAGGGCGACGTGCAGTGGTTCTTTGAGGAGCTGGAGCGCACGCTGGACCTGGTGCACGAGCAGCTTCTGGAGCGCTTTGAGATCATCGCCAACAAGAAGGTCTACAACTTCCCCTTCCTCATGGGCGAGGGCGTGTGGCTGGATTCCGAGAAGCTGGACTGGAACGACAGCGTGCGCGAGGTGCTCAAGCACGGCACCCTCTCCATCGGCTTCATCGGCCTGGCCGAGTGCCTCAAGGCCCTGCGCGGCACTCATCATGGCGAGGACCCCAACAGCCAGAATCTGGGCCTGGAGATCGTGGGCTTCATCCGCAAGTACTGCGATGACCTCAGCCAGAAGGAAAAGCTCAACTACACCTGCCTGGCCACGCCCGCCGAGGGCCTCAGCGGCCGCTTCGTGCGCATCGACCGCGAGAAGTACGGCGTCATCCCTGGGGTCACGGACCGCGAATACTATACCAACTCCTTCCATGTGCCGGTCTACTTCCCCATCAGCGCGTTTGAGAAGCTGGCCATCGAGGCGCCCTATCATGCGCTGACCAACGCCGGCCACATCAGCTACATCGAGATGGACGGCGACCCGACCAAGAACCTGGACGCCTTTGAAAAAGTGGTTCGCTACATGCACGACGTGGGCATTGGCTACGGCAGCATCAACCATCCCGTGGACCGCGACCCGGACTGCGGCTACAACGGCATCATCGGCGATACCTGCCCCAAGTGCGGGCGCACCGAAAACGGCCATGCCTTTGAGCGCATCCGCCGCATCACCGGCTATCTGGTGGGCACGCTGGACCGCTTCAACAACGGCAAGCGCGCCGAGGAGCGCGACCGCGTGAAGCATTCCGTCTGATCCGGCCTGCCAAAACCACAAACTTTACCACGATGAAAAACGCCTCTTTCTGCAAACACTTCCCTGCGAAGCAAGATCAGAAAGAGGCGTTTTCATGCGAAAACCACCCACCCGGCTCAAAAAAACCATCGGCTGGCTGCTGTCGGCCTTTCTGCTCGTGGTGTACTTTTCCCCGCAGGCGCAGCTGCTTCGCACCCTTCCGGACAAACTCAGCGTGGCTGTGGGCCAGCGGGCCGTGCTGGAGGCGCCCTTTCCCCTGACCGTTGAGGCGGGGGAGGACGTATCCGCCGGCGCTTCTCTGGATGAGACGCTGGAGGAGAGCGCCGGGACGAGCACCGCCACCATCAGCTTTCTGGGCCTTTTGCCCCTGCGCGAGGTGGAAATCGACATCAGCGACGATTTGCGCCTCTATCCCGGCGGACAGGCGGTGGGCGTGGCCCTGCATACCCAGGGCGTGCTGGTGGTGGGCACCAGCGACCTTAGCGGCGCGTACAGCCCTGCGCGCCTGGCAGGGGTAAAGGCGGGCGATTTGATCACCCAGGTGGGCGGCAAGCCGCTGGAAAGCGCCGCGCAGCTGACGGAGATGGTGGCCGCCATGGGCGATACGCCGCTGCCCCTGACCATCCGCCGGGGCGACAGCACGCTGGAGCTGACGCTGACCCCGCAGCGCGACGGTCAGAGCGGCGACTACCGCATCGGCGCGTGGGTGCGTGACAGCACCGCCGGCGTGGGTACCCTGTCCTTCTACGGTGTGCTGGAGGAGGGCGGCGATACGAGCTTTGGCGCGCTGGGCCATGCCATCACCGACAGCGACACCCAGCAGGTGCTCACCGTGGGCAAGGGGCAGATCATGCAGGCCGACGTGGTGGACGTCCGAAAGGGCGAGGCCGGCTTTCCGGGCGAGCTCAAGGGCAGCTTTCTGCGAGAGAATCGGGTGCTCGGCGATATTTTCCTGAATAACCAGTACGGCATCTACGGCGAGCTGGAGGAAATCCCGGAGCACCCGCTCTATCCCGACGGCGTGCCCATCGGGCGGCGCGACGCGGTGCATACCGGTCCCGCGACCATTCTTTCCACCGTGGGGACCGACGGCATGCGCGAATATGATGTGGAGATCGTCGAGGTCGCGCGTCAGTCCCAGCCGGCGCAGCGCAGCATGGTGCTGCGCGTGACCGACCCGGAGCTGCTTGAGCGCACGGGCGGCATCGTGCAGGGCATGAGCGGCAGCCCCATTCTGCAGGACGGGCGGCTGATTGGAGCCGTGACACATGTGTGCGTCAATCCATGATGCCTGCGCCCGCTCTTCACGCGCCCGCATGCCGTTATTCTCCAATTGTTCGGTTTCTGTTCACAGCGCCGCCATAATCATTTGGTATGCTTACATCGTCGATAAAGACGAAATGCGCTGCGGAAGCGGTGCGAAGGGAAGCTCTTGCGCAAGAGATACGGTTCCTGCTCCGGATGGTTCCGGCTGTGCGGCGGCTGCTTTTTGGGCGGTCTTGCGCCCCTCTGATCCCGCATGGCGTTCCCTCCGCTTCCGGGCGCGACAAAAAACTCCGCGGCTCGCCCGCGTTTGCATACCGGCTTCCGTTCAGACGAACGGGAGCCGTTTTCGTCTGTATCCAATCCAGCCTTGACAATCCGCCGCACCCCGTACTACAATGAAAAAGAAATACAAAGAAAGTACAGGAGGCGGCCTGATGGTACCGATGAGCCTGGCCCCGTCGATGGAAAGCAAACCCATACGCGAGGTGGCATACGAAACCCTCAAAAACGCGATCGTCACGGGAGAGATTCCCGCGGGCTCGCGCATCGTGGAAACGGAATATGCCGAGCGCATGCACATCAGCCGCACGCCGCTGCGAGAGGCGCTTCGCAAGCTGGAACGCGACGGGCTGGTGGAATATGTGGTCAGGCGGGGCGTGGTGGTGCGCGCCTTTACCATCGCGGACGTGGAGGAGATCTACACCATCCGAAACGCCCTGGAGAGGCTGACGCTGCCGGCGATCATCCAAAACGCTACCGCCGAGGATATCCGCTCGCTGCGCGCGCTGCTTCATGAGATGGACGCCTTTGACGAGGCGGGGGACATCGAGGCGCTTTCGCCCCGTGCGCGCGCGTTCCACACGCAGCTGACGCGGCTGTCCAAAATGAACCGCATCCTGCGCGTCATTGAGGGGCAGGATCAATATATCACGCGCTTTTCGGCGCTGTCCATCGCGCGGGAGACGCGGCGGCACGCGGCGCACCGCGAGCATCATCAGCTGGTGGACTACGTGGAGCAGAAGGACCTGGAATCCTTTGAGAAGCTCATGCGCAAGCACATCGAGCGCAGCAAGGAAACCTGCCTGCTGGCCCTGGAGGAGAGCAAGCTCAAGCGCAACGAGGCGGCGAAATAGAAGCTGTTTTGGCAGAAAGAAGGCATACCCCGTGAACGACGGCACCTGGGATTTGAGCGTATTTTATCAGGGGTTTGACGATCCGGCCCTGCGGGGCGATATCGACGCGATCCGCTCTGCGGCGGAGGGCATGGAGGCTTTGCTTTCGCAGGACCGCCCGGAGGCGGACCGGCTGGAAGCGATGGTTGCCTGCCTGGAGGACATGACCAACCGCCTGAGCCGCGCATTCGGCTATGCCGAGCTGACGCTGGCGGCGGATACGGAAAACGAAGGGGCGCTCCGCCTGATGGACGAGCTCAGCGCCCTGATGGTAGAGGTGCAGCTATGCCAGAGCCGTTGCGTGCGGCACGTAGGCGGCGTAAAGGAGCTGGATCGGCTGATCGAAAGCCGCGAGGCGCTCCGGCAGAATGGCTTCATCCTGCGGGAGATGGCCCGGCAGTCGGCGCACATGCTGCCCGCGGAGATGGAAAAGTGGATGCTTCGCATGTCGCTGGATGGCGGGGACGCCTTTTCCAAGCTGCGCGACCGGCTCATCGGCACGCATACGGTGGATCTGGACGGCAAGGCCCAGCCCCTGCCCGCGGTACGCGGCATGGCCTACGACCCGGACCCCGCCGTGCGCAAGGCCGCCTATGAGGCGGAGCTGGCCAGCTACCGCAAGATCGAAACGCCCATGGCGTTTTGCCTGGGCTGCATCAAGGGCGAGGCGCTCACCATGCGCGAAGCCAGGGGCTATTCCGACGTGCTCACCCAGCAGCTTAACGAAAGCCGCATGGACCACGAGACGCTGGACGCCATGTGGACCGCCATCCGCGAGGCGCTGCCGGATTTCCGGCGCTACCTGCGCAAAAAGGCGGAACTGCTGGGGCATGCGAACGGATTGCCCTTCTACGACCTGTTCGCGCCCATGGGGCGGGACACCCAGCGGTATACCGCCGGGGAGGCGCGTGAGCTGCTGGTGCGCGTCTTTTCGCAGGTGCACCTTGAGATGGGCCGGTTCATCGATCAGGCGTTTGAAAACCGCTGGATCGACCTCTATCCCCGCGAGGGCAAGGAGGGCGGCGCGTTCTGCGCGGGCTTCCATCAGATGAAGATCAGCCGGGTGCTGACCAACTTCGTGGGCAGCTTCAGCGACGTGAGTACGCTGGCGCACGAGCTGGGTCACGGCTGGCACAACGTATGCCTGGAGCGCGTGCCCGTGCTGATGGCCGACCCGCCCATGCCGCTTGCCGAGACGGCCTCCATCTTCAACGAAACGCTGCTCAGCCATGAGGTGCGCAAAACCGCCGACGACGAGACGCGCTTTGCGCTTTTGGAAAACAGCCTGATGGAAGCCACGCAGGTCATCGTGGATATCTACAGCCGCTTCCTGTTTGAAAGCGCGGTGTTTGAGGCCCGCAAGACCCATATCCCCACAGCCGCGGAGCTCAACCGCATGATGCTGGACGCCCAGCGCGAGAGTTATGGCGACGGGCTGGACCCGGACGTCATGCATCCCGGCATGTGGATCAACAAGAGCCACTACTACAGCGTGGGCCTGCACTTCTATAACTTCCCCTATGCCTTTGGCCACCTGTTTGGTCTGGGCGTGTTCAAAAAATACCTGGAGAAGGGCGGTTCCTTCATGCCCGAATACGACGCCCTGCTGGCCTCCTGCGGGAGCGGCCTGGTGCGCGACGTGGCGGCGGGCGTGGGCATCGACGTGGCCAGCGCGGACTACTGGCGCGGCGCGCTGGACGTGTTCCGCGCGGAGCTGGACGAGTTTGAGCGCCTGTGCGAGCGGCGATGAAAAACGATGCGTTGACGGGCGCGCCATGGCTTCTGGCCGTGGCGCGCGTTTTTGAGCGGGCAGGGGAGCCGGTCTACCTGGTGGGCGGCGCGGTGCGCAACCCGCTGATGGGTCTGCCCCTGTCCGATGTGGACGTGTGCGGCCCGGCGCGGCCGGAGCGGGTGATGGCGCTGTGCGAGGGCACGGAGGTGCGCGCGGTGCTGCGCGCCGCGCATTTCGGTACGGTGGAGCTGCATGTGACGGACGCGGACGGCGCGCGCCACATGGCCGAGTACACCACCTTCCGCGAGGACAGCTACCGCTGCGGACACCGGCCGGACGCCGTGCGCTTCACCACGGATATCTCTGTGGACGCGCTCCGGCGCGATTTCAGCGTCAACGCCCTCTACCGCCGCCTGCATGACGGCGCGCTGGGGCCGGTGATCGACCCCACGGGGGGACAGCGGCATCTGGAGCAGGGCGTTTTGCATACCGTGACCCCCGACCCGGACCGCGTGCTCCGGGACGACGGGCTGCGCATTTTGCGGGCGGCGCGCTTTCAGGCCGAGCTGGACCTTGCGCCCACGCCCGCGCTGCTGGACAGCCTTGCGCGGCACGCGCCGCTGCTTAAGGACATCGCCCGCGAGCGCCTGCGGGACGAATGGCAGAAGATCCTCCTGGCTGACCTGCGCTATCCGATGCTCAAGCGCCGCGCCCCGGCTACGGCCAGCGGACTGAAAACCCTGCGGGACTGCGGGGTATGGCCCTTCCTGGTGGACGCGTCCTATGACTGTCTCTTATACACATCTCCGAGCCCACGAGACTCG
>ENA-OZAF01000886-OZAF01000886.1-human-gut-metagenome-genome-assembly--contig:-NODE-886-length-10577-cov-4.521669_pt1 | contig 10577 bp, 8 predicted proteins | sample MGYA00244207_ERZ653498 | MGnify/ENA primary metagenome ERZ653498 (study PRJEB26926, sample SAMN06165156) | human gut metagenome | biome: ENVO:00009003; feature: ENVO:2100002; material: ENVO:00002003... | reverse complement strand
AGATGACGTCGAGTCTCGTGGGCTCGGAGATGTGTATAAGAGACAGGAATAAGTACGATGCAGGAAACAGCGCTCACCCATATTTCAGGCGCATTAAGACTTAGCAGTCCGAACGCAGATTCAAACATAAACCCGAACCCCTGCCGCAGTCCGATCGCACCTTTCAAAAAGCAGTCATTAAGCATACCGCAGTACAGCAAGCCGCCGATCATGCCGGCCGAGACCGCAGCCGGAAGCAATGCTCCCGCCGCGCAGCGAGCGCAGCTGCCCGCAAACTTTTCTCCGTTCCGTTTTTTTAAACGGCAGGCACGTATTCCCTCCGTTATCGGCAGCAGCGCAAGCAGCAGGCCGAACACATTGAATGCCGATGCAGCCGCCGCAAAAAGTCCGCTCCGAACATAATATCCGCGCCTTGCACAATATGCAGCCGCAAGCGAAAACAGGAGAAATACAGATAAACCCGATGTGGGCTGCAAAAGCAAAACGAACATCGGTGAAAACAGCAGAACCCTGACGGAAAACACCGCCGTACGCTTTTCGAAGCCGAGCAGCATCAGCTCATACAGCATTACAGCGGCTGCACACACTGAAATCGTGTTCAGTGCGAAAACAAGCCCCGCCGTCGGAATGCCGAGCAGCGCAGCATCTCTGTAAACCCCGATACCCGCAGCAATTGCACGCGGAAATACATATTCCCCAAGCGCGGAAAGCAACCCGAGCCCGCTCAGCGCATCGGGCGCACAAACAGGGCTGCCTTTCCCCGTTACGAACAGGCGCGCATAAGCTTGAAGGACGGTTCCCGAATAACCGTTCAGGTTCATATCCGCCGCATATATTGCAGCAATTGTAATAAATTGAATAATGAACGCGGAAAGAACGATTTGAAGCCAAGGGTGCAGCCGTCTTCGGCTTCGCGCACCCAAGTCCGCACACGGAGATTTTTCTTCGTTCTCCGTAAAAAAATCAAAAAAAACGGGCAGCAGCCGAAAAATCAGCAGCTGGAAAACCAAAGCCGCGGCACCGCCGAACAAAATGCCCGCCCTGTCCGCTCTTTTCGAAAACGCCGCAAACACAGCAAATCCAACACTCACCAAACCCGGCAGTGCATAAGTCAATGCCGTTCGAACGCTTTTCTTTTGCATTTCGCTCCCCTTTCATATCGATTATAGCACATTAAACCGACCTGAGCAATAAAGGTTACGAATATCGATAATATATTATCTACATTGCAAAAAAAGCTTGCTTTTTTTCACCCGATGCTGTATTATATGCAAGTGCCGTATGATGCTTTGCACATACAGTTGGAGAGATGGCTGAGCTGGTCTAAGGCGCACGATTGGAAATCGTGTATACGGGGAACCGTATCAAGGGTTCGAATCCCTTTCTCTCCGCCAAAGCGGAAGGCCCATGCATCGCATGGGCCTTCCGCTTTGCATATGATCAAAGGGATTCGAAGGGCGGAAGAGGGAACGCCGCGGTGCGGCGTTCCCCCGCCCCGGGGAGCGCGGGCAAGAGGCTGCGCCGCGCGGAGCGGATGTGGGGGAATGCCACGGCGCGGCATTTTCCCTCCTTGACCCGGCGCGCAGTGCGGGATATGATGAAAGGAGCAGAAGTCTGGTCGGCCTGTTCGGCGCGGGGGCGGGGCTTGGGCAGATCACGGAATCGCGGATCGTGGCGGACTACATCCTCGAGAACGGGGACTACAGCCCGACCCTGCTGGATATCCTGGACGCGGTGCAGCGCAGCGAGAGCATGGACGCGGAGCAGCGCGTGCAGTATGAGAGCAGCGGCGAAGTGCTGCCGCTTGCGGAGTTTCGCCGGCAGGCCGCCGCAGCGCGCACGGCGGAGGAGAACCTGACCCGGGCGCAGGAGAAGCTGGACAGCCGGCTTGCGGAGCTGGACGCGGAGCAGCAGCGGCTCCAGGCGGACGAGGCGCAAAAGCGCGAGGACTGGCAGGCGGTCCCGGCCGATGCGGCGAGCGTGAAGCAGAAGCGCGCGGCGTTTGAGGCGTGGAAGGACGCGCACGGGAAGTACGAGAAGTTCGTGAACAACCGTGCGGCGGACGAGACGTCGGCACGAACGGATTACGAGGCGTCCACGCGGCAGAACCAGGACGCGCTGCGCGTGGCGAACGACCGGATGAACGGGCATTACGTCCGGCTCGCGTCGCTGTTCCGGGACGATGTGGCGGCGATGGAGCACGCGCGTGACGTGCAGCTGACCCGCACCGACGCGCGGCGGCGCTACGACGCGGCGGCGCAGCGGATCGACGAGCTGATGGACACCGAGACGGAGCGCCCCGACGGGCAGACTGACACGGCGACGAAGCGCCCCGCGCAATATACCATTCAACAGGGAGGGCCGAATGATGGAAGAGCAGAAGCAGGCGGAGAAGCGGAAACCGAAGATCATAGAGCGGGACGGGGGCTACTGGACGGAGGATGGGAAGTTTATGGGCTGGAAGCTGACGGAAGAGGACGTTCGAAGGATCGTGGAAGCGAATCCCCGTCAGGCGGAGTTCTACCGCAAACTGGGGTGGACGGACGAACAGTACGCCGAGATGGTGGCCGATTTTTAACCGAACCGCGAAAGAGACTGACGCAGGCCGGAGTCACAGACTTCGGCCTTTCTGTTACCGAGGATCACCAGGCGTTCAGCGACGCGCTCAACCGGATGCGCGCGGAGAACGATAACGGCGCTTCGGTGGACCCGCAGAGCGTAGAGACGCTCGCTGGCGCCCTCGCCTTTGCGAACCCGGAGTGGACGGCCGGCGGAGCGGTGCAGCCGAGCGGGAACATTGTCGCCGTTTTTAAGAACAAGATTCGAGATAAAAGAGAAAATGCCGGCCTGGATATCCTGTTCCACGCAATTTCGATCGGCGGGGATCGGCTGGACTGCTACGGCATATTCCTGGTTAACACCTATGCCCAGGGCGGCATGGTGCCGGTTGCCCGCGTGGCCTACGCGCGGGGGATCAACCCGGAGATGGACGCCTATATCGATTACAAGCGCGAGCAGGGCAATCCAAATTTCGCCACCGATCCGGACATCTACTTCATGAAGCTCCGTGCCGGGGCGCGCTATGAGGACCTGGTTGATGATTACGTAAACGGCAGATACCACCAGTACACGCCGGAGGAGCTGGACGCGCTGCCGCTGATGAGCTATGACGAGGCGGAGGCCTACCGGGACAGCCTGCTGGAGCAGGAGCGGCGGCAGGGGGATTACGCCGGCGCCGTGCAGGAGCTGGGCGAGGCGGCGCAGCTGGAGGACGCGGCGGGCGCGGAGGACGTTGACCGCGCGGCGGTGGACGCGAAGATGCGGGCGGCGCGCGCGGGTGGCGCTGAGGCAGCGCAGGAGGCCGCCGGAGCCGCTGCGGGCAAAGGGCAGGGCAATGATGCATCCGAAGCCCAAACGACCGTCACAGAGGCGCAGAGGCCGTCCTGGGCGGACGTGGACGCCGGAGCGCAGGCGCGCGCCGTCTCGCTGGGCGAACGGCTGGGCGTGCCGGTGGTGTTCGAGCAGATGCCGGAGGGGTTCACGGGCCAGTATGAGGACGGCGTGATCCATATCGCCACGCGCCTGCCGGCCGGGGAGGCGCCGGAGCTGACCGTGCTGCGGCACGAGCTGACGCACTATCTGGAGGGGAGCGCGGAGTATGGCGCGCTGTCGGACTATGTGGTGCAGCTGGCGCAGCGGCTCAACCCGCAGCTGAACGTCAACCGGGTGCTGGAGGGGCTGGCGGAGGAGTATGCCACGCGCGGCGTGGAGCTGTCGCCCGACGGGGCGCGGCGGGAGTTCGTGGCGCGGTTCGTGCAGGACAAGCTGCTCCGGGACGAGACGGCGATCGACCGGCTGGTGCGCGAGCGCAGCGGCGTGGCCGGGCGGGTGCTGAACTGGATCGAGTACCGCATAGCGCGGCTGAAGCTGCGCGGGCAGAACAGCGCGGAGGCGCGGGCGCTGCTGGAGGCGGAGCGGCTGTACGCCAAGGCCTTCGCACGCGCCGGCACGTTCGACGGGCACAACGCTGATATCCGATATAGCCTAAACGGCCTGACGTGGGACGAGATGGTTGCACGGTACGGCGCAAAGCCCGCCGGAGCGGAGCCGCGCACGCGGGACGAGGCGGTGCCGGAGCGGGCGGGGGACGAGCAGCGCGTGAGCGACTTCCTCCGCAGCTTCGTCGAGAGCGACAAGGCGACGGACGAGATGGTGGCCCAGGTGCGCGCCGCCGTGGAGAACGGGGACAACCGTAAACCTTACGCCAATATCCTTACAGAGAAATACAGAGAAAAAAGGCGGGTGCAGAGTTTACGCCAAACAGCATGGATGTGCTCATCGATAAACTGGATTTAAACGGGCAGTCCAACTTCCTATTCCGCTACTCAAAATGAGTCTTGCAACAGAAGTTCTGCACCCACCAAAATCATCATATCAGAGACCGGCGAGGCTGTTAAGGAAAATTCCGGCGAAATCGTCAAAAGAAAAGAAAAAACGACCTTTCCACCAGCTACAATTTCAATAATCGGACGTGGGACGGGACGGCGGCGCGCTGCGGCGCAACGTTCGCCGCAGCGGAGCCGCGCACGGCTGCGCCTGTTGCTTTTCCTCCGCCGCTCTGATATAATGAACCCGGCCGCGGGAGGCGGGCGCACGGCGCGCTGCCGGCCGGTGAGCCGGAAAGGCGGGCGGATATGAGGCTTCCCATGCGGATCTACGGCAACAGCAGGGCGCACGCCGCCTGCTGTGCGCATCGTCCGCTCTGAACTTGAGGAACACGCTGGCGTGTTCCTTTTTTCAAAGGTTTACGGAGAATCTGTATTGAAGGAGGAAGGGCAGGGACATGTACAAAAGAGTGCTGCTCAAGATCAGCGGCGAGGCGCTCTCATCCGAAAGCGCCCCGCTTTGTCAGAAAACCATTGAGGATACGGCCTGGCGGATCGCGGCGCTGTATGCGCGCGGGGTGCAGATCGGCATCGTGACCGGCGGCGGCAATATCCTGCGCGGCCGCAGCGCCGGGAACATGGAGCGCAACCGTGCGGACCACATGGGCATGCTGGCGACGGCCATCAATTCGCTGGCGCTGCAGGACGCGCTGGAGAAGCGCGGCGTGCCGTGCGCGACGCTCTCGGCCATCGCCATGCACCGCATCTGCGGCGAATACACCGCGCGCGACGCGCACAGCCTGCTCGCCTCCGGCCATGTGGTGCTGTTTGCCTGCGGCACCGGCTCGCCGTTCTTTTCGACGGATACGGGCGCGGCGCTGCGCGCGGCGGAGATCGGCGCGGACGTGCTGCTGCTTGCAAAGAACGTGGACGGCGTCTACTCGGCCGATCCGCGCATCGACCCGCTGGCCGTGCGCTACAGCCGCCTGACCTACGCGCGCGTCATCGAGGAGAACCTCCAGGCCACCGACCTGACCGCCATCACGCTGTGCCGGGAGCAGCACATCCCCATCCATGTGTTCCGGCTGGACGAGCTCGCGGCCGTGTGCGACGGCGGCGAGGCAGGCACCGTCATCGACGACGGCGCAGGGGTTGAATCTTGACCCGTGTTTATTGTAGAATAAGAGAATCGAGAAAGCAGAGGAGGAAGCGCCATGGCCACCGATGTGATGGATAATGCTAAGGAACGAATGAACAAAACGATCTCCGTCCTCCAGCAGGAGCTGGGCGGCCTGCGCGCAGGCCGCGCCAACCCGCAGGTGCTCGACCGCATCCTGGTGGATTACTACGGCTCGCCCACGCCGATCAACCAGCTCGGCAACATCAGCGTGCCGGAGCCGCGCATGCTGGTCATCGCCCCGTGGGACGGCAAGCTCATCCCGGCGATCGAGAAGGCGCTGCAAAAGTCCGAGCTGGGCATCAACCCCGCCAACGACGGCAAGGTGATTCGCCTCGTGTTCCCGGAGCTGACGGAGGAGCGGCGCAAGGATCTGGTCAAGGTCGTGCGCAAAAAGGGCGAGGAGAGCAAGGTCGCCATCCGCGCCATCCGCCGCGACGCCAACGAGCAGATCAAGGCGCAGAAAAAGAACAACGAGCTGACCGAGGACGACCAGAAGCACCTGGAGGAGAAGATCCAGAAGCTGACGGACGAGCTGATCCGCGACATCGACCGGATCATAGCCGAAAAGGAAAAGGAGATCCTGTCGGTTTGAACTGTTTGCTTGGCCTTCCGCTGGATACGGCGGTCTCCCGGCTCACGGGCGAGGGGATCGCCGTTCACACGCAGGAGCTCTCCTGCCGCAAGCCGCAGCAGGGCGGCTCGCTGCGCGTGGTGCGCCAACTGGCGCTGGCGGACGGCTCCGCGCTGCTGACCTACGCCCGCTTCTGTACGGAGGCGGGGGCGGGAGGCCGCGCGGCGGAGGACGAGGATACATGAACGGGAGACTGGTCCGCGGTTGCGCCGCGTCGCTGGGGCTCAACGCGGAGCGCCTGCCCCGGCACGTTGCGATCATCATGGACGGCAACGGCCGCTGGGCGACCCGGCGGCACCTGCCGCGCGCGCTCGGGCACCGCGCCGGCGTGGAGCGGCTGCGCGGCATCATCCGCCTGTCGTCGGACATCGGCATTGAAACGCTGACGCTGTACGCGTTTTCCACGGAGAACTGGAAGCGCCCAAGCGAGGAGATCTCCGCGCTGTGTGCGCTGTTTGTGGAGTACTTTTCCCGGGAATTTGACGCGCTGCATGCAAACGGCGTGGCCATCCGCGCGCTGGGCGACGTGCGCGCCTTCCCGGAGCGCGTGTATGCGCTTGTGGAGAAGGCCGAGCGCCGCACGGCGGACAACGACGGCCTGCAGCTCAACGTTGCGCTCAATTACGGCAGCCGCAGCGAGCTGCTGCGCGCGGTCAACCTGGCCGCTGCGTCCGGCCGGACGGACTGGGACGAGGCCGCGTTCGACGGCCTGCTGTACACGCACGGCCAGGCGCCGGTGGATCTGCTCATCCGCACGGGGGGCGACCGCCGGCTGTCCAACTTCCTGCTGTATCAGAGCGCCTATGCGGAGCTGATGTTCACCGACGAGTGCTGGCCTGATTTTACGGACGAGCTGTACGTTTCGCTGCTCAGGGCGTATGAGGGGCGCGCCCGGCGGTTTGGCGGATTGGAGCGCGGCGACACATGAAAACACGCATTCTGGTGGGCATCCTGCTCGCGCTGTTCCTCATTTCCATGCTGTATTTCGGCGGCTTCTACTACCTCTCCGCCATCGCGCTCGTCTCGTTTGCGGCGACGTATGAGGTCGCGCACGTCATCACGCGCAAGGGGTTCCGGCCGCTGGTATTCCCCGTCTATGTGTTTTCGCTGGCGTATCCGTTCGTCTACCATTTTTTCGGGCTGACGGTGCTGGTGATCTTCTACCTGTTCGCCATCATCACCTCCATCTGCTGCAGCGTGTTCAACGGCTCGCTGGACGCTTCCATCGCCGTGGGGACGCTGCTGCTGTACGTCTACCCGCTCGCGCTGCTGATGTGCATGCTGCTGGTCTACATGCAGTTCGACCGGCACATCGGCCTGACGGCGGCCTTCATGGCCTTTGCCGGGCCGTCGTGCGCGGACATGTTCGCCTACTTCGGCGGCACGTTCTTTGGCAGGCACAAGCTGTGCGAGCACATCAGCCCCAAAAAGACGGTGGAGGGCGCGGTGTTCGGGCTGCTGGGGGGCGTGGCGTTCGCGCTGGTGCTCATCCCGCTCCAGCGGGTGTGGGAATCGTCCATTTCCAGCGGCGTGCTGCTCACGCTCGGCGTGCTGTGCGGCACGTTCGGGCAGATCGGCGACCTGTTCGCCTCGATCATCAAGCGCTGGGCCGGCGTGAAGGATTTTTCCAGCGTATTTCCCGGGCACGGCGGCATGATGGACCGCATCGACAGCATCCTGCTGTGCGCGCCCATCGTGCTGTGCACGTTTACTATTCTCCAGATCTTTGGAATATACTAAAGGCGGGACTTGTATGAGAAGGCAGTTAGTCACAGTGCTCGGCAGCACCGGCTCCATCGGCCGGCAGGCGCTTGACGTCGTGCGGGCCCGTTCAGACCGGTTCCTGCTGTTCGGCATTTCGGCCAACGAGAACATCGGCCTGCTGATCGAGCAGGCGCACCGCTGGAAGCCCCGGTATGTCGCCTGCCGCCATCCGCTCTCGCCGGCGGACTTTCCGGAGGGGACCGTCGTCTTGAGCGGGGAGAGCGCTCTTGCCGAGCTCGCTTCGCTTGACGAGCCTTCGCTCGTGGTCAACGGCATCAGCGGACTTGCCGCGCTCGAGCCGCTGCTGTGCGCGCTCAAGGCGGGCAAGCGTGTGGCGCTTGCCAATAAGGAGAGCATCGTCTGCGGCCACCTGCTGGTGGAGGAGGCGCTGCGCGATTTCGGCGGCGAGCTCATCCCGGTGGACAGCGAGCAGTCGGCCATCTTCCAGTGCCTCTGCTGCGGCCGGGGCGGCGAGATCGCCCGCCTGTGGCTGACGGCCTCCGGCGGCCCCTTCTGGCAGCTGAGCGACGAGGAGCTCTCGCACGTGACCGTGCGCGACGCGCTGCGCCACCCCACCTGGAACATGGGCGCCAAGATCACCATCGACTCTGCGACGCTGTTCAACAAGGGCCTGGAGGTCATCGAGGCGAGCTATCTGTTCCATGTGCCGGCGGAGTGCATCGACGTGCTGATCCACCCGCAGTCGATCGTTCATTCGATGGTGGAGTTTGCCGACCGTTCCGTCATGGCGAACCTGAGCTGCCCGGACATGCGCCTGCCCATCCAGTACGCCATGACCTACCCCGAGCGCGTGCCCTCGCCGTGCGAGCGGCTGTCGCTTGCGGAGGTGGGGCAGCTCACGTTCCACGCGGTGGATCGCGCGCGCTTTGCCGGGCTGCGCCTTGCCTATGAGGCGCTGTTCTCCGGCGGCACCATGCCGGCCGTCTACAACGCGGCCAACGAGGCGGCGGTCGAGCTGTTCATGGAGGAGCGGATCGCGTTTACGGATATCCCGCACTTTGTGGAGGACGCCATGCTGCGTCACGACGTCCGCCCGGCCAGACTGATGCAGGATATCCTGGAGGCCGACGAACAGGCGCGCCACAGCGTCGACCGGTACCTCCATACTCATTTTTAAGGAAAGCGGGCGTTTGGTTGGATACGACGACGATGATTCTCTCTTTGCTGGCCGCGCTGGTGCTGCTGGGGGTGCTGGTCACCGTCCATGAATTCGGGCACTATTTTGTCGGCCGCCGGCTGGGCTTCACGATCCTGGAGTTTGCCGTCGGCATGGGGCCGGTGCTGCTGAAAAAGACGAAAAACGGCATCCAGTACAGCCTGCGCGCGCTGCCCATCGGCGGCATGTGCCGCTTTTACGGCGAGGATGACGACGCGGCGGACGCGCGCTGCTTCAATGCGCAGAAGGCGTGGAAGCGATTCCTCGTCATCGCCGCGGGGCCCATCATGAACCTGCTGCTTGCCGTGCTGCTCTCGATCGTCACGCTGGCGGCATACGGCAACTATGTGCCCACCGTTTTGGAGGTATCCGGCGCGGATACGCCAGCGGCCGCCGCCGGCGTCGAGGAGGGCGATATCCTCTACGCGGTGGACGGCAGGCGCGTGACCTACTATTCCAGCACGTCCGACGCGGTCAGCATGATCCGCGCGGCGGACGGCGCGCGCGCCGTGCTCACCATCGAGCGCGACGGACGGCGGATCGACCTGACGGCGGAGGACCTCTACGACGAGGAGGCCGGCTACAACGTGCTCGGCGTGACGATCGGCGCGACGCGCAAAACGTACGGCCTGTTCGAATCCATCGGCGAATCGTTTTTCTATCTCTGGAGCATGGTGCGCGAAACGTTCACCTTCTTCGGTTCGCTGTTCCGGGGGCAGGTGCAGTCGACCGACGTGGCCGGCGCGGTCGGCTCCATCGTGTACATCAGCGAGGCCGTGCGCTACGGCATGGAGACGACGCTGCGCATCCTGATCCTGCTGAGCATGAGCCTTGTGATCTTCAACCTGCTGCCCATCCCCGCGCTCGACGGCGGGCGGCTGCTGTTCATCGCCATCGAGCTCGTGCGCGGCAGGCCGGTGGACCCGCGCAAGGAGGGCATGGTGCACTTTGTGGGCCTTGTCGTGCTGCTGCTGCTGATGGCGTTCCTGGTGTTCAACGATATTGCAAATCTTGTGCGAAGTTAGGCGGAGGCAGGGCGGCATGCAGAGGCACATCACACGCGGCGTATCCGCCGGCAGCTTTCGCATCGGCGGCGGCGCGCCCGTCAGCGTCCAGTCCATGACGAATACGGACACGCGCGATACGGCGGCGACCATCGCCCAGATCCTGGAGCTTGAGCGCGCCGGGTGCGAGATCGTGCGCGTTTCCGTGTTCGACGAGGCGTGCGCAAGGGCGATCCCCGCCATCCACAGCGCCATCCACATCCCGCTTGTGGCGGATATCCACTTTGACCACCGCCTGGCCATCGCCGCGGCGGAGAACGGCGTGGACAAGCTGCGCCTGAACCCGGGCAACATCGGCGGCCGGCAGCATGTGGAAAAGGTCGTGGATTGTGCGCGTATGCACCATACGCCCATCCGCATCGGCGTCAACGGCGGG
>ENA-OZAF01000882-OZAF01000882.1-human-gut-metagenome-genome-assembly--contig:-NODE-882-length-10609-cov-5.062346_pt1 | contig 10609 bp, 9 predicted proteins | sample MGYA00244207_ERZ653498 | MGnify/ENA primary metagenome ERZ653498 (study PRJEB26926, sample SAMN06165156) | human gut metagenome | biome: ENVO:00009003; feature: ENVO:2100002; material: ENVO:00002003... | reverse complement strand
GGCGGGCAGAGCCGCTTTATCCGCAAGGCGCAGGAGGACCTGACCGCGCTGCTTTCCGGGCTGGAGGCGCACATCGATTACCCCGACGAGATCGGCGAGGACGAGGCGCTCGCCGGCCTGCGCGAAGGGCTGGACAAGCTGATTGCGCAGTTGGACGGGGCGATTGACGAGCGCGGCGCGCGCATCGTGCGCGAGGGGCTGCGCGTGGCGCTGTGCGGGCGGCCCAATGCGGGCAAGAGCACACTCTTTAACGCGTTGCTTGGCGAGGATCGCGCCATCGTGACCGACGTGCCCGGCACCACGCGCGACGTGCTGGAGGGGTCCTTTACGCTGGACGGGACCAATGTGCTGCTTCAGGACACCGCGGGCCTGCGCGAGAGCGGCGACGCGGTGGAGCGCATCGGTGTGGAGCGGGCGCGCGCGGCGCTTAGCCGGGCGGACGTGGCGCTGCTGGTGGTGGACGCCTCCCAGGACCCGGACGGCGAGGCGCTGGAGCTCCTGCGCATGGAAGCGCCCTGTCCGTGCGCCGTGCTGCTCAACAAGGAGGACGCGGGCGAGCGCTTCACCGCTTCGCAGGCGGAGCGGCTTACGGACAAGCGGCCCATTTTGCGCGTGTCCGCGCGCGAGGGCGAGGGTCTGGACGCGGTGCGCGAGTACCTGCGCAGCTTCCTTCGCAACCCCGACGAGCTGGCGCTCACACATGAGCGCCACATGGCCGTGGCGCGGCAGGCGCTTACCAAGCTGCGCGACGCGCAGGCGGGCCTGGCTTCGGGCGGGCTGATCGACCTGGCCGCGGTGGACCTGCACGAGGCGCTCTACCTGCTGGGCCGCATTACGGGCGACAGCGTGGACGAAAAGCTGCTCGACGATATCTTCTCGCGCTTCTGCGTGGGAAAATAGGGCGTCGCGGCAGGAAGGATGTAAAAAGACCCCCGGAGGGATGCTTCTCTCCGGGGGCCTTCAGATCGTTGACAAATCTTTTTCGGGAGGTTTGGAGGGCCCGCAGGCCCTCCAAAGTGGATTCGTATCGCCCGGCTTTGCCGGGCGGGCGGGGAGTTTGCGCCCCTGGGCGCAAACATTTCTTAGGCTTCTGGCAAAAAAGGCCGCCGCAGGCGGACTTTTTCGACAAGCTGAGGCGTCGCCTTCTTTAGGCGACGCCTCATACCGGCAAAAAGCCATTTTGGAAGTTTTGGCGGGTCGTAGCCCTCAAAATGATATTCGAATCATACTTCCTCATTTGGCTCTCCTTAAGACGGCGTTTTCCCATCTCTGCCAGGCAGTGATTCCGTTCTGCCAGCTTGCATCAGATACGCGGCGGATCAGTTGCTCTCCATAAACCCATTGCGCAATAATACCGTTCTCTGGCAGCGCTTGACTACCTCAGGATCATGTGTCGCAATGAGTATGGTAGTATTCTCGTGATGCAAGTTTGCAACAATGTCCATGAGTTGCAATGCGCTTGACTTGTCCAGATTGGTTGTTGGCTCATCGAGTATGAGCAGCTCCCAGGGTTTTATGATTGCTCGTGCAAACGCTAATTTCCTGATTTCGCCGCCTGACAGGTGGGCTGCTTTCTCTTTTGGATCTTGCGTCAAACCAACGAGTTTCATCACATCATGTACTTTGATATGAATCTGATTTTGTTCTAGTTTATGTGGTATAAGAGGCAAACGGAGATTCCACTCAATAGACTTTTCCAGCACAACATTTCCCTGCTGAAACATCAAGGATATTTTATTCATATATAACTGCTGAAGTGCTCTGGAACCGCTCTTTCGCTTGAGCTCCTCCCCCAACAGCATGATCTGACCATGATCCGGTGTGATGACACCGGTAAGAACATTGAGCAATGTAGATTTTCCACTGCCTGTTTTCCCAATCAGTGCGACCATTTCTCCCCTGGCAAACGCTCCGGTTACACGATCAAGAATCACTCTATCTCCATATCTCTTTGTTACGTTGCTGAATTCACATACATTCATGAATTGACCTCCTTTATGTACTCCGATCGCATCCGCTTTTCATAGCGAAGCGCTATTTTTTTCAGCAGGTAATATTCCCCAATATCCAATGCACACCACACCAAACCAAATTCGAAGCTCATCTGACGCACACAACATATCAAAACCGTTAAAATAATTTGAAATATCATGATGAAATAATAAACAGCGTATCGTTTAAATGCAGAATAGCCGTTAATATATTTTAAGGTGATCAAAGGAATCGCTCTTTTGATGTATGCACGAAACGTCAGCACATTACTGATAAGTTGAGATAAAAAGAGAAATATTATGACCATCCCAAGGGCGGTCATCCTGCTCTTCCATTCGCGCCGCAACGCGTCTATTGATTGTCGGAGCGACACAATCGATTGAATATTATCATCAAGTCCTAATTCAGCAAGTTTTTTTGATATATTGAGTTTATATTCATCGCTTCCGCTGCCTATATATATTTTCAGCGGATCAAGAACACCGTTCCCCGTGATACACACGCGCTCGGTAATGAGGCTATTCTTCTCCGTGAGCACGCAAACAATTGCATTCTCACAGTATTCTGTATCCGGTCGAAATGTAAAAAGCCTTTGTGATGGTTTTATGTGTATGATTTGTATAGCTTCACTGTGCGTATTCTGTGGGACGGCGTACTGGCGCTCCAGCTTTAACATCCCATTTCGCCTTTCTCTGAAAAAATCCATTATTTTGCTATCCTGGCTGGCTTCCAGCGGGCTGAGTATGATGATGTCTGTTTCATCCTCACTTATGTTTACTGTGCCGCCTACAGCGTCAATGACTGGAATGATGCTGAGATAATTGGGATTCACATACAATGTTGGGGCGCCGTTAACATCGGCGTCCTGTCTGCAATAGATCGCTCCATAATGGTTGAGCCAAGTGTATAGCTCGCCATTGATCGCAAGATCATTTTGGTTTACCTGATCAAAGATGATTTTTTCATCTTCTCCAACAAACAAGTCCGGAACGACCCCGTATTCGTTCTCATAAGTTTCCCATTCCGCTGTCCGAGGCAGTCTGTTCATGAGGTCCACTGTGTATTGATACGTTGCATAGGTTGTTCCGACAATCAAAGCGAGCGAAACAGCTTTGATTGCTATCTGTATGAATGTAAAGATGCCAAGCTTTATTTTTCCGTTGCCAATAAAACGATTGAAATAGTGCAAAGCCAGAGCGCCGAAACAAATCATATGGATGAAGCAATAGCAAACAAATACGGGAAGCAAAGCTCCACTGTTAAAACACGAAGCGGCAATGGCAAGACCAATGATCAGCAGAAATGCAAATCCGTTCCTTCCCACAATACATTCTGCTGTGTTGCAGAAGGACAGCCCGCTATACCGCGCAATGCGAATGGCCTGCCTGCTTCGTTGTATATGCAGCATAAAGGAAGCAAACAAAGCCATTAGGCTGATATATACAACGTTCCTGAAAGCATCTATGGATGGGTTAAGCGCTGACGCCAACAGTGAGGCGGCGATCCAAATCATGCTTATATATACAGACAGCACAACTTCATCCCCCTGCATCATGTTGCTAATATGATTTCTTTCCATGTCGATTTGGTTAGTCCCAAACCGTTAACGCCGGGTTGACTTTCGTAGAGCCATAGCATTTAACGACGCCTTTTTCACCAACCCGCATCAGGCGAGCCGCTCTCATTGCTTTGCAGGAAGGAGCATTGCCATTATCCTATTGTTCCCTGTTATCCGTTGCTGTTCCAGGACACATAAACCTTTACCAGTTCCGGGCCGCTTGGTCCGGCATGCACATAAATCTGAAAGAATTCCCTGGTTTCAGGATTCCGCAGGACAAAATTCCATACGGGGATTACTTCTTCGGGCACGGCGGGTGAACTGAGGACAAATTCGGCATACCATAGCGGATACGCTTCCTCGCTCCAGCCGCCGTCGCCGCCATGATCCCGTGCCAGCACCTCCTTCGCAAAAGCGAGACCCTCCTCATAGGACACTTCGTTTTCCTTTGGCAGTCCGCAAATCGTATACGACTTGTCTGCGTTGAATCCGGGATACAGCGCCATCAGTTCAAGGATTTTATCGCCGATCATGGCTTTTTGCTGATAGGTCTGGTCGAAACTTTCATCCGGAAATTGATGTTTGAACACCATGAGAATCTCCTCAGGCGTTTGCTCGGGAGAGGCCAGATGATCGTATTCCAGCGTGATTTCTCCGCTTCGCGAGAGGATGGACAGGCGGTAAAGCCGGTTTCGGGCCGTGGAAACGCCGTTGTAAACGTTAATCAGCCAGAGGGGTGCGTCCGGATCGTCGGTCAGGAAGGAAAAGTTCCAGGTTGCCGCCCGAAGCTCCTCCTCCGTTTTCTGCCCCAGCGCAAGCAGGAATGTGATAGCGGCCTCCTGCGCCTGCCCTTGGGTAAGGTCTCCTTCCGCGGGCAGGCCGTAGCTGTGCGAAAGGACCTCCTCCAGGCTGGGCGGGATATAGAAACCGGGCTTTTGCCTGTATTCCTCGATGAGCGCGGGCAGCTCGGAAGCGAAGGCGTACTGCTGCTCGATGGTCCACACGCGGAAGGGGGCGCCGCCATTATAGGCATCGTAGTAGGCTACTAATGTGTCCTGTTGAGCGCGTGCGGGTAGGCACACTGTGACGCAGGCAGCCGCAAGCAGCAAAGCGAGCGCTTTGTTGATTTTCATAATCATCCCCCGTTTTTTATGTTCTTTCTGAAATGCAGCTGGATTTCGTCCTCTGCTTTTCGCAGGGCAAATGGGAACCAACGGGCACTACTGTTCCCAGAACAGCAGCTGGAACCGCTGGTCCAGCTGGCGGATCAGGTTTTCCCCATCCAGCATGCCGGCGGCGTACTGCTTTAGCAACCCTTCAATCTCCGCCTTCATTTCCGTGGTGGCCCGCCAGTAGGGGGAATCCTGCGGAATGTAGAGATAGGGCTCCAGCGCGCGATAGGCCGCGATCGCCTCCGCCGACACCAGATCCTGCCACGCTTCCAGCTCCGCAACAACGCCTTCCTGCTGGGTGACGGCCTCCTGCGCCTCCGCCCTGTGGGCGTCGTCGGCGCTGTCCAGCAGCGCGCGCCTGCGCTCAAGCTCCTGCCTTGCTTCCTCCAGCTGCGCCATCACACCCTGATTGGGAATCGGATCGTTCCGGTCGGGATAGAGGGTCAGCGTGGCGTCCGTCGCGCTGCGCCCGGCCGCATAGGTCAGGAAGGTGGCGGCCTCCTCCATATGCTGGCTGTAGGGATTGACGATGGCCAGAAAGATGGTGGCCAGCGCCCGCTTTTCGCAGTTCTCCTCAAAGGGCGGCGCGGGAAGGAGCACCTTGTCATAGGCGCCGGCCTCCCCCACGTTCAGGGGATTGCTGTCGCCGAGGGTAAAAATGGCAGCCGGACGGCCGGACAGCAGCGCGTCATCCGCAGGGCCGGCCAGCACCTCATCCACGTTTTCAGACGGATAGCCTAACGCCTCAAGGGCGGCGAGCACCTGCCGGAATGCCGGTGTGTTAAAGGAGAGCGGCTGATCGGAGCCCTCGTACTGCGTGATGTATTCCGATACGGCCATCTCCAGATAGGGATAGAAGCGCAGGTCATAGCCGTCGTAAGCGGTGCTTGCGAAGGTGAAGTCATACTCGCCCGCCTTGTCCCAATCCCAATCAAGCTGCATCTGGAGAAATTCCGTCATCGTTTCGGGGATGTGATCGTATCCCGCGGCCTCCAGCAGGTCCGGGCGGACGGACCAAGCGCTGGCATAGAGGGCGATGGGAAGCGCGAAGATCTGATCCCCGCGGGTAACCGCCTGCTGAAGCTGCGGAATCATGGCCTCGACGCTCTCGCGCAGCGCCGGATAGGGCGACAGGTCCCTGGCGTATCCCTTGTCGATCAGGCTCCAGACGTTCCACGAGTCCGGCAGCACATAGATATCCGTCGATGCATCCCTGCTTTGAACGGCGGAGATGAACTGCGCGCGGCTGACGGAGAAATCGTTGTCGATCACCAGCGGGATCTCCGGGTGATCGCTCATGAAGGCGGGAATCATGTACGGGTCGAAGCCGTAGCCCCGTACCACCAGCGGCGATTCCTCCTCCGCCTGCGCCGCCCAGGGCATCGTCCACAAAGCCAGAATCAGAAGCCATACAAAGCATTTCCGCATGTTCAGGATCTCCTTTCTCTCTGCGATGGATGGGTGGGATGTTCGGTTACATACATGGGTTTCTGCGCATAAAACGCCTTCGGGAACACGGCCTTTTTGACAAATCATTCCACTATGGAAACGATCCGGAAGCGAAAAAGCTTCCCATAATATTTCATTTGGCTTTCAGGTTGGTCTATAGAAGGGATTGCGCCCATGTCCTAGGGGATGACAGAATCCGTGAGCGGTCCGCGTTTCCTGTCGGGAAACAGAAAAGCGGCCGGCTTTGCGTCATACAAAACCGGCGTTCCCAGGCGGTGTCATAACCATCGGCGCCATGTATCAGGCGTTCCCCTCCCGCTCGATAAACCAGTACGGCTCGTCGTGGAACAGGACGGCGATGCTGCCCTCCACCTCGCACACATAGCGGATTCCCTGCCCGCCCGCCTTGCACGACGCGGCCTGACGCACATCCAGCACCCGGTCGATGCGAAAGGCCGGTCCATCCTCCTCCCGGAACAGCAGCGGACGGATGCTTCCATCCAGCTCAAAATCAGCCCGGACCTTCACATAGCGCTTGCACGGGTTTTCCGGCCTTCGGTCCTTTGCCTCCATGACGCCTTTTCCTCCTTATCCCGCATAAAACGGCACGGGATGCACCGTATGCTCTTCCTTGGGGTTGATCTGCGCATATTGCCCGTCGGTAAGCACCACCGCCCGGCGCACGATCTGATGCCCGAAACGGCGGCGCAGCCCGTCGATGGCGCTTTCCAGCCGCTCGGTTTTGATGCGCTACGCCTCGTCGCCCAAAAAGTCGAGCTGTACGGGCGCATCGTCCGGGGTCAGCGCCGAGCAGCTCAGCCCCACGCTTCGGTAGGGAAAATTCAGCGCGAATCGCCTGTCAAAAAGCCGCATGGCCGCCTGCGCAATTTCTCCGGTCAGGCTGGTGGCCCGCCGCAGCGTCTGCTGGCAGGAACGGGTCACAAGCTCGGCGTTTCGCGCGCTGATGCTGACGCACCGGGCCCGCAGCCCTTCCTGCCGCAGCCGCGCCGCCACGGATTCGGCCAGCAGATAGTAAAGGCAGCGCGCGTCGGCCATGGTTTCAAGGTCGTGCGGCGGGGTGGTGCTGTTGCCTATGGACTGGATGGCCATTCGCTCATCCGCCGGCATCACGGGCGAGCGGTCCAGCCCCGCGGCGTATGCCTTGAGCATCAGCCCCGGCTTTCCAAGCCGGCTGCGCAGGCATTCCGCGTCAAACCGCGCCAGATCGCCGATGGTACGAACGTTCATATCCGCCAGCTTGCGCCGCGTCGCCGGGCCGACGAACAGCAGATCGCCCACGGGCAGAGGCCAGACCATGTCCCGGAAGGAATCCTGCGAAATGACCGTGACCGCGTCCGGCTTTTTCATGTCGCTGCCCAGCTTGGCAAAGATCTTGTTGAACGATACCCCCACCGACACCGTGATGCCCAGCTCGCGCTTCACCCGGAGCCGAATCTCATGGGCGATCCGCTCCCCGTCCCGAATCGTCAGGCCGGGGGTGCTAAGATCAATCCACGCCTCGTCCAGCCCGAAGGATTCCACACGGTCGGAGTACTCCTCATAGAGCCTGCGCATACGCCTGCTGAAACGGATGTAGAGCGCGTAATCCGGCGGCACGCAGATCAGGTCCGGGCACTTCTGCCGCGCCTGCCAGATGGCTTCCCCGGTCTGTACGCCGAACTGCTTTGCGATCTGGTTTTTGGTCAGCACGATGCCGTGACGTTCCTCCACGCTGCCGCACACCGCCACGGGGCTTTGACGGATGGACGGCGTGTACAGGCATTCGACGCTGGCGTAGAACGCGTTGGCGTCGCAATGAAGAATCACCCGTTCCATGGCCGTCCCTCCCGATATAGACTTCCCTTTCATTTTACGAACATATGTTCCTGTGTCAAGCGGCAATATCTGCCATCGCACGTCCGGTGAATCCGGAGCCGTTTTGACTGGCGTCGGCTGCGCAGATATGGTAAAATGGCTTCGTATCATTTTTCAGGGAGGAATGTGCCATGAGACAGTGTGCCGGCATCCGCAGAGCCATTTGCGCAGGCCTGGCCCTCATATGGCTGCTGATGATGCCCCTGTGGGCCGCATGTGCGGAAACGGAAGGCGTCCCGGATTACGCGCTGGCGGAAAGCTGGGCCTATTTTGCCGACGGCGAAGGGCTGGCGGCCGACGTCTTTTTCGTTTGCCCCACGGTATTTTCCGGCTCGGAGCAAGCCTTCAACATGCCGATGGACGACCAGAAGGCCCGCGCCAGCTTTCTGGGCGCCACCAACATGGAAAAGGGCATCTACGACGAATCCTGCCGCTTCTACGCCCCCTATTACCGTCAGGCGGGGCTGAACGTCTACGCCCTGCCGGAAGCGGAACGCGAGCCCTGGCTGGCGCTGGCCTATGAGGATGTAAAGGCGGCGCTTACCTATTATCTGGAAAACTGCAACGATGGGCGTCCGCTGGTGCTGGCGGGCTTTTCGCAGGGGGCCGACATGTGCATCCGTCTGATGAAGGACTGCTTTGCCGACGAGGCCACAGGCGGCCTGCTGGTGGCCTGTTACGCCATCGGGTGGCGGATTACGCAGGAGGAATTGCAGGCGTATCCCCATCTGCGCATGGCGTCGTGCGAGGACGACGCCGGCGTGATCATCTCCTTCAACAGCGAGGCGGAAGGCGTGCAGGATTCCCTGCTGATTCCCTCGGGCGTGCGGTCGCTGGCCATCAACCCGCTCAACTGGCGCACCGACGCGACCCCCGCCTCCAAAGAGGAAAATCCGGGCGCGTGCTTTACCGACTACAGCGGGCAGATCGTCACGGAAATCCCCCATCTGACCGGGGCCTGGCTTGACCCGGTGCGCGGAAGCCTGAAGGTTCCCGACGTTTCGCCCAAGGACTATCCCCCGGTGCTCTCCCTGTTTTCCGAGGGCGTGTATCACCTGTATGATTATCAGTTCTTTTACCGGAGCTTGCAGGAAAACGTGGCCGTGCGACTTGGCGCTTACCTGCGGGCACGCCAAGCGCAATGAGCGTGGCGGCCAAACGCACGAAAGGGAGGAACGCCTTATGTTTCAGGATGCCGTGGCGGTGGTCACCGGCGGTACGAAGGGCATCGGGAAGGTCATCGCGCAGGAATTTGAAAAGGCCGGCGCGCATGTATGCGTCATCGATCTGCTGCCCAACGAGTATTTTGTGGGCGACGTAGGCGACAAGGCGGCGCTGGAAGCCTTTGCGGACAAGGTCATTTCGGAGTATGGCCGGGTGAACGTGCTGGTCAACAACGCCCTGCCCCTCACCCGCGGGCTGGATACGTGCACCTACGAGGAATTCAACGCCGCGCTGCGCGTGGGCGTGACGGCTCCGTTCTACCTGACAAAGCTGTTCGCGCCCTACTTTGCGCCCGGCGCATCCATCATCAACATCTCCTCCTCGCGCGACCGCATGAGCCAGCCGCAGACGGAGAGCTATACCGCCGCCAAGGGCGGCATCGCGGCCCTGACGCACGCGCTGGCTGTGAGCCTGGCCGGGAAAGTACGGGTCAATTCCATCTCGCCCGGCTGGATCGACACGGCCTTCACCCTCTACGAGGGCCCGGACGCGGACCAGCACCCCGCGGGGCGCGTGGGGCATCCGCTGGACATCGCCAACATGGCGCTCTACCTCGCGTCGGACAAGGCGGGTTTCATCACCGGGGAAAACATCTGCATCGACGGCGGCATGACCCGCCAGATGATCTATCACAACGATTTCGGCTGGACGCTGGAGGACAAGCAATGAAAACCGTTATCTGCTATTATTCCTGCCATCACGGAAACACCCGGAAGGTCGTGCAGGCCATGGCCGAGGAATGCGGCGCCGATCTGGTGGACCTCTCCGCCCAGTCGCAGGCATCGCTGGAGGATTATGAGCTGATTGGCTTTGCCTCCGGCATCTACGGCTTTTCGTTTCATCCGTCGATGGTGCAGTTTGCCCGGGAACGGCTGCCCCGCGGAAAGCGCGTCTTTTGCGTCTGCACCTACGGCGGCGCAAAGGGGATGGGCGCCAAGGAAATCGTCCGCGCCGCGCAGGAGAAGGGCTGCGCGATGCTGGGCGAATTTGGCTGCCGGGGCTATAATACCTTCGGGCCCTTCGGGCTGTTTGGCGGCACCGGCAAGGGAAAGCCCGACGAAGACGATTTGCAGCGCGCGCGGGCGTTTATCCGCGGCATTATGGACCGTTCCCAGCCGGACGACGCCACAAGGTGACGCAAGCAAAGGCCGCCGCGATTCCCAACGCACAGGCAGCGGGAACTCGCGGCGGCCTTCTGCTTCGGCTGCACTTTGAAGGGCGTTAAGTAGCCGTTCCCTGCGCAGCCAGGGCGATCACTTCGCCGCAAAGCGCCCGCAGCCGGGTTACTGCGGCTATGGGACCTGTCTCTTATACACATCTCCGAGCCCACGAGACTCGA
>ENA-OZAF01000881-OZAF01000881.1-human-gut-metagenome-genome-assembly--contig:-NODE-881-length-10640-cov-7.510250_pt1 | contig 10640 bp, 10 predicted proteins | sample MGYA00244207_ERZ653498 | MGnify/ENA primary metagenome ERZ653498 (study PRJEB26926, sample SAMN06165156) | human gut metagenome | biome: ENVO:00009003; feature: ENVO:2100002; material: ENVO:00002003... | reverse complement strand
CGTCAGATGTGTATAAGAGACAGATATTACATTTTTAAGAGTGTTAACCAGCAATAAATAATAAATTTGAACCTAATTTAGCTATTGAAACAAAGAAAAAGTTATGGTATAATGTACACTATAGGTTGGAAGCAGTTATGTCTAATTTGAAATTTGAAGATATAAAAACAAAAGATTATTCTCCAGAAGATTTTAAGAAGTTTATATTAAGCTCGCACAATGAGGGCGAGTTTTCTTTGTCTGCCACAAACAAAAATATGTATTATCGTTTAGACTCATTTATTAAAAAGTATAATAGTGAGCACGCAGATAGCCCTACAAGCATAGAGGAAGTTGTTGGCATTTTAACGGGCTTAAAGTATGTTGGGCCTAAAGACAGGTTTAGAGAAAGAGAGCAAGAATTTATAAGAAGAATTGAAGAAAGCATGAATAAGGATGGGGTTGTTTTGCACCTAGACGAAGAAACCCGACAGTTTTTAAAAAACAAGGGGCAAAGGCTAAAGAAAAAAACAGGCTCAAAAGAACCTTACGATGTTTCTAAGATGATAGCAAGTTTAATCCCAGGCGCCAAATACGTGCCAAAGCAAGATAAAGATGCGTTTAGCAGAGAAAAGGTTTTGGCAATGCTTAGCGAGATTACAACAAGTGATGGAGAAATTGATCTTGCTAAAAACCCATCTCTTCGTTCGCATTTTTCGTTTTTAGCGAAAAAGAATGGGTGCACAATAGAAGATGAAATTGCAAAAACAGGCTACTATACAACCAAGGTAACGCAACATAAAATACCAATAAATGAACATATACAAAACATAAAAACTTGTGTGGATAGTCAAGGCAATATTGTTAATTTAAGTAAAAAATACCCAGCCAGTTTTAATTTTTTGCAAACTTTTGCAAAAAAGAATAAGTGTAGTTTCGATGATGCTGTAAATATTTTGCTTGAAAGCCCTTTGCATGAATACACATATCGTGGAGTTAAGAATAAGCTTTCAATGTATGATATAAATAGCCCAATTTTTATTGGTAATAATGAAGAGTTAAGGCAAGAGATAGTTTCTGCAATAACGGCCGCTATGGATAGTGAAAAAGTTGTTAAGGGCATTTATAAAAACAAAAAAGTTGATAAAATGCTTCATTATATTTGCAAATATAATGATTTAAAAATGTCGGAGGCGGTAAGCTTATTTGTGCCCGAGGCGGTTTTTGTTGATAGGCAAGAGCCAACAATGAAGCATAAAACCAAAGAGGATGTTTTAAACAATTTAAAATTATTTGATGATGGAGCAGGATGTGTTGATTCTATAAGGCAAAACAAAAACGCGTATAAAAGTTTAAGAGCGTTTGCAAGGCAAGAAAATATGCATGTGAGTGATTTTGTGCAAAAATACTCAGGATATTATTTTTCATCTTGCTCATATGAGGTAGATTATATAGACTATGTTGTTTCAAGGCTTGTTGATAGATGTGGATATGGTGGCAGTGCGGATGGGCTTTATGCAAAAGACAGAAAACTTTATGATGCAGTTAGGCGAATAAAAAACTTTTTCCCTGGTGGGGCTAAAAAGAGTATGCAAGAAACATTTGTAGAGCTTGGTTTTTCTTATGGTGGTTTCGTTGGGAAAACAAAGTTTACGGAAAGTTATGTTAAACAGCTTTTATCAGCTTCGTTTGGGGATGATAAGCAAATTTCAAGTTTGTATGATAGTGGAGAGGTAGGTTACGCTATTATTAACTATTCGGGAAGAATTGGTAAGAGTGTGAAAGAAACTTTAAACATGTTTGGGTATGACTATTATAATAGCAACGAAAAACATCAAAGTAGGCTCGCATCAAAAATAATGTCACCAGAAGATTACAAAAGATATTCAATTTATGCAGGCAACGCTAAAGGCGGAAAAATACATAGCGAAGATCCAGGGGATGATGATCCTGGGTTAGAATAAAAAACACATTAGTGTGTTTTTTATTTTTAATTGTTAAAAAATTAAAAACGCAAAAAGTATTAGTGGCAGGTAAAAAACTACTTTAAAATGCATGAATTGCGTCAACAGAGTGTATTTTAAGGCTTATTTTTTTATTAAGAGATGCACAAGCGGAAATGTTTTTCTGTGTTTTAATTTTTTCTGCGTTGTTCTCTTTTGTTTGACTTTATGAGGTAATAATTATAATATTATATATAGCAAGAGGTGCGAATGGTTATATTGGGTATTGACCCTGGCTACGCGATTGTGGGCTATGGGGTTATTGAAAAAGATGATAGAACTGGCAAGTGTAGCTTAATTGACTATGGAGCTATTGAAACAGACAAGTCGGAAGCTCTGCCAACAAGGCTCGCGTTAATTCAAGATGGCATGAAAGGGCTAATAAATAAGTATAAACCAAATGCAGTTGCTGTTGAAGAATTGTTTTTTAACACTAATATAACAACAGGCATTGCTGTTGCTGAAGCTAGGGGGGTTATTGTTTGCACTGCTGTTCAGGAATGCGGTAGTTTATACGAATATACCCCTATTCAAGTGAAACAGGCAATAACGGGAACTGGTAGGGCAGAGAAAAAGCAAGTTCAGTATATGACTAAAATGATGCTTGGTATAAAGAAAGACCCAAAACCAGACGATGCGGCAGATGCTTTGGCAATAGCACTTACTCATGCGCAAACAAATAGTAGATTAAAAAATAATAGTATGTTTTAAAGGATAAAAATATGTATTACTCAATCACAGGTAAGGTTTCTAGAGTAGATGATAATGTTTTGGTAGTAAATGCAGGTGGAGTGGGATATGAAGTTTTCTGCTCTACAAGTAGTATATATGAACTTCTTGGCGAGGGCGAAAAAACTGTTTATACCTATCTTCATGTTAGGGAAGATGCTTTTATGCTTTTTGGTTTTTCAAGTTTGGCAGAGAAAAAGATGTTTATGAATCTTATTTCTATTTCTGGAATTGGTCCTAAAATGGCTATAAGTATACTTTCTGGTGTTAGTTCAAACATGCTTGCAAGAGCTGTTGTTAATAAAGATGTTAGCATGCTAACTAAGATTAAGGGGCTAGGAAAGAAAACCGCGGAACGCATTGTTCTTGAGCTGAAAGAAAAGGTTGAAGAAAATGTTAAGCAAAATGTGTCAAATGGTTTTGACGGTTTTGAAAGTGTTGCGGTTGAGGTAAGTCTGTCAAGAGAAATGGCAGATGCTATTCAAGTTTTAATTGAACTGGGCATTAAGAAAGAAGATGCAATAAAGCTAGTTAAGGCTAAGGCTAGCGATGGTGATAAGGTTGAAGATATTGTAAAGAAGTGTTTATAAAAAATGCAAAAATTGAGTATTAAACATTAAAAATTGCCACTATTTCATGGTTTTATGGAGAAAAGTGTTGTATGGAAGAAAAATTTACGAGTTATAAAGACGAGCAGGACAGAATTGTTAGTGTTCGCGAGATGGATGGTGAAGAGCAAGTTGAGGCTACGCTTCGCCCTAGAACCATGCAGGAATACGTTGGTCAAAATAAAGTTAAAGATAATTTAAAGGTTTATATAGAGGCTGCTAAAAAGAGGCGTGAAGCACTTGACCATGTTTTGCTTTATGGTCCTCCTGGGCTTGGTAAAACAACGCTAAGTTCTGTTATTGCAAATGAGCTTGGGGTGCAAATGAGTTTAACAAGCGGGCCTGCCATTGAAAAGGCGAGCGACCTAGCTGCAATTCTAACTAAGCTTAATGAGAACGATGTTTTATTTATTGATGAGATTCACAGGATGAACCACAAGGTTGAGGAAATTCTTTATCCTGCTATGGAAGACTTTGCTCTTGACTTTATGGTGGGTGAGGGGCCATCGGCAAGGTCGGTAAGAATAAATTTGCCAAAATTTACGCTTATTGGTGCAACTACAAAAGCTGGCATGTTAACTGGTCCTTTAAGAGATAGATTTGGAGTTATATGTAGGCTTGAGCTTTACTCGCCAGACGAACTTGCGACTATTGTTAAAAGGTCGGCGAAGATTCTTGGCTGCAAAATAGATAACGATGCTAGCGTTGAGATAGCCAAAAGAAGCAGGGGCACACCTAGAATTGCCAATAGAATTTTAAGGCGTGTTCGTGATTTTGCTGAGGTTAAGGGAACGGGTAGAATTGATTTGGCTGTAACAAAAATGGCTCTTGATGCAATGGAGATAGATAGCCTTGGGCTAGATAATGTGGATAGGAATATACTAACAACTATGATAGATAAGTTTGGTGGTAGGCCAGTTGGTCTTGATACCATAGCTGCTGCTACTGGCGAAGAGCAATGCACAATTGAGGATGTTTACGAGCCATATTTATTGCAAATTGGTTTTATTGCAAGAACGCCTAGGGGAAGAGTACCACTTCCAAAGGCGTATGAACATCTTGGCAAGAAAACTGGTATGATTTTTTAAATAGAGAGATATAAATATGAAAACGAGTGACTTTTATTATGATTTACCCGAAGAGCTTATAGCTCAAGACCCTGTTTATCCAAGAGATAGCTCTAGGCTTCTTATTTATTCTAGAAAAGAGGACAAAATAGAGCATAAAATTTTCAGAGATATTGAAAATTATCTAGACGAAAATGATGTGTTAGTAATAAACAACACAAGAGTTATTCCTGCCAGGATTTATGGGGTTAAACGCGGAACAGGTGCTAAAATTGAGTTTTTGCTTTTAAAGTGTGAAAATTTAAACACATACGAGGCCCTAGCAAAGCCTGGCAAAAAAGTTCCAGTGGGAACAATTGTAGATTTTTCAGAAAATTTGCAAGCCGAGGTTGTTGACAATATTGAAGAAATTGGAGGCAAAAAAATTGTTTTTGGCGTAAAAGACGGAACGCTGGAAGAACAACTCGATAAACTTGGCGAAATGCCTCTTCCTCCTTATATAAAGAAAAAGCTTAAGGATAAGGAAAGATATCAAACAGTTTATTCAAAAATTCCTGGCTCTAGTGCGGCACCAACTGCAGGGCTACATTTCACAGACGAACTAATAAATAGATTAAAAGCAAAAGGTGTTATATTTGAAGAGGTTTTGCTTGAGGTTGGGCTTGGAACTTTTAGGCCTGTTCAGGTTGAAAAAATTGAAGAGCATCATATGCATAGCGAAAAAATTGTTGTAACAAAAGAGGTTGCCAAAAGATTAAACGAGTATAAAAAGCAGGGTAAGCGAATTATTGCTGTTGGAACAACTAGTGTTAGAACGCTAGAGAGTGCGGCAAACGAAAGTGGTGAGATTTTGCCAACAAATAAAGAAACCAATATTTTCATTTATCCTGGTTATAAATTTAAATTTGTTGAAAGTATTATAACTAATTTTCACTTGCCAGAGAGCACTCTTATAATGCTTGTTTCAGCGTTTATTGGTAAAGAAAAAACTTTAGAAATTTATAAAGAGGCAGTTAAAGAAAAGTATAGATTTTTTAGTTTTGGAGATGTTATGTTTCTTGAATAAAAACGCAAAAAATTGTTTTAAAAAGCGCAAAATCGGGCTAATTATTGCGCTTTAAGCAAAATAATTGAAAATTTAACATAAAGGAATGTTTATATAATGGACAAATTTAGCTTTGAAGTTAAAGAAAAATCAAGTAATACATATGCAAGAATTGGTAAGCTTAAAACTCCGCATGGCGAAATAGAAACGCCTGTTTTTATGCCTGTTGGAACAAGGGCAACTGTTAAGGCGGTAGAACCAAGAGAACTTGATGAAATTGGAGCGCAAATAATTTTAAATAACACCTATCATTTATATTTAAGGCCTGGTGCCGACCTTGTTGAAAAGGCTGGCGGGGTTCATAAATTTCAAAATTATAATAAACCAATCTTAACAGATAGTGGTGGGTTTCAAGTTTTTTCACTTTCTGATTTAAACAAAATCACGGATGATGGGGTTGAGTTTAAGTCGCACCTAGATGGAAGCATGCATTTTTTCTCTCCCGAAAAGTCAATCGAGGTGCAAAACAAGCTAGGCTCAGATATTATTATGGCTTTTGATGAGTGCTCTACATATGGCGTTTCATATGAGTATGCAAGGCAAGCTTTAGACCGAACGCAAAAATGGCTTGTTAGATGCTATAACTATCATAAGCGTGACGATCAGGTTTTATTTCCTATTGTTCAAGGAAATTTATTTGCAGACCTTAGGCTTAAAGCGCTTGAGGGAATACTTCCATATGTTAAAGTTGGTTTTTCGATTGGTGGGCTTTCAGTTGGCGAGCCCAAGGAAAAAATGTATGAGATGCTTGACGTGCTTGCGCCAAAATATCCTGAAAATAAAGCGAGGTATCTAATGGGGGTTGGAAGCCCTGACTGTTTGGTTGAAGGGGTTATTCGTGGAATAGATATGTTTGACTGCGTTCTTCCAACCAGAATTGCAAGAAATGGTACAGCTTTTACAAGCGCTGGTAAAATAGTTGTTAAAAACGGCAAATATAAGGAAGACTTTTCGCCACTTGATAGTGAGTGTGATTGTTATACTTGCAAAAATTTTACAAAAGCATATTTAAGGCACTTGTTTAATGTTGATGAAATACTTGGCAGCCAGTTACTTAGTATACATAATTTAAGATACCTTATTCATTTAATGGAAGAAATTAAAAAGGCTATAAGGGAAGATAGGCTTCTTGAGTTTAGAGATGAGTTTTATAAAAAAACTGGCTATGATAAGTAGTAAAATAAAATTTAGCCTTATTGTTTTCTATTATATTTTCTAAATATTGCCGTTATTTTACAAAAATTCACTTGCGATTAAGTGAATTCGTGTGTTAAACTACAGGTATTGTAACTTTAAGGAGATGTAACTATGCTATATAACATATTATTAGATGCAGCTAATGACACGGGCTCAACCACCGACACTCCTGCAAACACTGGTTCGTCTTGGTGGATCTATTTGATTTTAATTGTGTTAGTGGTTTTAATGCTTGTATTACCATCAATCACTAATAGAAGGCGTATGAAAGAATATAATCAAATGGTAGAGCGCCTAAGAGTTGGTGATGAGGTTAGAACAATAGGTGGAGTTATTGGTAGGATAACAAAAATCAACACAAAGGGCGATATTCAAACTTTCGTTTTGGAAACAGGGGCTAAGGGTTCTAAAACAACAATGGAATTTGATATGGCTTCTGTTGGAACTGTTTTGAAGTCAAACTATGTGCCTACTGCCGAAGAACTAGAGAAAGAGCAAAAAGGCAAAAAGAATAAAAAAGCGGAAGAGCAGGAAAAAAATGAGGCTAGTAGCAATGAGGCAGTTGTAGTTGAGCCTGAAAAGCAGGATGTAGAAACAGGTAACGAACCTGAAGAAGTTAAGGCAGAAAAGGCTGAGCCAGAAACTAAAGCCGAAGCCAAAACTCAAGAACCTGAAAAAGCCTCTTCAAATAAAAGCAAGAAAAAATCAAAAAGTAAATAGTAAAACCGCCAGTAAGGCGGTTTTTTATTGTAAAAGAAAATCCCCAGACTATCTGGGGGTTCTTTTACAACAAAGGCACGCTATAAATTAGCCGTGCCTTTATGATTTTTTCAATTACGCTTTCTTTTTTATATTAACTCCAATTATTCCAGCAATGGCGCCAACAACGGCTGTGAAAGCGAAGTCGGCAACAAGCCCAAGCCCTAAAACAAACTCTCCTGCGAGTATTGAAAATACACTAAAAGAAACAAGTGAGTAAATAACTGAAAAAATTAGCCCCTTAACAATTCCCTTAGTTGAACTTTTAGTTAAAACAAGTGCCCCCACAAAAACGCTAACACCTTTTATAACCAAATTCACGGGGGATATTACGCTGTCTGGCAGTGATGACCATTTAATAATAAAGGCGAATAAAATAATGCAGGCAAAAGTTATAATTAAAGATATAAGCAGGCTTTTTATATATTTTAAAATAGCCAAAGAGGCTTCACTTCTTTCTTTGCTTTTAGTTTTAGTTCTCATTGTTTAACTCCCTTCTTTTATGGTAAATATATATGGAGATAGCATGTATTTTATAACTTTATTTTAGTGCAAACTTTGACGAAACGCGGCGTGGCGATATATATAAATAGGAAAGTTTAAAATATATGATAAGCTTTAAATAATTTTGAAAAAAGATTGACCTCGGTTTGGGAGATATTGTATAATTAGACAAAATGAATTTTATGTAAGGACGATATTAGCATGAAACCCATAAAAAAGAAAACAGCAAAAATATTTATTGTACTTATTGTTATAGCAGCTGTTATTGGAACTTTGTTTACATTTGTTCCAATCTCTTCTGGTGCCTACACATTTACTTCGCTTTTGGGTTCTATCAATGTGTCTACCGATCTTGGTGGCGGTGTTTATGCTGAGTATGATTTAGACGGGGAGTATACAACCAACCAAATCAATAGAAGCATTAGCACAATCAAAGGCGTTTTGGAAGATAGAGGATATTCTGGCTCGAATATATTTGCTATAAATAATGATAAAATTAGAATTGAAATAGGATATCCTTTAAAAGGCGGGTCGCTACAAGATTCCTACTCGCTACTATCGGCTATTGGCGTTGGTGTGTTTGAGCTTAGAAGCACTTCATCCGAAGACGATACATATATAAATGGTAAAGACCATGTTGAAAGCGTTGAGCTTAACACCTACAACTCGTCTGTTTATGTTGTTGTTAACTTCAACTCTGCTGGCGAGGCTGCCTATGCCGAGCTTTTAGAGGCAACAGAAACTATTTATGTTTGTATGGGTGGGGAAACTATGACTAGTTTTGACTCAACTAGTGCAACGGCGTCATCTTCAATGCCTCTAAGTTTTACAGACTATGATAGTGCGGAAGACTTTGCAATGCGTGTTAGACTAGGCTCTATGGAAGTTGCTTTAAATTCAGACACGGTTACTATTAACACCATGAGTTCAACTCTAACAAATGGCAACATGACGGCAGATACAGCTAGCTCACGATTTAACTCTTCAATAACAAAAGTTGTTGGAATTTTGGCGATCGTGTTTGCGTTAGTGCTTGGTATTGCATATATGGCAATAAAATATGGAATTATAGGGTTGTTTGAGCTTATTGCAATTTTGTTTGACTCGATTATAGCTGTTGTTTTAATTTGGGCTTTGCCTTGGATAGAAATTAGTTTTTCTAGCCTAATTGCAATTGCCTTTGGCTACATAATTTTAATTGTATCATCGCTAATATTTGTGTCTAGATTTGAAGAAGAATACAGGCAAGGTAAAACCATTGCTGCATCATTTGAAAGTGGCTTTAAAAAATCTATAGCTAGCATTCTAGCTACTGGCATTGCCCTTACAATCATTTTTGGTATAGTGGCAATAGTAGCCAGTGGGGAATTGAGAGTGTTTGGCTTAATCACTTGCATTTTCTCATGCTTGTCGCTATTTAGTTCACTAATTATGCTTCCAGGATTTATTAAAATTTTCGAGGCTTTTAACGATGGAGCAACCAAGCCTTACAGGCTTGATAGCAAACTTAAAGCTAAGGAGGACAAGTAAATGAAAAAGCAAAAATCTCTTCTTTGGCTATATGCAGTTATTTCTTTTGTTGTGATTGTTGTTGCAGTTGTTTTATCGCTAACAGTTGGCATTAACCTTGGAACAGACATAGGCGGGGGAACGCAGATAGAGGTAACTGTATCTTCTAAAGAAAATATTAGTTCTCAGGTAGACAAAATTGAAGATGTTTTAAAAACCTATAATCTAAGAAGTGAAAGAGTGTTTGTTGAAGACAAATATACCGACACTTTGATTGTTGTTAGAGTTGCAGAAAAAAGCATTGAAAACGAGGCAGATATAAGAACTCTAATTGCAGAAGAACTTGGCATTGACGAAGCTAATATTGCCGAGTTTGCTACTATAAATGGAACAGTGACAAATAGGGCAGTTATTTGGACAAGTGTGTCAATAATTTGCCTGCTTTTGGTTGTGTTTGTTGCAGGCTGGATAAGATATGGCATTATTGCGGGGCTTTCGCTTATGATTAGCTTGCTCCACACATTGCTTCTTAGCGTTGCTATGCTTATTATAACAAGGCTTCCTATTAACTTCGTGTCTTTAATTGTGATACTTTGTGGAATAGTGTTTGTTTTGTTTGCGCTTGTTTTAACGCTAGAGCGAATAAAAGAAAACTCAGCATTAAAGCACAACGAGAGTTTATCTACTGCAGAACTTGTAGAAATTAGCAAAAGGGGTGTAATAAAACCTCTAATTGTGTTTGCTGTGCTTATAATGGTTGTGGCAATAGTGCTTGTTTGCACTCCTGTTAGATATGTTGCATTGTCGGCACTATCGCTTATTGTTTGCTTAGCAGTTTGTGTTTATTCATACTACCTTCTTGGTATTGAGTTGCATAAATATTTACTAGAGCTTAAAGCAACAAACGATAAACTAAAGTTAAGCAAAAACAACTCGCCTGCACCTGCTGAAACAGCAAAAAAACTGGCGGCTAAAGCAAAGAAAGAAAAAGTTAAAAAAGAGAAAGCTAAGAAAGAAGAAGATAAAAAAGAAGAAAATAAATAGCTAGTTTAATAAATAATCAAAAAAATAAGCCCATTGAAAGAAGTTAGTGCTTGCTTTCATGGGTTTTTTTGTTAAAAAAATAAATTGTGAAGGAAATTATGAAAGCTAACGAATTAGATAAAAGCTGTCTCTTATA
>ENA-OZAF01000879-OZAF01000879.1-human-gut-metagenome-genome-assembly--contig:-NODE-879-length-10643-cov-3.922648_pt1 | contig 10643 bp, 6 predicted proteins | sample MGYA00244207_ERZ653498 | MGnify/ENA primary metagenome ERZ653498 (study PRJEB26926, sample SAMN06165156) | human gut metagenome | biome: ENVO:00009003; feature: ENVO:2100002; material: ENVO:00002003... | reverse complement strand
GGTCTGGTGACCGAAATGTACGCCTGCTTCCAAAAGCTGCTTCATAGAAATAACTGACATAACTAAAACCTCCTGTTTTTATTTCCGCCCCGCACATCATCTTTTCGGAGAACCGCAGAGCGGCACAGCCCCGAAAATCCGCACGGGTGAGTTATTTCATACCGAGCCATTATACCATGGCCGTGAACGGTTTGCAAGCATATTTTGCCCGTAGAAACACCGAAAAACAAATATATTTGAAGTCGGAGGCATATGTTTGCACGGAAAGCAATGTGCGGATCTGAAACAAGTTAGTTCCGCGAAATGCGGCAAAAATATGTCACAAATATGAAAAAGCAATATCAACACAGAAAAAAGTACACCGTAAGCACAAAAGGACGGTTTTCTGCCAAATTCGGCAAAAGAAAGCAGGTTAATTCAGATGATTAGGTGTTGACAAACTGAAAACAGCGTGATACACTGGATATGTCAAATGAACTGCGGCGATCCTGCACGACTCACAGCGTTTTTTCCCGCAGCAAAATTCAATCACAGAAGCCGATAAATCAGTGCGCAGTCCGATTCGAAAGGATCCAGATTAAAACACGCGTCTGTATTCAATGTATAATATGTGTGCTTGCGGAATGCTGATTTGAAAGACAACACCCGTCGGTGCGTATTTTTGCGTACGGCGGGAATCATCCGACAACGGACCGGGGGGAACGGAAGAGGATGCGGGGTTCGGATTGAGACGTTAAACAAAATATAATGCTGTATTTGCAGTTGCACGGAGCATTAACATTCAGTGCCGTTTCGGTTTCGTTAAGCATGTTTCGCCTGTGCGGAAGCATCAGCCGAATGCGGAACGGGCTGATTCAAAAGATTCGTGCGCTGCGGCAGCTTTATACAGTCATGCATGGCTGCATTGCATATGCGGGAACAGGGCAGTTTCCCGATCCCGCCGCGCTGCGAGGCAAGTTTTGCGCCGCAGTGCAGCACATGTGTGCAAGATATTATTAATGGGAGGCACTTATTAATGAAAGAACTCAAACGCATCTCTGCCTTTTTCATGGCAATGCTGATGATGCTGACTGTGTTCTCAGCGTTCTCCGTCGTTTCGGCGGAAGGCGAAGCAGCGGGCGGCACGCAGCCCGTTTGGCCGGCGCAGGGCTCCATAAAGCTCGACAAAGACGCCGCCGCAGTTGAAGGCGCGGAGAATCTCTGGGAAGTTACCCTCGGCATTCAGGGCAAAAACTTCGAAACAACATCTGACGTTGTGTTGGTTATTGACTGCTCCGGCAGTATGGAAGGCACTAAGCTTACAAATACTCGCAAAGCGGCTAAAGCTTTCGGGCAGAAGCTTCTTGCTGACGGCAGCTCAACGCGAATTGCGATTGTAACTTTTATTGACACCGCAGCTGCATATAATAACGGTCATTTTTATGATGCGACCGAGCTTTCTGCTTTTGAGGCGGCTGTTGATGCGGCAACATATGCAAACGGCGGCACCAACCAGCAGGCGGGTATCCACAAGGCTCAGGAGCTGTTGAACACAAGCTCCGCAGGACTCAAAAACATCGTCATTCTTTCCGACGGTGAAGCAACTTTCAGTCACCCGTTTGCTGCGGCGGCAACGTATGCAAATTGCAATTCTTTGTTGGGTTGGAGTTGTCCTAGCGGCGGCAAAATCACAAATATCGGTGCATTTGCTCCCGATTACAGTTCGGTTATCGGTAAGGGAAACAGCTTTACTATGGACTATAATGCTAAGGTTACAGCAACCTGTCCCGAACACGGCAATTCGACAACGGTAAACTGCGTTTATAACCTTGACGGCACGTATACGACCACGAGCGGAACCAACAACGGCGTTGCAACCATTTGGGAAGCAAATCAGGCAAAAGCTGCCGGAACAACCATCTATTCCGTTGCTTTGCAGGCAGGCACTAACGGCGAAAACACCCTTAAGACCTGTGCAACCGATGCAACCAAGGATTACTACGCAATCGCTTCAGCCGACAATGTTGAAGAAAAGCTGACCACCGCTTTCACATCCATTGCGGGCAGCATTGCGATCGCTGCACGTAACGGCGTTGTTAACGATCCCATGGGCGAAGATGTTCAGCTCAGCTTCAGCGGCTCCGCTCCCGTTATCACCACCGATTTGGATGTTTACACCGCCGGCAATGCGAACATTTACATCAGCCAGGGTACGGCGACATATGACGCCGAGACCCGCGCCATCAGCTGGATCGTCGGCAGCGTTCGTGAGGGCGACAACCCTATCATGATGTACAAAGTCAAAATTCGCGAAGGCTACAGCCCCGCAACCGGAGCGGTTATCGACACCAACGGCAGAACAACTTTCAGCTATAAGAACTACCTCGGCTATGACACTGTCGGCGAGTTCCCGATTCCGAAGGTCACCGTAGGCGGCGGCGCGATACTTGTTCACTGGTATCAGGTCAATTCAAAGGGCGAACCCATCAATGAGCTGGGTCAGACTGTTGAAGGCCCTGCTTACGCAAAACAGGTTAAGCCCGCAGAGTATTTTGCGGTTAACGGTTCAACCGGCCTCAGCTACAACACACCGTACACCGTTGCAAAGACCGATTTTGCAGATTATAACTACTACGGCAGCTACATTGTCAACGACGGCAGTCTCACCGCCGGCGACGCGGCAACCGTAACTCTCACCGCAGCGAACTCCAACCAGCATGTTTGGTTCGCATACACTCAGAGCTTCAACGTGGCGCATGTTCAGTTTGACGAAACCGAAACCCATGCCGTTGTGAAGGAAACCACCACCCACACCGTTGAGCTGTTCAACCTGACTTCCGTTGTTTCGAACGGGTTCATTTACGGCGGCGCATTCAGCGATGCGGCATGTGAAACGGTTCAGACCTTTGCGGAAGGACAGAATGCAACCGCGTTCACTCCCACAGCAGGTGCTACCTATTATATTTGGGAAGCGGACGCACAGTTCCTCTCCCCGAGGAACCTCAGCTGCTGGAATCATGTTTCCGCAGCCGATGTTGACGTTACCGGCTTCTACCTTGTGACCCCGGTCGATCGCCTGAATTACAGGGAAGTCGGCTTCATGGTCGGCAGCGAAACTCTTCCCGCAAAGCAGTTCACCGAGACTTATATAACGGAGTCCGGTGCGGAGAACACTCAGGTTCTTACCGGCAGCGACTGCTATGTTTACAACACCGTAAAAGTCGATTTCAACAACGGCACAAGCGGTATGTACAATGTTTCAAGCGTTATCAACAAGACCCGCGGATACCTTGCCTGCTACGGCATGGATAAGAACACATATTGGCAGAATGCACACGATAAAATCACCTTCACACCCTATTGGATCACCCTTGACGGTGTTAAGGTTGCACCGCAGACCCGCACCGCAGAGTATTACGGCCAAGGTTCGGATGCTGACGATACCTACAAGAAGTTCCATGTTGTTGAAACTGTTGCAAGCGGCATTGCAAACGCTTTTGTTGACGATGCACAGCAGGAGAACATGCTCGTTCTGATGAACAGCTATTTTGCAAACGGAGCACCCATCAATCCCGTTGATGAACCTGTTCAGGGCAATATCGTCACCGTTCACGACGGCGAAACGCTTTACACCGTTGCAGCGGAGAACAATGCGGTTCAGCTCGACTATATCGGTGTTGAAGGAAAGCTCTTTGCAGGCTGGTTCGCGGATGAAGCATGCACCGTTCCCGCAGACCTTTCGAACATTACCGAAAGCATTGATGTTTATGCAAAGTACGTTTCCGATTCCTATCTCGGGCTTCGCTACTATCGCAACGGATTCTTCAGGCTCCGCAGCCTGACCCTCGTTTCCGCAATCGACGGCAGAAATTACGCTGAAACAGGCTTTATCGTTAACGGCGAGAGGATTTCCGTTTCCGATTACAGCACCCGTTACGGTCTGCGCAGTGCGCGCAGCCTGTTCGGCAGGGGCGTTGCCAAGGATGCGCTTGTTATGAGCTGTGATTATGCTTTCGACGGCATTACCTACGGCGCAAGGCTCAACATCACCCCCTATTGGGTAACTTTGGATGGCACGACCGTTCGCGGCGAAACCCGCACCCTTACCTATAATTGGTACGGAATCACCGAATAAGCGAAAGGAAGGATAACACGCATGAAAAAGTTTGATCCGACCCTCAACACCGTTTTCACCGATGACGGCAAGCCCGTTATTGCTCCCATGGGACAGCCCAGCGGCGCAATCATCGAATCAATCGGCGAGAACCTGAACGTTATGACCCTTGGCGACGGAACTGTTATCTACTTTGATAACTTCGGAAACATCGTCAATCCGTAACATATAAAACCATAATGATTGCATAATTCATGAAATTCATGAAATTCATGAAATTCATGAAATCGGTGCAATTGACACGAAGGCGACGGGGCAGATGCTGCTCCGCCGCTTTCAACATAACTGCGGATGCGCACGGACATTGCAAAAGAGCTGAACGGAGGCACGGAACAGGATGGAAAAAATCAATATCGAGCTTGCGGGCATCCCGCTTGAGCTGACGCTCAGATACAAAATGTTCCGCGATAGATATGCGGATTTTCAAACGGAAAAAAAACCCTGTGCCTGCATTGAAATCACGCCGGAGCAATGCGCCTGCGCCGCACGCGGTTACGAACCAGGAACGCTTCCCGAAAGCATTGAAGATCTTGAGCTTTGCACCAAGGCCTGCGCCGCGCTTCTTCCGCACGGGCGGGCAATCATTCATGCGGTTTGCTTCGTGTGGTGCGGAAAGGCATGGCTCATCTGCGCTCCGAGCGGAGTGGGAAAAACAACGCATTATAAGCAGTGGAAACGCCTTTTCCCGAATGAAGTGGAAATGCTGAACGGCGACAAGCCCGTGTTGAATTTCGAAAAACAGTATGTAACTGTTTCGGCTTCGCCGTGGGCAGGGAAGGAAAACATGCGGCAGCTGCGCACGGCGCCTCTCGGCGGCATTGTGTTTCTTGCTCAGGATAGGCAAAATATAATTAAACGCTTGTCTCCGAAAGAAGCGGGTGTTCGGCTGTTTCTGCAATTCATAATTCCGTGCGACAACGCGGAACAGGTGCGTTTTGCAGCGCAATATACGGAACGTATACTTGAGCGCACGCCGGTTTGGCTGCTCAGGAATCGCGGAGACGGTGCATCGGCCGAGCTTTGCCGAAGGACGCTTGAAAGCGAACTTTGCTGCGCTGACAATTAACGATGCAGTGTTTGGAATCATTCGGCTTTTGAAGGGTGCTTTTGAAGGATAATCGACCGAACGGGGGGTTTGAGAGTTTATTATGGAATACAGAGTTAATCCGAATGCGGTTTATGTTGAAGTTTGTGATGAATACCTGCTTGTTGCCGTTGGTGAGGCGCGGGGAAAACTGCCGCAGCTCAGGAAACTTTCGGAATCCGGCGCATTTATTTGGCGCGGCCTTGAAAAGGGTCTTGCTTCGGAAAGCATTATTTGCGCTGTCATGCAGGAGTATGAGATTTCTCGTGATGAAGCGCAGTCGGGGTTTTCTGCCTTTGTTTCAACTTTGATGAAAGAGGGTTACATAACCGAATCCGAGTGATTTTACACGATTGAAACGCTGAATTAAAACTGAATTTAAACGCAGTCGATTCAAAAAATAAGGGGTTTGCTGCATCGGTTCCAAAACAAACGGGCTGATGTCAATTCAGCTCTGCAAAATCGGTAGAAAACTTAAAGTTTTTGCACCATGATGCATTTGCTTGAATTTTTTCGCTGATTTGTGCTATACTAATAGCGCAGGAGGTGTGAAGACATGATAGATTCCCATGAACTTAAGAGGCGTGACAGCTATTTAAATAAACTGATCGGCTTTCAGGATACGGAGCCGGTCAAGGTAATCACCGGCATTCGCCGCTGCGGCAAGTCCAGCCTGTTAAAGCTGATGGTTCAGCATTTGAAAGATACAGGTATTCAGCCGGAGCAGATCATCGAGATGAATTTTGAATCCTTTGATTTCCGAGGGATGAGCGCCGATGATATTTATCACTATGTAAAAGAGCGCGTTGTCACAGGAAAGAGGATGTACCTTTTCTTTGATGAGCTGCAACGGATCGAGGCGTGGGAGGATGCTGTAAACGCCTTCCGTGTGGATCTTGACTGCGACATCTATGTTACCGGGTCGAATGCCTATCTTCTTTCTTCAGAGTATTCAACCTATCTCTCCGGGAGGTGCGTCGAAATCAAAATGCTGCCTCTCTCTTTCCGTGAGTTCCTTGATTTTCACGGTTTTGAGGTTCGCGAAACGCAGAGCGCTCTCGGTGGACTCCGCAAGCAGATATTTGATAAGAACGGTGAACGCTACGAACTGCGAGAAGTTTTTGACGCCTATATGCGCTTCGGTGGAATGCCCGGCATCGCCGATGTCGGACTGGAGCAGGAAAAGGCACTGTCGCTTCTCGACGGCATCTATTCCACAGTCGTGATTCGTGACATTCTGGAGAGAGAAAAACGCAGAGGTCAAAAGCAGATCACAGACCCTATGCTGCTCCGTAAGATCATCCTGTTCCTTGCGGATAATATCGGCTCCAGTGTGTCGATTGCTTCTATCGGCAATACTTTGGTAAACGAAGGCCTTCTGGAGGACGGCAAACGCAAAGGCGCACCCAGTGCGCATACCGTGCAGGCATATGTAAATGCGCTTCTGGAGAGCTACTTCTTCTACGAGATCAAACGCTTTGATATCAAGGGCAAAGCCTACCTCCGTACACTCGGAAAATACTATATCGTTGACATCGGACTTCGCAACTGTCTGCTGGGTTTCCGTAATCGGGACAGCGGTCATGCCATCGAGAATGTCGTTTACTTTGAACTGCTTCGCCGTGGCTATGATGCAGCGATCGGCAAAATCGGCAATGCGGAGGTTGACTTCATTGCAACGACCGCCGATGAGAAAATGTATATCCAGGTAACGGAATCGATGATGAGTGAGGACGTGCGCAAACGGGAACTTTCACCGCTGCAAAGTATCCGCGACAACTACGAAAAAATCGTGTTGTCTCTTGAACCGGGTCTTGATACTTCCTATGACGGAATCAAATCCGAGAACCTCATCGACTGGCTGCTCAGCGAATAAGCACTGCATTTTCAGAGCAAAGCAAAAAGTTTTTTCGGTTCAAGTCATAAACTTCTTTAGTCTGGAAATTTGGACACCTTCAGACTTGAAAGCAGATACAATCGAAGAATCTAAAATGGACTGTTTCGGCTGTTTCCACAGGGAGAACTGCTTTTAAGGACAGTACGAGAACAGCAAACATGAACAAGTCCGTTTGCTGCACACAAAAATCATGCTTTCTGCATAAGCCCGCTTCGCTTGAGCCGGGAAATGTAATGTTCGGCACTCCCCGGATCACCCTCGTTCAAAAAAAAGCAAGGCGTCCGCCCCGTATGTTGGGACGGACGCTGTTTAGCATCGGCCTTATTTGTTTGAATTCCGAAGTCCGTTATGATGCTTATGCATCCGCAACACCGCCGTGCATGTTGCTGAACAGCTGAAGAATCCTGCTGTAAGCTGCATCATCAACAAAGATGAAGTAGTGCAGAGTGCCGGCATCGGAATACTCGATCCCGAGTTCGGACAGAGTATATCTGTCGATGTAACCGTAATCATCGATGAAACTTTTATCATACATTCCATCGTTAAGCTCACTGTTGTATCTGCCGGAAGCTATCGTGCTGAACCACACGGACAGAACATGCTGACCCGGCTCCGGTGTTTTGCCGCGGCTCTGTTCAATGCAATTCAACAGAGTATCGATTGTTTCGCGGTTTACATAAGCCTGCTGCGCAAGCGCCGGAGGATTCATGCCGTCAACATTGAAATAGACAAAATTGCTTTGGAACATGTCATCCAAACCTGAAATCGAGCCGCCGACAATGTTGAACGAGCCGCTTTCAAGCGCGCTGAGCGTTTCATTGAATCCGCGTTTTTTCTCCGTTTTCCTGTTTTCGTAAGAAATAAGCATACGAAGAGATTCGGGAGTGTTTTCATCAACAGCAACAACGCGGCAATAGTTTCCGCTTATGTCGGAAAGCACTGCGAATTGGAAATCGTTGCCGAATACACCGCTTTCCATAAAGTTCCATGGATTCATGAATTCCGCCGAGTCTCCGTCGTCCTCACCGCCGATGCCGAACTGGTGCAACAGCTTGTCGGAATCAAGAGCTTTCAGCTCACGTATAAGCGTGTCATGGAAGCTTGCGTCAAGCCCGTGCGGCAGGGCGACTTTTCCGTTTTCGAATCGGGACAGGTTGACATTGCTTTCAACATAATCCGTGTTCATCAAGAGAATGTCGCGCAGCGTAAACTCTTCGTTCTTCCACAAATAGTCATATGAATCAAGGGAGGCCGGATAATAATATGTCTGCCCGCTTTTAAGTTTTACAGCGAGGGTAACGGTGTTTTCGAAACGGTCTAAGGATCTTATGACGGATGATGGATTGAACAAGGAATGTCCGATTATTTGCGATTCGGATGACGTATACGCATAGGTGGAAATATAATCGAAATCGGCTTTTGAAAGCTGTTCACAGTAGTCAAAAAGCATTTCATCATGAAGCTTCATGCGTTCCGAATCCTTGTCGCCGCGCCAACAGAGCGAGTAAAAGCCCGAAGAAGGAATCAATCCGCCCTGCACGGTGACGTATTCGATATTGCTTGCGCGAATTTCGATTTTTTCAGAGGCACTTGTCATTGCTGCCGAGCAAAGCAGAACGATTGCGACTCCCGCAAGCACGGCGGGGAAGAACATCAGCCGCTTTACTGCGGATTTGAAGCTGCGAAGTGTGATCCAGCTGAATCCGAAATACACAACAACTCCGACAATTGCGGGCGCGATGAGATGATTCCATGCAATTTGGGGACTGTCCGAATAAACATCGGGATAGAACACATCATTCGTGAACATGAGCGATGCGGTGAGTGCAAAGCCGATGCTTATCAGAACGTGGATCCAGCGTGTTCTTGCAGGTTTGCCCGCTGTTTCCGCCTGCGCATTGACAAAAGCGAAATATGCAGCAATCAGAACCACCGCACAGCACAGAACGCGAACAAGACAGTTCAAAAATGTTGACGCGGCAGGGCTGACGGGGAACAGCAGCTCCGTAAACGAGAAGGCTGATTCGGTGTTGTTCATGAGCGCATTATATGCAATGTTCGGCAGAAGAAGACAGACGAACGCAAGCACAATGGTCGGGAAAGTACGTGTGGACAGCGAAAAAACAAGCACAAAGCCGCCGAACAGCATCAATCCGCGAAGCAGTGACTCACCGATCGCCTCCGCAACCATGGCGAAACTCGGAACAAGGACGGATGAGTTGGAAATTGTTGAAACAAGGCTGCCGACGAATGCTCCGAGAATGTTTGCGGCGGCGCAAATGCCCGCCCACGCAAGCATTGCGGTGAAGGCCGAAATGAGCATGGTTCGTTTTGCGACAGGAATGCTTCCGCGGAAATCCCATGCGGAGCGGACCAGGTGCTTCACAACAAAAACAAATCCGGCAACAAAGCAGAAAAGACTGACGTAACTTACGGCGGAAGATTGGATATACACATTTGCACCGAAGAGCAGCATTGACAGAAGGTTTTGCGTAATCCCGAAAAACGACAGCATGGATGCAACAAATTCGATCGATGCAAATACGATTCCCGTGGTTGAAAACTCCCTCAGCATTTCGCGGCAGTAGGATTTGCTGAAAAACGGAACGCGATTCTTTCTCATGGTTGGATTCTCCTTATTTGATTTCATCAAAATTGTAGCCGAGGGAAGACAGTTCATATGTGAAAACTTCCTCGATTGATAAGGGAAGCATATCCATTATCAGCGGCTTCAACGCTTCGATTTTTGCCGAGGTTTCGGCTGCTTCGCCGCGCACAAGAACGTATACAATGCTGCCTTGCTTGGTGAAAGAAAGCAGTTCAACATCCTTGAAGTCCTCCGGCGTAACCTGTCTTGCGAATGCAAGCTGAACCTTAAACAGCTGTGATTTAGCATCGGCAAGGTCGTTTTGAAAAACGATTTTCCCCTGATACAGCATTGCAAACCGATCGCAAGTGTCCTCAAGTTCGCGCAGGGAGTGACTGGTCAGAATGACGGTTGAACCGAAGTCACACATATCGCGATAAATAAGGCGTTTGGCAATGTTGCGCGCAATCGGATCCAGTCCGTCAAAGGTTTCATCAAAAAGAAGAACATCCGCATTGCAGCTCAGCGCAAGCACCGTCTGCACCTGCCTCACCATACCTTTGCTCAGGGAACGAACGCGGCGTTTTTTATCGAGCTTAAAAATGTTGAGCAGCGCATTAAACTTTTCAAACGAGAACTTAGGGTAGCATGAAGCATAAAAATTTGCCATGCGTTCGATCGTTGCCCCGCCTCCCGTAAGGTGCATTCTGTCCGGAACAAAAACGAGGTGCGTTTTTGCGGCGGGATTGTCATAGACCGGTTCATCGTTAATGAGCACGGAACCGTCATCCGCAGTGTAAATTCCCGCAATGATGCGCATAAGAGTGGATTTGCCCGCACCGTTCGCCCCGACAAGCCCGAATATGCTGCCCTTTGGAACAGAAAAACTGACTTTGTCCAATGCTTTGAGCTGTCTCTTATA
>ENA-OZAF01000873-OZAF01000873.1-human-gut-metagenome-genome-assembly--contig:-NODE-873-length-10674-cov-5.538940_pt1 | contig 10674 bp, 9 predicted proteins | sample MGYA00244207_ERZ653498 | MGnify/ENA primary metagenome ERZ653498 (study PRJEB26926, sample SAMN06165156) | human gut metagenome | biome: ENVO:00009003; feature: ENVO:2100002; material: ENVO:00002003... | reverse complement strand
GCGCACCACGGCGATCTTATTGATGTTCACACTCAGTTTTGTCATAAAAAACTCTATTTACCCAAAAACGACAGGCAATCCGTCAAACTTTACCCGCAAACCCGCACGATTGCTCTCACCTTTCACTATCTTTGCGGAGGTAAAGTTAATTATTTTTCCAGACACGACGGATGAAAATCATACTTTTTTCCCGGCAGGGCGTCGTCCACACGGCCGGCGACCTGCATCAGATGTTCGACGCGATCGCCCGTTTCGGGTTCGATTACGCGGTCAATGAGGAGTTCGCTCCCCAGATCGAACGGCTCACCGGCATATCCATCGATGCGGCCCACCGTTACGGGCGGCCGATGGGTCCCCAGCCTGCGGAGTCGGTGCTGGTATGTTACGGCGGCGACGGTACGCTTTTGGATGGCATTCACCGGCTGGGAGGGGCCGAAATCCCCGTCATAGGCATCAACTCGGGACATCTGGGTTTTCTGACGAGCGTACCCCGCAACGGCTGCATCGGCGATGTCTTCGAGCTGATCGCCGCCGGCAAACTCGAATGTCAGCCCCGATCGATGCTCGAGGTCACGGGCGACTTCGGCGACGGCATCTCGACCCGCTATGCGGTCAATGAAGTGGTCATCCAGCGCCAAGGCGCGGGCATGATCTCGGTCGAAACGTACGTGAACGACCAAATGGTCGCCACCTACCACGGCGACGGCCTGATCGTCAGCACGCCGACCGGCTCGACGGCCTATTCGCTCAGCGTGGGCGGTCCGGTCGTCGCCCCCCAATGCGCCTGCCTGGTGCTCTCGCCCGTCGCGCCCCACAACCTGACGATGCGCCCGGTCGTGATTCCTTCGTCGAGCGACGTGCGGCTCAAGGTACACGCCCGGCACGCCGAAATATCGATCGCCACCGACAACGAAACCTGTCCGATTCCCGAAGGAGCCGAATTCAGGGTCCGACTGGCTTCCAGACGCTTTTTTCTGGCGGTCCCGCACAATATATCGTTTTACGACACGTTACGCAAGAAAATGATGTGGGGAGTGGATATCCGAAGCTGACGAAAAATCCCTGTTTGCCGGAAATTCTTTCGCTTTCGGATTTTATTCCCTATATTTGCATGCTATGAGCGAGCAAAAACGCATACCTCGACACGTCGCCATTATCATGGACGGCAACGGACGCTGGGCCGCGCAACACGGGCTGGAGCGTTTCGAAGGTCATATCCGGGGTGTGGAGTCCGTGCGCCGGGCAATCCAGGCCGCGACCCGTCACGGGGTTCGCTACCTGACGCTTTATGCTTTCTCGACCGAAAACTGGGGACGCCCCGCCGCAGAGGTCGATGCCCTGATGGAGCTCTTCTGCAAGAGCGTAATCAACGAAACGCCCGAACTGGCCGCTCAGGGAGTGCGCGTGCGGATCATCGGCGACAAAAGCCGTTTCCCCGAAAAAGTAAAACACCACCTGGATCAGATCGAAAACCGAACGGCTACCGGGAAACGCCTTACGCTGCAACTGGCCCTCAACTACTCTTCCCGCAGCGAAATCGTCCATGCGATGCAGGGTCTGGCACGCCGTGCCGCAGCCGGCATCTTCTCTTCGGAAGAGATTTCCGAGCAAACGGTTTCCGAAGCGCTCTATACGGCGGGCTGTCCCGACCCCGACCTGCTGATACGCACCAGCGGCGAACAACGGCTCAGCAATTTCCTGCTGTGGCAGGCTGCCTACGCCGAACTCTTTTTCACCCCCGTATTATGGCCCGACTTTACCGAAGAGGATTTCGCGCAGGCACTCGACGAATATGCCCGGCGCGAAAGGCGTTTCGGACTGGTAAAAAATAATGAACGTATTCGGTAAGCGAGTGCATCACGAGTTTACTCGCTACACTGAACGGAGAGAATGAAGAAAGAAACTCTAGAGAGAAGTTAGACGACACACGATGAATCATCCAGGCAAAGTATTTCTGACACTGACGGCCGCCCTGCTGCTGCTCTGTCCCCAGATATTCGCGCAGGAGCCCTCCGGCGAGGCGGCTCCGCCCCCGGCCGAACAGACGGATCAGGACGAGGATACGAACCAGCTTTTACAGCAATTCGAAAAAGCCCCGACACTCGAAGGCGGTACCCAGAAACTTTACCACATCCGCAACGTCAATATTCACGGGGCGCAATACATTGACAACAGCATTCTGCGAGCTTCGTCGGGTCTTATCCCGGGCGATTCGATATACCTGCCCAGCAACTTCATCTCGACAGCCATCACCCGCCTGTGGAACCAGCGCCTCTTTTCGGACATCCGCGTCGGTGCGACCATCGAAGGCGACAGCCTCGACCTGGAAGTTTTCCTGAAGGAACGTCCCCGCGTCAATTACTGGCGTTTCGAGGGCATCTCCAAAAGCAACCAGAAAGACCTGCTCGAAAAGCTCAAACTCAAGCGCGGCACCGAGCTTTCGGACTACGTGATCGACAAGAACTCGAAGCTCATTCACAAATACTACGCAGACAAAGGTTTCCGCAACGCCGAAGTATCGGTCCGCATCGACAACGACTCGATACTGAAGCAGGCCGTAAACGTGACCTTCATCGTCGATCGCAAACGTAAAATCAAAATCGGAGAGATCAATTTCACAGGCAACGAAGAATTTTCCGACAAACGTCTGCGCCGCACCTTCAAGAAAACCCACCAGAAAAGCCTCAACTTCTTCCGGGGGGCGAAATTCAACGAAGAAGATTTCGAAAACGACAAGGAGCTGCTGCTCGACTTTTACAATTCGAAAGGTTTCCGCAACGCCAACATCGTCGCCGATTCGATCTACGCGATCAACGACAAGCGTATGGGTATCACGCTGGACATTTCGGAAGGCAACAAGTACTACATCCGCAATGTTTCCTGGATCGGCAACTCGGTCTATGAAACCGACGAACTGGCTCGGATGTTCGGTGTCGAAAAAGGCTCGATTTACGACAAAAAATCGATGTACAAGCGCCTGGGCATCGGCGCCTACTACAATCCGGACGAACCGTCCATCACCAATCTCTACAAAGATCAGGGCTACCTCACCTCGCAGATCGACCCGGCCGAAATCATCATCGGCAAAGACTCGATCGACCTGGAGGTCCGCGTATTCGAAGGCAAACAATTCACCATCAACAATGTCGGCATTTCGGGCAATATGCGGCTCGACGACGAGGTGATCCGCCGTGAACTCTACACGCGGCCGGGCGAACTCTACAACCAGTCGCTGTTGTTCCAGACCATCCGCACCCTGGGTTCGATGGGACATTTCACGGCCGAAGCGATCGCTCCGGACATTCAGCCCGTCGTCAATTCGGACGAATTGGTCGATATCAACTGGCCGCTCGAGGAGATCGCCAGCGACCAGTTCCAGATCGCCGGCGGTTGGGGCGGCGGTACGTTCGTGGGTTCGGTGGGTGTCACACTGAACAACCTCTCGATCAAAAACTTCTTCAAGAAAGGCGCCTGGAGACCCTACCCGATGGGACAGAACCAGCGGCTGTCGATCAGCGCCCAAACCAACGGTACTTACTACAAAGCCTTCGCAATCAGCTTCACCGATCCCTGGATGGGCGGGCGAAAACCGAACTCCTTCACGATTTCGGCTCACTATTCCGATGAGAACAACGCCTATTACGCCTGGCAGAAAGGTACTCGTTATTTCCGCACCGCCGGTGTCGCGGCGGGACTCGGCAAGCGTCTGGACTGGCCCGACCCGTACTTCACGTTCTATGCGGAAGCCAGCTACGAGCGCTACATGCTGAAGGACTGGAACACCTTCGTACTCAAGAACGGTGCGGCAAACCTGCTGTCGATCCGCTTGGTATTGGGACGAAATTCGGTGGATCAGCCGATCTATCCCCGCAGGGGTTCCGATTTCAGCGTTTCGGTGCAGCTCACTCCTCCCTATTCGCTGTGGGACGGCAAGGATTACAAAAGCACGGCTTTAAGCGAACAGGAACGCTACAACTGGATCGAATTCCACAAATGGATGCTCAAAGGCCAATGGTTCACTCCGCTGACCCGCAACGGCAACCTGGTGCTGATGGCCCGCGCGGAAATGGGATACTTGGGACATTACAATAAAAACAAGGTATCGCCCTTCGAACGGTTCGAAGTCGGCGGCGACGGCATGACGGGCTATAATATGTACGGTATCGACATTATCTCCATGCGCGGTTACGACGACGGAGCGCTCGATCCCGTAGGCAGCAACTATTCGTGTGCCTACAACAAATACACGATGGAGCTCCGCTATCCGCTCCTGCTCAAGGGACAGACCAACATCTACGTACTGGGATTCCTGGAAGGAGGCAACGGATTCACCTCGTGGCAGGAGTTCTCCCCGTTCAAGATCAAACGGTCGGCGGGTATCGGCGTGCGCCTCTTCCTGCCGGTCGTAGGCATGGTGGGAGTCGATTGGGGCTGGGGCTTCGACCCGGCCGCAGGACAGACCAAGCGCAGCGGCAGCCACATCCATTTCACGATGGGTATGCAGTTCTAAACCGGCGGAAGTTGGCAATAAATTTGAAGAAACAGGGTTATACTTATAAAAGATAACTAAAAAATAAACGGTATGAAACGGATCCTTTTGCTCGTACTCGCCTTCACGGCAGCCATAGGCTCGCTTTCGGCACAGAACTACATCGTGGTAAACAGCGAAAAAGTATTCAAGTCGATCGACGAATATAACAAAGCACTCGATACGCTTGACCAACTGGCCAAAAGCTATCAGCAGCAGGTCGATCTCAAATTCGAAGAGATCGAAACCCTCTACAACAACTACAAGGCGCAGGAGATGTCGCTGTCGGCCTCTTCACGACAAGCGCGGCAAAATCTGATCCTCACCCGAGAAGAAGAAGCCAATAAATTCCAGGAGGAGATCTTCGGGCAGGACGGTACCCTTATGAAAAAACGGATCGAATTGATCCAGCCGATCCAGAAACGGGTGTTCGACGCCATTGCGAGCTATGCCGCACAAAACGGATATGAAATGGTTCTCGATGCCGCCTCGAATCCCACGCTGCTTTACAATTCGGCACAGCTCGATCACACTCAAGCCCTCATCGAATTCATGAAAAAATAAGGAATATCGAATCAAATCAATAAATCCGTATGAAAAAACTCATTAAACTAACCCTCGTGGTTGCCCTGGTACTGGGTAGCAGCTCTTTGTTCGCACAGAAGCTGGGCCGTATCAATCTCGAAGAGATCATCACCCTTATGCCGGAATACAAGGAGATGATGACCAACATGGAGGCGTACAGCAAAGATCTGCGCGACAACCTGGAAACGATTCAGGTCGAGCTGAACACCAAGTACAACGATTTCCAGAAAAACAAAGCGACCTATTCGGAGGTAACCCGCCAGCTCAAAGAGAAAGAACTGACCGACCTGCAAAACCGTCTGCAAGAGTTCTATCAGAGCGCACAGGACGATTTGCAGAAAAAAGAGAAGGAACTGACCGATCCGATCGTCGCCAAAGCACAGGAAGCGGTCAAGAAAGTGGCGCAAAAGGGGGCTTACGTCGCCGTATTCAATACGACCATTCCCTCGATGGTCTATTACGACGAAGCGGCCATGACCGATTTGAGCACAGAAGTCAAGGCAGAGCTCGGAATTCAATAAACGGCAACGCATCGACGACAAAAAGCGTCCGCTTCGAAATTCGAAGCGGACGCTTTATTTCTTCCAAAAGTCCTTTCCGAGCTGCGGAAATCAGAGAGATTCAACATATCCTTCCCCTGCCAACACGAACTCCGTGCAGACGAATCATCCTCGCCCGGCAGCGGCTCCATACACAGCCCCGGCCGCCGCAGTGAAAATCCGGTACACCGTCCGCTCCGGCCCATACTCCCATATCGGCATCAAAACGGATAACCCACCCCGAAATTGAGCGCCGTATTCTTCCACTTGAAATTGTGGATCCAGCGCTGTCCGGCAGGTGCATTGGGGTTGTGGATCTGTATGCCCCAGTCCAGACGCAGCACGGCGAACTTGATATCCAGGCGCAAGCCGATACCGGCATCGAAGCCCAACTGTTTGTAGAAACTGTCGAAATGGAAAACCGCAGCGGGCGAAGGAGCGGAATGCCGGTCTGCGAACCAAATGTTACCCACATCGACGAATGTCGCACCGTGGAAAATACCCCAAATCGGGAAGCGCAATTCGAGATTCGCCTCCAACTTCATATCGCCCAATTGTGAGGGAAAAACCGCATCATCGGGCTCGGGAACGGAACCCGGCCCCAGCGTACGGGGGGCCCAACCGCGCATGCTGTTGGCACCGCCCGCATAGAACAGACGGTCGAAAGGAATCGAGGTCGAATTGCCGTACGCCATGCCGTAACCGCCGTAAAGCCGCCCCACGAGAGCCGTCACCTCGCCGAGCATGATTTTGCGGCTCACACTCAAATCGGCACGGAAATATTGCGAATACTGAAGACCGAAAACCTCGTAATAGTCCTTCCCGGCTGCCGGTCGCGAAAAGAGGTGCATCAGTCCGTCGAGCAGGTTGCCAGCCATTTCGTAATTGAAGCGGAGCAACGTGGCGTTTCCTCCCAGATGCTTGCGCTGGTTGTTATAGACATAGCTGAAAGAAAGACCGCTGATGAACTGCGACTCATAACTTCGCTTGAGGTACTCGTTCTGAAGACGGTCCAGAAAATCCTCCTTGTTGACATATCCCATGTCGATCACATTGATGTCGATCGGGCGCAGCGAATAGCTCGAATACTTCAGGTCGCTCCACGAATAACCCCACGTCAAACTGGAAAGGGTTCGCCGATAATAGGGCCGGTCCTGGAAATTGATGCCGAATTCGAGCCGGGTGCGCGGCATCTGAATCAACTGCCAGCGCTGCATGCGGAAAGGCAGAAGAAAACGGGGAAACTGCAAACCCATATTGACTCCGAATTCGATGGCGTTACGCTTGCTGGCACTCGGGGTCTTCATATACTCGTATCCCACCGAAAACGAAACGTCGAAAGATTCCGCTCCCCGGAAAATATTGCGGTTCTGGTATCCCACCGTCGCCCGCAAACCGTAGAAACTCGACGTCGTACTACCCTCCAACTCTATCTTGTACCCCTGCTTCAAGGCCGGAATACAGTGAATATCGCACTGCAGGTAACCCTCCTGGGTTTGATGGACCGAATCGGCAGCCTCCTTGCCTTCGCCGACGAAAGTTACGTAGTTATCCTTCACCACGCTGTCCGCCTGCTCGTTGAAAATGACATTGGCACTCTTGAAGTAACCCATCGACATGATCTGGTTGTACGTCTGATCGACCCGGGTGACGTTATAAATGTAGTTCGGATAGATCGGAACGATCTGCCGCAGCACGGACGGACGGATGTTGGGACGTTTGTTATCCTTGTGATACACCACGTTCAAACCCCGGTAGTAGATCGTATCGAGCCCCTTGCGGTAATCGGGAGCGATAGCTGCCGTGGGATCGTAATTGGGAAAAATGTTGATCTGATCGATGCGGTAAACGGTATTGTTACGCAGGATCGGATACCCCTGCGCGTTATAACCGGCCAGATGCTGCTTGACGATCATCTTCAGGTCCACCAGATGATTGCCGCCGAGCGTATCGGCCTCGTACTCGATGTTGTTGACCGTAAAATTGTAATAGCCGCGCTGCTTGAGGTAGGTGGTGATGCGCTGCCGCTCCTCGTCGAGTACTCCCATATCGAACACCTCGCCGGTACGAAGCAGCGAATGCACCGTATCGGGCAGGATGATCTGCTCGAGAAACCGATCCCGGAAATCGTACGAAATACGGTTGATGCGGTAAGGCTCACGCTGTACGGTACGGTAGGTGATGAAAGCCCTCTTTTTCCGAGACACGGTATCCACCTCGTAAGTCGCCTGCGAAGAAAAAAAGCCCCGGTAGTCCATGTAAACCTTCAGGTTACGTGCCGACTGCTCCGTGAGGCTCATATCCAGCAACACCGGCTCCTCGCCGATACGACGCTTGAACCGGTTCCACCAGTTATCCTTTTCGGGATCGGCCTGCTCGTAAACCCAAACGTAAAAGTTGAGTCCCAAGAACCGTTTATTCGGACTCTGACGGATGAATTTCCGCAGGTCGGAAGCCGGAATACGCTCTTTTTTAGGCGTTTCCTTATCGGCTTCTACGGTCACCTTCTGCACCAGATAACTTTCCTCGGGAAGTTTGCGCGTGACACTGCACGACACCCCCGCGAGCACCGCCAGCAAAAAGACGAATATGACCGGCAACCGTTTCAAGACTTCCGTTAATTGTTGAAGAAACCCTGTTTTTTCAGCAGCGCGAAATAGTTGCGCGAAATAGCCAGGTTATCTTCGGCACGATACCTGTTGCGCGTGAAAATCTGTGCCAGATTCGGCAGGCCGTTCTCCTCGAGCAGCCGCCGGGTCTCTTCCGACGTCTCCTTCTCGGCCCAGAGTTCGTCGATCTCCGACGAGGTGTAATGATGGTATTTCTCGCAATGCACGACCGCATCGAGCGGCAGGCGGTCGGTCAGTTCGGGCGACTCGTCGGGATGCCCCACCACGATCGTCGTCACGGGAATCACCCCTTTGGGAAGATCGAGGATGCGGGCGATCTCCTCGGCCGTATAGATGGTCGTACCGAGGTAACAGATTCCCAACCCGTGCGCTTCGGCCTCGACACACAGGTTCTGCGCCGCCAGCAGCGCATCGGTCACCCCGTTGAGAAACCAGGCGAAATTATCGTAGCACGGCTCGGCATCGCGCTGTTCGCACCACATCGAAAAACGGTGGACATCGGCACAAACCGTAATCACGCAGGGAGCCTGCGTAACCATCGGCTGATTGAAATGACACGGGGCCAATGCCTCGCGCAATTCCCGGCTCTGAGTAACGATCAGACTGTAAAGCTGCATATTGCCGCACGTCGAGGCACGCGAGGCGGCTTCGAGCATGTCTTGCAGCACCTCCGGCGCAATAGGCTCAGAGCGGAATTTTCGGATCGAACGGTGTTTTGCAAGCAATGTTTTCATACGGATTATAAGTTACGTAACAAATTCACGCAAAAGTAGTAAAACTTTTAGAATTTTATTATTTTTGTCCGCGTTAAAGCTGGTTGGAACCTATTTTGCAGCGCCCCGGAAAAACCCTCTTCCGTCCCGGACATACACGCGTTTTCAGGATGCAAGAGAAGTGCCGAACGGCTCCGACCTCCGAACCGGAATAGCGACAAAGCCGATATTTCAGAACAGATGCAAATGCGATTCGCAAAATACGAAGGTGCCGGCAACGACTTCATCCTGCTCGACCTGCGGAACGGCGGAGCGACTCCCCAAAGCGCGGAGATCGCCCGTCTGTGCGACCGCCATTTCGGCATCGGAGCCGACGGTCTGATGACGCTCGCCGCTTCCGCCGTATCCGGCTGCGACTGTTCGATGCGCTACTACAACGCCGACGGCTCGCCGGGCGAGATGTGCGGCAACGGAGGCCGCTGCTTCGCCCTGTTTGCCCATCACCTGGGCATCGGCGGCGACATCAAGCGGTTCGACTCGACGGACGGCATCCACGAAGCCAGGATGCTTCGTATCGACGGGCTGCGAAGCACCGTAGAGCTGGGAATGATCGACGTCGAACGGATCGACCGGGGCGACGGATACTGGTTCCTCGATACGGGCGTTCCCCACTACGTCGAATTCACGGACGACCTCGAAGCCGTGGACGTCATCGGACGCGGACGCCGGATACGCTACGACAAACGCTTCGCCAAAGGCACCAACGTCAATTTCGTCAAGGTAGTCGGTCCCGGGCATATCGCCGTCCGCACCTACGAACGCGGCGTGGAGGACGAAACCCTCGCCTGCGGCACGGGATCGACCGCTGCGGCGCTGGTCACCCACCTCGCGGCCCAGCCTTCCGTCACAGCGTTCCGCATCGACGTACGCGGCGGACGGCTCGGCATCGCCTTCGACGAGCCGAAACCCGGCATCTACACCCGCATCCGCCTTTCGGGAGAGGCCCGCAAAGTATTCGAAGGCAGCTACGATACCGCCAACTTTCAATCCTAAATCTATTTTTTCTTCTCCGATCCATGAAAACGAACAAGGGATTCCGCGACGAAAACCATGCGGACGAACTTCGTAAGGCCAAACGGCTCGAGCCGATCCACAAAAGCGGCAAGGAACGCCACACCATCTACCGCGAACTCGACGACGAGGAAGACGATGCGCCCGCACGCCCCAAGCGGGAATCGGCGTTCGACTATTTCGACGACGAGGAAAACTGAAAATCCACCCGACAATGGTTGAAAAATTCATTACGGCAGGCGACACGCCCGTCCATGTGTGCGACTCCGAAAAAGGAGACCGGTGCGCGGTCCTGTTGCACGGTTATCTGGAGTCGATGCTCGTCTGGGACGATTTCGTCCCCTATCTTTACAAACAGGTACGCGTGATTACGCTCGACCTGCCGGGGCACGGGATCTCGGTGGTCAAAGGGCCTGTACACACGATGGAATACCTGGCCGATGTGGTGAAGGATACGCTCGATGCGCTCGGTATCGCCCGCTGTACCCTGGTGGGACATTCGATGGGCGGTTACGTCGCCCTGGCTTTCTGCGAGAAATACCCCGAACGGCTCGACGGCGTGGTGCTGCTCCTGTCTCTTATACACATCTCCGAGCCCACGAGACTCG
>ENA-OZAF01000863-OZAF01000863.1-human-gut-metagenome-genome-assembly--contig:-NODE-863-length-10706-cov-20.226551_pt1 | contig 10706 bp, 8 predicted proteins | sample MGYA00244207_ERZ653498 | MGnify/ENA primary metagenome ERZ653498 (study PRJEB26926, sample SAMN06165156) | human gut metagenome | biome: ENVO:00009003; feature: ENVO:2100002; material: ENVO:00002003... | reverse complement strand
CCAGCCTCAACACCTTTTATCAGATGGTGACAATGTTCGATATATCGGTGGATCAATACTTCTATCCGTCCAAGAACAAAGGGAGTGAGTGCAGAAAGCGCATTGACGCCATGCTCAACGCCCTGGACGAAAAAGAATTGAAAATTGTAGAAGCCACGATCCAGGCGATGAAAGCGGCCAAAGAAACGGAGGATGCGTAAAAGCCGCCCACCCATAAGGAAGTAATGGTATCTTGCAGGACAGCATGGCAAATTGCTATGCTGTCCTGCTTTTTCTTTCTCGTTCAATGGTCTGCTTGTCCTCGTCCTGTTTCAATTCCCCGACGAAGTTCCAGATAATCTGGATTTTCTGCCGCCGGTGGCCGCTGGACTTGTCCGGTGCATGGACGATAATCTTCTTCACAAACTCGTTGACAATCGTGGGCGTCAGTTCGGTAATCCCCACATACTTCCGAATGACCGCCGCGAAACTGTCAAAATCCGCTTTGTCCTGCTCGTAGGTGCTTACCATTTCCCGGTCTGCTTTGACCTTTTCCGTCAGTTCTTTTTGCTCCGCTTCATACTCGGCGGATAACTTCAAAAACCGTTCGTGAGAGATTGCGCCGGATATATCGTCCTCATAAATACGCTTGAAAATCCGGTCAAGTTCTGTTATCCGTTTTTCGGCTTGGGCGATTTCCCGCTTGCGCTTTTTTGCCGCCTTTTCCGCTTCCTCAAACCGCTGCTCATACACCGCCTTTTGAAAGCTCATGATGTCCTCAAAGAACATGGCGGTTACATCGAATATCCGGCGCAGCACAAACCGTTTCAGCGTTTCTTCACGGATAAAGTGCATGGTGCAATCCCCCGTATTGCTCTTGTACCTCGCGCAGCGGTAACAGTCCTGCTCCGGGGTCATGTTCTTGCCCGTAGCAAAATGTAGTTTGCTGCCGCAGTCGGCACAGTAGAGCAAGCCGGAGAACAACCCTTGCCGTTCCGCTTGTTTGACAGGGCGGCGTTTGTTTGCCCGAAGTTCCTGCACGCGTTCCCACACTTTTTCATTGATGATAGCGGGTTGCGTGTCCGGGAAAATACGGTAATTTTCGGGGTTGTTTTGCAGACGCTTTTTCAGTTTGTGGGACTTGGAATAGGTTTTGAAGTTCACCGTACACCCCGTATATTCCGGGAGTTCCAAAATCCCCCGTATGGTTTCCACAGACCAGCGATAAGGATTTTCCGGCATGGGCTTTCCGTCCCGTTTTGCGTAGTACGCCTTGACGGTCAAAACCTTTCCGGCGGTCAATGCCTTTGCGATCTGCATCGGCCCTTTTCCGGCAACGCACAAGTCAAAAATCCGCTTGACTACTTCGGCGGCTTCCTCGTCCACAATCCACTTTTTCTTGTCGTTGGGGTCTTTCACATAGCCATAGGGCGGGTTGCTACAAAGATGTTCCCCGGCGTTGCCCTTTGCCCGCATAACGGCGCGGATTTTCTTGCTGGTATCGCGGGCATAAAAATCGTTAGTTCACTTCGCATAAAGCATGACAAGTTCAAACTTCGATGTACCCGACAAAATTGTAGTAGATGTGAATGTCCCGTTCCTCGTGGTCGTCTACCCGGTATTTCTCACTGATCTCAATCTTCTGGATCAGCCGCATGAGTGTGGGACGGTCAAGCTCCTGCAAATCGTAGTAGTTCTGCACCATATCCAACCATGCGTCTACGGACTGCTCATTCTCCCGACTGGCGGCAAGCTGTTCTGTCAGTTCCCGTCTGCGCTCCTGCTTTGCTTTTCGTTCGGCCTCGTAGCCGCCCAGAAGCTGGACGCAGAGGTTTTCCGGGATTTTCCCCATCACTTTGTCCTCGTAGGCGGACTGCACCAGCCGGTCAAGCTCCGGCAGCCGCCGGTCAATGGCACTCAGCTCTGCTTGGAGTGTCTTGAGTTTTTCCCGTCCGGCAGACTCCTTCTGCGCGAGGATTTTTTCACGCAGTTTCTCCCGGCTGTTCTGCGCCCATATCGCCTTGCAGCGGATGTCCAGCAGCACCACCTGTATCAACACCTTCTGGTTGATGTAGTGGGACGAACAGGCATTTTTGCCGCCCGAGGCGTACCGGTTGCAGACATATGCCTTGTACTCCGGTTCCTTGTCAAACACCTTTTTACGGTAATCCCGCATATACCGCATGGAGGAACCGCAGTCCATGCACCGGAGCAGGCCGCCGAATAAAGAGACGGTGCCGCTTTTTCCGCTGCGCCCTCTGGCGGGGTGATTGTCCATCCGCTGCACTGCGTCCCATACCTCCTGAGAAATCAGCGGCTCGTGGGTGTTCTCTACCCGAATCCACTCGCTTTCCGGTTTGCTGACCTGCTTGTGGTTCTTGTAGGAGACGGTGCCTGTCTTGTTCTGTACCATGTGGCCGAGATACACTTCGTTGCGGAGGATGGTTTTCACCGTCACATCATTCCAGAACGGCGTTTCGCCCCGGTGATTCTCCCGACCCTCCGCCATATAGTAAAAGGTTCTGGGGGCGGGGATTTTTTCTGTGTTAAGAATCAGGGCAATTTTGCGGAAGCCGTTGCCCTGCAACCGCAAATCAAAGATGTGCCGCACCACCGGAGCGGTCACCGGGTCAATCTCAAGAATGTGCTTGTCCGCCGCACTCTTCCGATAGCCGAGGGGCGCATAGCAGCCCACATACTTCCCGGCCTTGAAGGTGGACAGCTTCACCGCCTTGATCTTGTTGCTGGTGTCCCGCGCATAGAGGTCGTTCATTACATTTTTCAGAATAACCAGCATTTCATTGTTCTTGCGGATGGTGTCTACCCCGTCGTTCAGGGCAATGAAGCGGCAGCCGAGGGACGGAAAAATGAAGTCGGTATATTTGCCCGCTTCGATGTAATCACGGCCTAACCTGCTGAGGTCTTTGGTTAGGACCAAATTGATTTTCCGATCTGTCGCATCCTGCACCAGCCGGTTGAACCCGGGCCGGTCGAAGGTTGTCCCTGAGACCCCATCGTCGCAGTAGTAGTCGTAGAGCGTCCAGCCCTGTTCCCGCACATACCGGGCGAGCATTTCTTTCTGATTGGCTATACTGTTGCTCTCACCGTCCAGCGCGTCCTCTTGGGACAGGCGGGCGTATAAAGCGGTGATGTTGTCGGGATATGTATTCATGGTTCATTCCTCCTGTAATGAACGCCCGACAAACAGGTTGCTGTCGTTATTATAACGCTCCTTATTTTTCTTGTCAGCAGGTGTTTTGACGGTTTCCGCTTTAATAAGGCGCGTCATCTTGTCGTAGAGCAGTTCGGAGCCGCCGCAGGAAGTTTCAATTTCAAATACCGTACCGCCGATTTTATAGCATACGGTTTCATGCAAGGGATTGCCCTTTTTCGGCAGTAAATCGCTGTGTTCCGTTTCTTGTTTCCTTTCCATTCCTTTCCTGTCCTTTCCGTTGTTTTGAGCAGGGAGCAAGCACAGCAAATGAGTACCCATTTGCCATTTTTGCCTGTTGGGAAAATCCCAAACCCTTTTACTTTCCCTCACTCAATATCCCGTTTGAAAGGCGGTTTTTGTTGCGCTTTTCCTCTCACTATATACAACACGCAGACTTTCATTTTTCCAAAGTAACGAGAGAGGTTTTTTAAAACAGAACGAAGCACATTTGCAGATTGATATACTTCCGCGAATGTGCTATAATTTCTTTAATGAATTGTACTTGTGAGGGCAATTGCTATGGATATTATGACGACAGAGCAAGCAGGCAAATTGTGGGGAGTAACACCCCGGCGAGTATCTGAATTATGCCGGAACGGTCGAATAAAAGGTGCCTATAAAATTGGTACGTCATGGGTCATGCCTGCCAATACGGAAAAGCCGAAAGACGAGAGAGTTACAAACGGAGATTGGATTGGATATAAAAGAAAATGTCATTGTGGAGGAAGTAAAGATGGCAAAAAAGTTTAACGCTTCGCAATTTAAAAGCAAAGTAAGGCAGCTTGAAAACAAGCAGCGGCAGGCAATTAACAACTATAATAACGCTATACGGAAATATAATCGGGATATGAAACAAGCTGTCAACCAATATAACAACGCAGTACGGCAACATAATGCTCGTGTGCGACAGAACCGCGCAAAAATTGAAAGTGAACTTCGCCGCCTTAATAGTCAGCCAATATTTAGAGTAACTACCACCTATACTTCAAGTGTTAGATCAGTAAATAGCGCATATAACAATGTAGCGGCATTTTATGATACATTGCCCATATCAAGTGATTTTGTAGAGCAATTTTATTCAGATGTTGAACAAGAAAATTCAAATTGTTTGGAAACGGCAAATGTTATTTTAGCTAATGACCCGAAACCGCAATCCGATTATTCTTTGCAGGACACAAAAATTATGCGTCAACTTAATTCTATATCCGAAGATTTAGATAACAGGTGGAAAGGCGCGCTGTTTTCTTTAAACCCCTTGAATCCAGATGCCACAAGACATTTTTGCACAAGTGCGCGTGAAATATTTACTGAAATATTCAATCTGAAGGCACCAGATAAAATTGTTGCAGCAAAATACCCGGACTGCGAGAAAACGCAAAACGGAACACCAACGCGTAGAGCAAAAATACATTTTTTCCTTGACAACAAGGGGATTTCAAATAGCGATGCTGTAGAGTTTGTTGAAACAGACATTCAAAACATTTTGGAGTTGTTTCATGTCTTGAGCGATGGTACACATGGAGCCGCCGGAAGATACAGTATCGGACAATTACAAGCAATTAAAGCACGCGTAGAAGATGGATTGCTTTTTTTGTGTAATATAGCTGCATAAGGAGGACAAGCCCCATGACTGATAGATTAGACGGTTTAAGCATGGACATTGAGGCCGAGAACAAGGCACGGCTCGCGTCCGTTTTCCCGGAATGCTTCACAGAAGGCAGATTGGATATAGACAAGCTGCTTTCCCTTTGCGGCGAATACATCACCGACGATTTTGAGAAATATGAGTTTAAGTGGAAAGGCAAAAGCGAGTGTTTGCGGTTGGCGCAGCGGCGCAGTACGGCCACCTTGCGCCCCTGTCCGTCTGAGAGCGTCCATTTTGATACCACCCAAAACCTCTATATCGAGGGCGATAATCTGGAAGTGTTGAAGCTGCTACAAAAATCCTACTTCCGCAAAATCAAGATGATTTACATAGACCCGCCCTACAATACGGGCAACGACTTTGTATATGAGGACGATTTTAAAGACCCGTTGGCGCGATATAAGGAAGTGACGCAGCAGACAACAAAGAGCAACCCCGAAACCATGGGGCGTTACCATACAAATTGGCTGAACATGATGTATCCCCGTTTGCGGCTCGCCGCTAACCTCTTGCGGGACGATGGAGTTATCTTTATTTCTATTGATGATAACGAGGTTGATAATCTTAAAAAGCTATGTAATGAAGTTTTTGGCGAGGAAAACTTTGTAGGAAATATTATTTGGAAAAATGCGACAGATAATAACCCAACGCAAATTGCAATAGAGCATGAATATATCTTGTGCTATGCAAAACAAAAAAGCGAAGCGGAAGCTGTTTGGAAAACAAAAGTATCTGCTGTCAAAGATATTCTCATTGAAATTGGGGAAAAATTGATTGCCGAATATGACGATAAAGCTTTATTGCAAAGTGCATATTCTGAGTGGTTGAAGAAAAACAAATCGTTTTTATGGCCACTTGATAGATACAAATACATTGATAAAGGTGGCGTTTATACAGGTAGTCAATCTGTACACAATCCCGGACGCGAGGGATATCGTTATGATATTATCCACCCCAAAACAGGAAAACCATGTGTTCAACCATTGTTAGGCTATCGTTTTCCTAAAGATACCATGCAAGCCCTTATTGCTGATGGAAAAATATTGTTTGGTAGTGATGAAAAGAAAATCGTTGAATTAAAGGTTTATGCAAAAGATTATGAGGAAAAACTATCAAGTATTTTTGAATTAGATGGGCGCATAGGCGCATACGACTTAAAGACCTTTTTTGGGGAAAAGCCGATTTTTAGCAACCCTAAACCCGTTCAGCTAATACAAAGATTGTTGTCCTTTATAACTACTGATGATGATATTGTTTTAGATTTTTTTGCAGGTAGCGGAACAACTGCACACGCAGTTATGGCATTAAACAGTATTGATGGAAAATCACGAAAAATGATGAGTGTTCAGCTACCCGAGAATCTTGATATTAACCTTTTGACCGCAGAACAAAAAGTAAAGTCTATCATAAACAACGCTATTGAATTTCTTAGTTCAATAGAAAGGCCGCATTACATAACTGAAATCGGCAAGGAGCGTATCCGCCGCGCTGGGGCAAAAATCCTTGCAGAAGTGGAAGAAAGAAACCGCCAAACAAAACTAGGGGAAGAAGAAAAGGCGTTGCCCGATGTGGGCTTTAAGGTGTTCAAGCTGGATACTTCCAACATGAAAATTTGGGATGATACCCTCATTGAGGACGGCGATGTTGCAACTCTCTTTGACCGTATCGACGGACATATCGACGGACTTAAGCCCGACCGCAGCGACGAGGATTTAATTTACGAAATCCTCTTGAAAATGGGCTATCCCTTGACCGCTGATCTAGCTACCGCCGACATTGGCGGTCTGACCGTTTATAAGGTGGCAAACGGCGAAATGCTTGTTTGCTTGCAGGAGGGTATCACCGCCGAGCATATCGAGCAAATGGCCGCCCTGGCCCCGCAGAAGGTTGTTCTTGCTGGGCGTGGGTTAGCCGACAGCAGCACAAAAGCCAATGCCTTTTATTTGTTGGAAAACAGAGGCATTGAGTTGAAGATCGTGTGAGGTGAATAAGGATATGTTAGATGACAATATCAAAAGTATTATCATTGCAGATATTGAACGTTGTAAACAACAGGAGACAACACGAAACGGCTCACAAAAACTCTTTGAATCTCTTATAGCCAGATATAGCACTATCTACGAGGGCTTCAAGGATGAAATTATTGTGTCAGGCAAATTGGCGGCTGGAAATCAAGAGTTTGATTATCGCCCAGAAGTCAACTCAATTAAAGAAAAGCTAGAAATTATATTGGTCACAGGAGTCTTGAAGGAAAAAGCGATGTCTAATCTTTCTATCAATAACAGCAATACAAACTATGTAACGATAAGCGTTTCTTTTGAAGATGTCAAAAAACAGGTTGAAGATATGTCTGCCTTATCCACGGTAGAAACCGAAGAAATACTACAAAAGATTGATGAATTGAAAAATATTGTCAGTTCAAACGAAAGTAAAAAATCCAAATGGGAGAAGGCAAAACCATTTTTGACATGGTTGGCTGACAAAAGTGTTGATGTTGGAATTGCGCTATTGCCGCTAATTTTAAAAATACAATAGGAGGGCGGCTGTAATGAAGCTAAAGTTTAAGCAACAGGACTTCCAAACTGACGCGGTAAATGCGGTTTGCGCCCTCTTTGATGGGCAACAGCGGCAGACTTCCACCTTTAGCATGGAACAAAGCGGCGGGCAAATGGAGCTGTTCGGAAGCGTGGGCGTTTCAAATGCCCTTTACATCGACGACGGACGCATTATAGAAAATATGCAAGCAGTACAGCGGAAAAGCCTTTTGCCGCAGACCGATGATTTACAGGGGCGGCAGTTTTCAATCGAGATGGAAACCGGGACGGGCAAGACCTACGTTTACACCAAAACCATCTATGAATTAAACCGTCTGTACGGCTTTACAAAGTTTATCGTCGTTGTGCCGAGCGTCGCTATCCGCGAGGGCGTCTATAAATCCTTGCAGACGACAGAGGAGCATTTTTCCGCGCTCTATGACAATACCCCTTGCCGCTATTTCATCTACAACAGCGCGAAGCTGTCTGACGTGCGGCAGTTTGCTACGAGTGCCAATATTGAAATTATGATTATCAATATCGATGCTTTCCGCAAGGCCGAAAACGTGATAAATCAGCAGCAGGACAAGCTGAACGGCGACGCGGCCATCAGCTTCATACAGGCCACCCGCCCCATCGTTATCATCGACGAGCCGCAGAGCGTGGACAGCACCCAAAAGGCAAAGGACGCTATCGCGTCCCTTGCGCCCCTTTGCGTTTTCCGCTATTCTGCTACCCACCGGGAAAAGGTTAATCTGCTCTACCGTCTGACCCCTGTTGACGCTTACCAAATGGGACTTGTTAAGCAGATATGCGTATCGAGTAACCAAGCGGCGGGCGGCTTTAACAGGCCGTATGTCAAGCTGCTTTCCGTTTCACATGAGGACGGATTTAAGGCGCGGCTTGAAATCGACGTTGCAGGAAAAGACGGGAAAGTGAGCCGCAAGGCCGTTACCGTCAAACCTGGCGCGGACTTGCATAAACTATCCGGCAATCGCGGGATTTACGAGGGTTACGCCGTTTCCGGCATTGACTGTACGCCGGGCATGGAACAAATTGAATTATCCAATACTGACGTTATACGGTTGGAACACGCCATAGGCGACATTGACGAAAACCTTATCAAGCGTATGCAGATACGCAGGACGATTGAGGCGCATTTGGATAAGGAATTGCGCTACACAGAAAAGGGTATCAAAGTGCTGTCCCTGTTCTTCATCGACGAAGTAAAGAAATACCGCGACCCGGAGGGCGGCAAGGGTATTTACGCGCAGATGTTTGAAGAACTCTATGCCGAATTGATGGGCTTGCCAAAGTACGCTCCCTTGCGGGAATGCTTCACCATCGACGCACAGCGCGTCCATGACGGATATTTTTCGCAGGACAAAAAGGGCAACTATAAGAACACCAAAGGCGACACGCAGGACGATTACAGCACCTACAACACCATTATGAAAGATAAAGAATGGCTGTTGTCCTTTGATTGTCCCTTGCGCTTTATCTTCTCTCATTCTGCGCTAAAAGAGGGTTGGGACAATCCGAATGTCTTTCAAGTCTGTACCCTTATCGAGCAGAAAAGCACCTTGACCGCAAGGCAAAAGGTGGGGCGCGGCTTGCGTCTTTGCGTCAACCAGGACGGGGAACGTATCGAGGACAGGAATATTAACCTGCTGCACGTTATGGCAAATGAAAGTTTTGCGGAGTTTGCCGACACGTTGCAAAAAGAGATTGAGGAAGAAACGGGCGTTAAGTTTGGCATTTTGCAGCTTGACCTATTTAGCGGCATGGTATTTGAGGAAACCAAGACCGAGGAAAAGCCGTTGACCGAACAGCAGGCCGCAACGCTTATTTCCCACCTTGCGGGCGAGGGCTTTATTAAGACCGACGCGCCCGCGCCGGAGGCCGCTCCCGAACTGCCGAAAGAACTTGAAGCAGCGAAGCAAAAAGCCGTTGAGGTGATCGCCCGCGATGGGGACATTACCCCCACAGCGATTACGCAGCTTACCGCGCAAAAAACCGTTGTCGTCCAAAGTGCCTTGACCTACGACGACGCGCAGCAGCTTATGACCCATTTTGAAAACAAGGGCTATATCACGAAATCCGGCAAAATCAGAGACAGCATGAAAACCGCCATGCGGGACGGGACGCTTGACTTGCCCCCGAAATTTGAAACGGCGCGCTCACAGCTTATGGCCACCATACGCAGAGCCGACACAAGGCCGCCTATCCGGGACGCTTCCCGCGACGTTACGGTAAGGCTGAAAAAGGAAGTTACTGTATCGCCGGAGTTTTTGGAGTTGTGGGACAAGGTAAAGCAAAAGACTACATACCGCGTCCAGATAGACGAAGCCGAACTGATACGCCGCAGCGTCGCCGCCTTGCAGAGCATGGAGCCGATACCCAAAGCGCGGATTGTTACGCAGACCGCAGATATTCAAATCGACCACCCTGGCGTAACCTACACCGAGCGCGGCATTAAGACCGCCGACCTTGCGGACAGCTATTCTTCTTTGCCGAATATCCTTGCTATACTTGACGGGCAGACGTTGGCGCGGCGCAGCGTGATAGCGGAAATCTTGAAGCAAAGCGGCCGGGGGCAGGACTTTTTGAATAATCCGCAGATGTTCATTGAGAATGCCGCCGAAATTATCCGGGACGCTTGCTATTCCCTTGCTATCGACGGTATTAGCTATAAGAAGCTGTACGGCGCAGAATACTATGTGCAGGAGATTTTCGACAGCGCGGAACTTATCGCAAATCTTGACCGAAATGCCGTAGCTGTAGACCACAGCGTATATGACTATATCGTTTATGACAGCGCGATAGAAAACCGCTTTGCCCTTGACCTTGACGACGACCCGGACGTAAAGATGTTTTTCAAGCTGCCAAGCCGCTTCCAAGTGGACACGCCCATCGGCACATATAATCCCGACTGGGCAGTTTACGTTGAGATTAACGGAACAAAAAAGCTGTATTTTGTCCTTGAAACAAAGGGCAGCACAAACGAATTGGATTTGCGAGGGCGCGAGAACTTGAAAATCCGTTGTGGCAAAGCGCATTTTAAGGCCGTTGACAGCGGCGCGGAGCTGCACACCGCAAGCAGATGGAAAGATTTTAAGGTACGGAATGTTTAAGCGGATATAATAAAGAGCAAGATTGCTGTTTGACAGACAAATTGGAACAAGCGAATACATCGCTTGTTCCCGAAAATATGGTACTTATTTTTTCTGTCAGTGTGGATAATTAGACGGGTAAAAAGCCTTGATTTATACGGCTAGCAAAGTATAAAAATCTGTCTCTTATACACATCTGACGCTGCCGACGATCTTACGCG
>ENA-OZAF01000861-OZAF01000861.1-human-gut-metagenome-genome-assembly--contig:-NODE-861-length-10713-cov-4.468381_pt1 | contig 10713 bp, 9 predicted proteins | sample MGYA00244207_ERZ653498 | MGnify/ENA primary metagenome ERZ653498 (study PRJEB26926, sample SAMN06165156) | human gut metagenome | biome: ENVO:00009003; feature: ENVO:2100002; material: ENVO:00002003... | reverse complement strand
GAGATGACGTCGAGTCTCGTGGGCTCGGAGATGTGTATAAGAGACAGGCTCCAGCCCTTCCCACTCGACATAGTCCGCATAGCTGGATTCGCTGCGCAGCGTAAAGCGCCGGACCTGCTCCATTTCCAGGCCCTCATTGGCCGCCATGCGCTCCACCTGCGAGAGCACCTCCTCGCTGCCGGTGAACAGGCTCACATACGCTTCGTCCACCGCCAGCGCCGTCATGCGCGCGCACAGCGCCTCCGCCTGCTCCTCCGCCCAGTCCGCCCAGTCCGCCCGCGCGCAGCCGCACAGCAGCGTCAGGCAGAGCAGCAGCACGGCGGCCGTCCGTCCTCGATTCATGCGCATCTCCTCCGTTTGGCAAAGGCCCCTTGCGCGGCAAACGCCTGCAAGGGGCCCCTGATTTTCTCCATAGCGGTTTAGCGGGTGCTCTCGACCACGATTTCGCCAGCGATGATCTTTTCGGCCAGCGCCTCCACTTCGGCCTTCAGCTCGTCGGAAACCTGCTGGGTCATGGTATCATCGCCATACCCCAGACCGACCAGGCCACTGGACATGTCGGCGTTCCAGATGGCGCCGCCGTCAAACACTCCGTCCTCCAGGTAGTTGCTGATCACGTCGTACACGCTGTCGCCCACGCGCTTGAGCATGGAGCAGATGATGACGTCGGGGTTGATGTACTTCTGGTCGCTGTCCACGCCCACGGCGTACTTGCCCTGCTCCTGCGCGGCCTCAAACACGCCCAGGCCGGTCTTGCCCGCCACGGCGTACACCACGTCCGCGCCCTGGCTGTAGAGCGAAAGGGCGGCTTCCTTGCCCTTGTCGGGCGCCTCATAGTCGTCGGTATAGACGGGGTCGAGCACGGTGCCCTCGGGGTTGGCGTAGAGCGCGCCCTGCTTGTAGCCCACGACGAAGTTGTTGATGGTATCGCTGTTCTCGCCGCCGATCACGCCCACCACGCCGCTCTCGGCCAGCTTCATGGCCACATAGCCCGCCAGGAAGCTGCCCTCGTTCTCGGCGTAGGTGATGGACAGCAGGTTGTCGCCCACGCCGTCCAGGCCGTTATCCACGAAGATGAACTTGGTGTCGGGCATCTCGGGCACAACCGCGGTCAGCCCGTCCCAGAACTGCCAGCCCACGGCCACCACCACGTCGCTCTGCTCGGCGGCCTCCACCAGCGCCACCTGATACATGCTGGCGTCGCTCTTGCATTCCACCACGCTGCCGATCACGCCATAATCGGCCTCCAGGCGCTTGAGGCCCTCGTTGGCGCTGTCATAAAAGCCAAGGTCGCCAAGCGTCTCGGCGATGCACAGGGATACCCGAAGCTCGCCGCCGTCCTCAGCCTGTCCCATGGCGGTCAGTCCCAAAGTCAACAGCATCGCCAGGCACAGAAGCAAAGAGAGGATTTTTTTCATTGCGTTCGTCCATCCTTTCCGTCTGATAGGGTCGCTTGTCCATGGGTCCATTATACTATGGCGCTCCTGCTTTCGCAAGGCTTTTCGGCATCGGAACGCCTAGGGGTTCAGCATGCCAAATTTCACCACGCACACGTCGCCCACCAGCCCCACGCTGCCCTCGCGCGGATAGCTGGGCATGGCGGCCAGGGCGGCAGCTTCCTCCTCCGTCCGGGGCTGCCAGGTGGTCGTCACCTCCACGGGCAGGCCGATCATGCGGGGGAGCAGCTTGGGCATGCTGAGGAAATTGATGTAATCCAGCTCCGTGTTCATGCCGGACATGGGCGTGAAGCGATAGGTATCGTCCGGTTCAAAATAGATCAATCCTTCGGGGGTGTAGCCATTGACGTATCCGTACAGCGCCACCGTCATGCCGGGCACGTACCCTTCCGCCTGCTCGATGCGCAGCGCCAGCCGGTTGGCGAAGTGTTCGCCGCGGGTGTAGGCCAGGTAGAGCTTGTAATACGCCTGATTGCTCAGCACCGCGCCCCACAGGCCGTATACCGCGCACGCTCCCGCCAGCACGACCGCCAGCGCACGGCGCGGCGCAGGACGCGGCAGGTTTTCAAGCAGGCCGGGAATCAGCAGCGCCGGAGCCAGCAGCAACAGCACCAGCGGATACAGCACCAGGCTGTGAATGACGATATCGTCCCCCATGAAGTAAATGCCCGCCGCCAGCACCGGAAGGATGGCCAGGCAGCCCAGCGCCAGCAGTCCATCCAGGACCTTTTTGCGCACAATCGCCCGCACCGCAACCCAAATGGCGGCCACTGCGCCGCCCAGCGCCAGCGCCCCCTGCGCCAGACGCATCAGCTTGGTGAAGTAGATGGGCACATCGCCGATAAAATAGTCCCAGACCGTTCCATACGCCTGCGCCAGCTTCTGGGGAATGGCCGATATATCCAGCGAGCCCATTTTGTCCATGCCCTGGTACTGGTTGAGGACGCTTCCCGTCAGGCGAAGCGCCAGTTTAGCGGCCAGCAGGTACAGCAGCAGCCCCGCCAGCGCCGCGGCGGCGCAACGGAGGGTCAGCTTCCACGCCTGTCCGTCCCGGGATACCTCGCGCACAATGGCGATCACCATCAGGCCCGTGGCCAGCAGAAGGTATACCTGATAGATGCCTGTGGCCAGGACCACCGCGGCGACCGCCCACAGCCAGCCGAACCGCCCGCGTAGCGCCAGCCACGCCGCCAGCGCGGCCAGCAGCACGCCCAACGCAAAGACATGCGCCTCGTACATGAAGCAGAACAGAGAGATGTTTTCCGGGAAAACCACCACGATCAGCGTAAGCGACAGCGCCTGCCAGCGGCGGCGCAGGCCGAAGGCGTCCGCCAGCAGCACCGCCGCGCCGGAGAGGAAGGCGACGCCCAAAATGCCATTGAGCCACGGCGTGCTCAAATTGGAAAACAGCTTCCAGAAAAAGTACAGTGCGAAGCGTCCCGACTCTATCCCCACGCCTGCGATGTCCACGTCATAATACAAATCGTCGTGGTTGGGGATCTTGTTGACGAACATGAAGCCGTGTGCAAACAGGCCCGCCAGCATTCCGGCGATCAGGCACAGCCGCAGCAGCCTGCGCCGGTCCAATTCGGCGCCGAGCCACGTTTCCGCCGCCCGCAGATATCTCCTCATGGCTTCTCCTCCCTGTTCAGGCGTCCTTGGCTTCCTGAGGCGCCTCATGCTGCACCTCCGCGATCAGGTAACGGGGCCGGCGCTTGGCTTCCATGTAAATCTTTCCGACATATTCGCCCACGCAGCCCAGCGAGATCATCAGCATGCCGCCGATCAGCCACATGCTGATCATCATCGAGGTCCAGCCGGTGATGGTCTCTCCCTGCAAAAACACCACAAGATCATAGATGATGAAGCACAGGCAGAAGAACACGCAAATGAAGCCCGTGATGGATATGATCCGAAGCGGCTTGACGGAAAAGGAGGTGATGCCATCCACCGCCAGGCGCACCATCTTGGCGGGCGAGTACTTGGACTGACCCGCGTAGCGCTCGCTCACGTCAAAGGGTACCTCGCACGATACGAAACCGAAGCTGCGGATCAGTCCCCGCAGGAAAAGGTTGACCTCCGTGTACTGGTCCAGCGCCAGCAGCACGCGCTTGGACAAAAGCCGGTAATCCGCATGGTTGCGGATCACGTTTGCGCCCATGGCGTGCATCAGCCTGTAAAACGCCTGGGCGGTAACCCGCTTCAAAAAGCCGTCCGTATCCCGCGATCGCCGCACGCCGAACACGATGTCCACGCCCTTTGCATAGCAGCGCAGGAATTCGTCCATGGCGTTCACATCCTGCTGTAGGTCCGCATCGATGGTGATGACGCAGTCCGCGTAATCCTTGGCGTACAGCATGCCCGCCAGCAGCGCGTTCTGATGGCCGCAGTTGGTCGACAGGGACAGGAAACACGCCCGCCCGTCCTTTCGGCGCAGCGCAGCCAGCCGGTCCCGCGTGGTATCGGATGAGCCGTCGTTGACAAACAGCAGACGGCTTTGAGGGGAACACAGCCCCTTTTCCGCCAGCTCATCCAGCTTTGCAAGCAGGCGCTCGGCGCAGTGATCGATACATGCCTCTTCATTGTAGCAGGGCACCACGACATAGAGAATCGCATCCACGGGCATTTCCTTCTTCCTTTGCATTCTCCGCCGCTTCAGGAAAAGCGGACGACGCACAAGTCGTCGATAATCGTCATGCAGCCTTCCGCCGGATAGCACGGCATGGCGTCCACAATGGCCTTTTCCGCCTCGGTAGGCTGCCAGTCGTCCACGGGCGTGAGCGGGAGGCCGATTACCTGCGTCAGCATCCTCACTGACACATTCGGCCAGGCAAAATCCACCTCATTCAGAATCCCGACAAAAGACAGAAAACGGTTCGCCACATAGTACTCAAAATAGATGGGCGTTTCTTCCTCATTCATGTATCCCACCGTAACCAGCCGCAGGCCCGGCCGGTAGTCCGGCAGACTTTCGATGCGCACCGCCAGTCGCTCCATAAAATGCTCGGCGCGGGTGAAGGACATGTACATGCGCAGATATGCCTGATTGTCGATCACGGCAAGGGAAAACCCATAGGCCAGATAAGTCACGCACAGCACCACAGCGCACGCCCGTCTGACTACCCCGGTCGTCCGGCCGGCTGCCCCGGACACGTGGTCCAAGCATAGGACGGGCTGAAGAATCAGGACAATCATTGAATACAGCGTAATATGATGTGCACCGATCTCATCGCCCATCAGGTAGATCCCCGCCGCCGCCACGGGCAGCAGCAATCCGCAGGCCGCCAGCAGCGCCGCGTGCGCCCAGCGCCTGGCCAACAGGGTACGGACGATGGCCGCCGCCAGCCAAATCCACCCGATCACAACCGTGCCCGCCTGCGCTAGCCGCATCAGACGGGTTGAGTAGGAAGGCGCGTCCGTGAAGTACCATTCCAGCGTCGTGCGGTAGGCGGCCTGCAGCTTGGCAGGCAGGGTGTCCCAGGACACCTGCCCCATACGGTCGATACCCTGGTAGGCGTTGAGCGTGACACCGCCCACATGAACGACTACCCAAACCCCCGCCAGGTACAGCGCCAGCCCGCCCAGCACCGCCAATGCGCTACGCACAGCCATGCCCCAAACGTCCCCCGCTGTACGGCCATCCTGCCGCGACGTATACCAAATCACAAACACGATCAGCAGTCCCGCCGCCACCATCAAAAACGCCTGATACACGCCTGTGGCCAGCATTACGCAAACCGTCGCCCACAGCATACCCAGCCGTCCACCGTGGCGCATCATCCATACCGCGGCAGCAGCAAAAGCGATGCCGAGCATGAATACGTGCGCCTGATACATGTAACAATAGATGGACACGTTGACCGGAAATACCACCGTAACCAGCGTGACCGCTCCAGCCCGCCACACGCGCTGGCAGTCAAATGCATCGCACACCAAAAAAGCCGCGCCGCATAGAAAGACAAGTCCCAAAATGCCATTGAGCCACGGCGTGCTCAAATTGGAAAAGAATTTCCAGAAGAACTGCAGCACATAGCGTCCGCTCTCCACGCCCGTGCCCGTCAGGTCCGCGTACTGCGCAAGGTCGTCATGGTTGGGAATCTTGTTGGCAAACATGAAGCCATGTGCCAACATACCCAGCAGCATGCCCGCGATCAGACAAAATTTGAACAGCTGGCGGCGGCTGAGGTTGGTATTGAGCCAGTTTCCCACCACGCATACATATCTTTTCACAGTTTTTCAGCCCTCTTCCACAGGTAGACAAAAGCAGGGGGAGCGCTCGCGCGCTCCTCCTGCGTCCCATATCAGCGGTACAGCATCTCCTCGCGCTTGGGACCGGTGGAGATCATATGAATGGGCACCTGGAGCTCCTTTTCGATAAAGGCGATATAGTTTTTGCAGTTTTCAGGCAGCTGATCCCATTCGGTTACGCCGCGCACGTCGCTTTTCCAGCCGGGCAGCATCGTGTAAACCGGCTTGCAACGCATCAGCGTGGGCGTGGAGGGGAAATCGGTGCTGGTTTTGCCGTCCACCTCATATGCTGTGCACACGGGGATCTGGTCCAGGTAGCCCAGCACGTCCAGGTTGGTCAAAACGGCCTCGGTCGCGCCCTGCACCATGCAGCCATAGCGGGTGGCCACGGCGTCAAACCAGCCCACCCGGCGCGGACGGCCCGTGGTGGCGCCATACTCGCCCGCGTCGCCGCCGCGGTCGCGCAGCTCCTTGGCCTCCTCGCCAAACAGCTCCGTGGTGAAGGGACCCGCGCCCACGCAGCTGGAATAGGCCTTGGTGACGCAGTACACATCCTTGATGGCGCTGGCAGGCACGCCCGCGCCCACCGTGCCGTAACCGGCCAGCGGAGAGGAGGAGGTGGTATAGGGATAGATGCCATGATCCGGGTCGCGCAGGCTGCCCAGCTGGCCCTCCAGCAACACGGTCTTGCCCTCCTTGAGCGCCTTGTGCAGGTAGAGGGTGGTGTCGATCACCATGGGACGGATGCGCTCGCCCAGTTCCCTGACATGGGCGATGAGCGCCTCCAGGTCGATGGGCGGCTTGTGGTAGAGGTTGGACAGCGTCACGTTCTTCTGCTCCACGGCGCTGGAAAGGCGCTGGCGCAAAATCACCTCGTCGTAGATCTGGCAGACCTGGATGCCGATCTTGAGGTACTTGTCGCCATAGAAAGGTGCGATACCGCTCTTGGTGGAGCCGAAGCCGGCCTTGCCCAGGCGTTCTTCCTCAAAGCGGTCAAAATCCACGTGATAGGGAAGCATCACCTGCGCCCGGTCGGAGATATACAGCTTGGGCTTGGGAACCCCGCGCTCGACCACGCTGTCATACTCGTTGAGCAGCTTTTCGATGTCCAGGGCCACGCCCGGTCCGATGATGTTGGCGATGTTCTGATGGAAAACGCCCGACGGAAGCAAATGCAGGGCGAACTTGCCATAGTTGTTGATGATGGTGTGCCCCGCGTTGGCGCCGCCCTGAAAGCGCACGACAACGTCGCTGCGTTCGGCCAGCACGTCGGTAATCTTGCCCTTGCCCTCGTCGCCCCAGTTTGCGCCTACGATGCTACGGACCATAAAAATGATCCCCTTTCCGATGGTTTTTGCGCGCCGCCAAACGGCGCGGAAGCAGGGCTGATGCCCCATCTTTCTTTATACTATACCGTGTATGGAATGTCAAGCAAACAGGAGGAAAACCACATGTCAAAAAAGCGTATCGCCCTTCTTCTGGCCCTGATGCTCATCACGGCTCCAGCCGCCTTGGCCCAGCCGTACCAGGACGGGGTCTACCGCGACCTGGGTCCCGGCTATAACGACGAGGTGGTGGTGACCGTTACGGTGCGCGGCGGCGAGATGACCGAACTGACCGCCGAAAACCGGGGCGGCGGGGAAAAGAGCGAGTACTTCATCAAGGCCGAGGAAGGGCTTTCCAAAGCCATTCTGGAGAAGCAGTCCATCGACGGGGTGGACGCGGTGGCGGGCGCGACCGGCACCAGCGACAGCATCCTCACCGCCATGAAGGGCATTCTGGAACAGATGGCCTATACGGGCCCCGCCGCGGATAGCGGCATGTCGATCGCCGCTCCGGAGAGCACGTCTGCGGAGGGCGTGCCCGAAGTTACCGCATCGCCCGCGCAGACCTGATTATTCCACGATCTGCGACACGTCCACCCAGCCCGCGGCGCGCGAAGCCGCCTCCAGCTGGGGCAGCGTCACTTCCACGGCGCTGTTGCGCGTGCCCGCGGCAGGGAACACCGTATCGAACCGCTTGAGCGATTCATCCAAATACACTTTCACGCCCTCCGGGGCCAGGAAGGGGCACACGCCGCCCACCGGGAAGCCCGTCAGCTCGGCCACCTGCTCGTGGCCGAGCATTTTGGCCTTCTGGTGAAAAACCGCCTTGAACTTGGTGTTGTTCACCTTCGCGTCGCCCGCCAGCACAATCAACACGGGCGCGCCATCCACCAGAAAGCTCATCGTCTTGGCGATGCGCTGCGGATCGCACCCCACGGCCACCGCCGCCAGCTCCACCGTGGCGCTGGAGACATCGAACTCCAACGCGTTCAGTCCCAATCCGGCCAGATAGGCCTTGACCTGTTCAAAACTCATCACTCGTCATCCTTTCCGTCATTGGTGCGCTACGGCTGCGGCGTCGTGCGCATGCACAGGTAGCTAAGCGGCAGCGACGCCGCCGCCCCACCCAGCTGAATCCATTGCCACTGCTCCGCCACAAAGCGGGCGACCTTGGCCAGCCACTGCATCCATTCAAGGCCCATGGCCATCACCTGGACATCCGAACCGCTTTCCAGCGCGGCGGTCGTCTCGCGCACAAAGGGCATCAGCGTCAGCATGAAGCACACGAAGGGCACGCCCAGCACCACCGCCAGCGTCAGCCCGCGCCTGCGCCTGAGGCAGCAGCCCAGCAGGTAAAACAGGCACGTCCACTCCAAAAGCCACAAAAGCTGCTGCGGCAGCCGCTCCAGCGCGTCGCGCAGGGTATGACCCAGCAGCGCCGCGCCCGATGGCAGCGCGTCCGTGTAGGCCATCAGGCTGAAGCGGGCCGGCATCGCGTGGGAGAGGAGCAGCACCGCGCCGCCCGTCGCCAGGTTGATCAGCAGCGTGCCCAGCAGAAACGCCGCCGCGCCCAGAAACAGCGCCAGCACGTTGCTCATCCACACCGGAAAGCGCGCCGTGCCAAACCGCAGCAAAAACCGCGTGCGGCTGTGCGCCGTCAGGCACGCGCACACCATAAGCAGCGCCATGGTCAGGGAAAAGTCGGCGGACACGCCGTCCATGTTCAAATCGCCCGCGCCCGCCAAGGCCACGGCGATCATGATGGCGTTTCCCGCCAGCAGCACCAGCAGGCACCAGCCGGCCAGCCGGCCTATCCACGCCCGGTGGTAGCGCATCGCGCCCAGAAAGCGCGAGCGCCGCATCCAGCCCATCTGTTCAAACGGCATCGCGCTTCGCCTCCTTCTCCCCGGTCAAGAGCACAAACAGCCTCTGCAGGCTCACCGGCGCGGTCTGCACACGCCCGCACGCGCGAATCCGTCCGGCGTCCTCCGGCGCGTTCAGGCGCACATAGCGCACCAGCGACCCGCCGACCTCCTCATCCCGGAGAACGGCGGCATCCGCCGTCACGGCGTACACCTCGTCCGCCGCGCCCGATACGCACAGGTATCCGGCCGTCAACACCTCCGGCGTGCCCTGGGCCAGCAGCCGCCCGCCGTCGATCATCACGGCGTAATCCAGCGTGCGCGCCACCTCGTCGATCAGGTGCGTGCTGATCAAAAAGGTGCGCTGCGGCTCCCTCCGCCGCGCCTCCACAACCGCGTCGTAAAAGCGCTCACGCATCACCGCGTCCAGCCCCAGGCTCGGCTCGTCAAACACCGTCAGCTCCGCGCCGGAGGCCAGCCCCGCGCACAGGAGCAGCGCCGTCTGCATGCCGCGGCTGTATCCCTTCAGCGGCTTTTTGAGCGGCAGACCGAACAGGGTCATCAGGCGGTCCGCCTGCTCTCGCTGCCAGGCGGGGAACAGCCCGGCGCATACGTTCAGAAATTCGCGGGCGTTCTTCAGCCCCCCAAAATCCGGCGTATCTCCGATCAGGCAGAGGCGGCCCAGCGTTTCCATACCCACCGGCGCGCCCAGCAGCTCGACCTCCCCGGCCGTGGGCCTAAGCTGACCGCTTACAATGCGCAGCAGCGTGCTTTTGCCCGCGCCGTTGCGGCCCAGAAGGCCCACGACCTGGCCTGCTGCCACCGAAAATTCCAGCCCGTCCAGTGCCAGGGCCCGTCCGAAGCGCCTGGTGAGGCCACGGACGCGGAGGGCAGGCACAGCATTGCTTTCCATCATAAAAAATCCTTTCAAACAAAAGAGGCGGGGAACAGACGCGCACGTCTCTCCCCCGCGTCGCCGCTTACTTCACAATGAGGTTGCACAGGCGGCCCGGCACGAAGATGACCTTCGCAATGGCCTTTCCGCCCACGATCTGCTGGACGTCCGCACGCTGGGGAAGCTCGGTTTCCGCCTGCTCGCGGGTCATGTCCGGCGAGACCATGATGCGGCCGCGCACCTTGCCATTGACCTGCACGCCGATTTCCACCTCGGTGCGCTTCATGGCCTTTTCGTCGTAGGTGGGCCAGGGCTCGCGCGCAAGGCCGCTGCCGAAGCCCATCTGCTCCCACATCTCCTCGCAGATATGCGGGGCCACGGGGCTGAGCAGGAGAATCAGCGTGCGCAGCTCCTCGCGGGTGCAGCCGCCGGCGGCGTAGAACTCGTTGACCAGAGACATCATGGCGGCGATGGCCGTGTTGTACTTCATGGCCTCGTAGTCCTCGCCGACCTTCTTGATGGTCTCGTGCATCAGCGGGGTGAGCGCCTTGGAGTAGCCCTCCCCGGGGAGGACCATATCCTGGAGCCGCCACACGCGGTCCAGGAAGCGGCGGCAGCCGCGGGCCCCGTTGGTGGACCACGGAATGGCCTGATCGAACGCGCCCATGAACATTTCGTAGAGGCGGAAGGCGTCCGCGCCCAGCTCGTTGACGATGTCGTCGGGGTTGATGACATTGCCGCGGGACTTGGACATCTTCTCGTTGTTCTCACCCAGAATCATGCCGTGGCTGGTGCGCTTCTGATAGGGCTCCGGGGCCTTGACCAGCCCCAGGTCATGCAAAAACAGGTGCCAGAACCGGCTGTAGAGCAGGTGCAGCGTCTGTCTCTTATACACATCTCCGAGCCCACGAGACTCGACGTCATCT
>ENA-OZAF01000860-OZAF01000860.1-human-gut-metagenome-genome-assembly--contig:-NODE-860-length-10729-cov-4.573731_pt1 | contig 10729 bp, 5 predicted proteins | sample MGYA00244207_ERZ653498 | MGnify/ENA primary metagenome ERZ653498 (study PRJEB26926, sample SAMN06165156) | human gut metagenome | biome: ENVO:00009003; feature: ENVO:2100002; material: ENVO:00002003... | reverse complement strand
GAGATGACGTCGAGTCTCGTGGGCTCGGAGATGTGTATAAGAGACAGATGATGTACTGCTCGAGGCCGTAGGCATGATCCATGTTCAGCCTCTCGTCGCCCTGCTCAAACCGGTCGATGATGAGATCCTCGACCAGCTCGCGCAGCGTCCGCTGCCCGGCGCCCTCCACGACGACGCCACTCACCAGGACCTGCTCGTCCGCCTCGAGGTCCTCCTGCCAGAGGGCGAGGTCGATCATGTCCTTCACCGCGCGGGCGAGGGCCTCCCGGTCGTCCTTCTCGTTCAGGAAGATGTAGGCGGGGCTGGTCTTGAGCGCCGTATCGCCCACGGAATCGATGACCTTGTCGAGGCCGCCCTCGCGGATCAGGTAATCGATCAGGATGTCGTAGGCCTTTTGCAGCGCGTCGGACTGGGCCTTCTCGTAGATGTCGGCCTGCACGGTGATGTCGCCGCCGGCGCTGAGGGTGCCGTTGCCCACATGCGCGATGTTGCGGTGCTCCACGACGTTCACGGCCACGGCCGCGCCGACGCCGATATAGCTGTTGGTGGCGCTGGCGTTGGACTTTATCTGCGCGTCCGTATCGTTGCGGGCCAGCACGGTGAGATCCTGCCCGGCCTCGGCGTCGCACCCGTCCGCGATCTCGGCGCGGGAGAGGTTGCTCTGCACGTTCACGGCGATGCCCGCCGCCACCTGGATGCTGCCCTCGAGCGTGGAGAAGCTGCCGCGCTTTGCCGACGAGGCCGCCACCTTATCCGCGTTGGTGTTCTTCGTGTTGACGTTTTTGGAGAGCTCCTCGCCGTTTTTCAGCTTTTCGTTGGCGGTCTTATCCGCCTGTTTAAGCGACTCGTCGTCGCTCGACGAGGTCTTGCCGGAGGCTTCCGTTCCACCGGAGAGCAGGCCGTCGGTCTCGCTGTCCGAGGCCGCCGGGGTCGTGCTCTGCCCGCCGCCCGCGCTGCCGGACGGGGAGGACGGCGCGCCCATGACGGAGGCCTTGACCGTCTCGGTCATGCGGCTGACGGAATCGGCCGCCACGACGAGGTTGCCCGCGGCCTTCACCTTGCGCCTGAGATACGCCTCGGCCGAATCGTTGACAACGGCCACGCCCACGGCCGCGCCCATGCCCACCTTGGCGCCGGCCGCCGCCGCGTCCGCGGTGAGGAAGCGCGCGATGCTGCTCTGCGCGCTGACGGTCACGCTCCCCGCCGCGCCGAGGCGCTGCGCGGACGTGCCGATGTTCGAGAGCACATACACGCCGGAAACGCCGGTGGCGGACACCGGTGTGGCGGACGCGCCGCCGTCGGACCCGGCGGCGGCATAGACGCGCTCGCCGCCGTGGAAATAGGCGGAGACGGTGACGTCGCCAAGCGCGGCGTCGGCAGCGGCATTGCCCAGAAGGTCGCAAAAGACCACGCCGTCCGCGATCTCGGCCACGACGTCCACGCCGGTGACGCCCGCGGCGATGCCCGCGCCGACGCCGATGCTCTCGGCGCTGTAGGTCAGCGCCGGCTCGAGCGGCATGCCGGCGAGCGACTCGCGCACGCGCTTGCCGCTTGCGTCGGCCACCGTTTCGAGCGTGCTGTCAAATATTTTGGAAAGGACCGTCACGTCCGCCCCGCTGCCCATGCGGTATTGCGCGCCGGCGCCAAGCCGCGCGGTGGAGCGCACGGCCGCCACGTGCACCGTGATCGCGCCGCCGAGCATGAGCTTGCCCGTGGACGGGATGTGGCCGGATTTGGAGATGGCGGAGGAGTCCACCGTGCGGTTGAGCGCGGCCACGGTGAGCCCCGTGCCGGCGGACACCGTGCCGCTGACGATCTCGGCCGCGGCGGTATGGTTCGTCACCGCGATGCACGCGGCGATGCCGGCCGCCGTGCTCGTGGCCTCGTTTGTGATCTGGAAGCGCCCGTAGCCGGGGATGAAGGCGATGGTGGAGTTGTTGTAGAGCGAGCCGTCCGCGCGCGAGCGGGAGGCCGTCTCGCCATGGCTTTGCAGCGACAGCGCGCCGTTTGCCGCGGATACGCTCCCGGCCGTGTCGATGCGCGCCTCCACGACGTTGTCCGCCACGGCGATGGCGAACGCGCCCACGGCCTGCGTGGACGGCGGCGCGTCGAACGCGTCCCCCTCCTCCGCAGCGCCCTTGTTGAACAGGCTGCCGAGCGAGTTGCTGCCGGTGATCTTGCTCACGAGCTTGGCGCGCAGGCCGGAAACGCCGGTGCTGCGCCGGCCCGCCACCGTCTCCACCAGCGTGATGACCGAGACGGGCGAGACCGTCTGGTCGGACTGCTGGTTGACGCCGGGGCTGCCCGCCTCGTCCATGTAGATGCTGACCGGGGAGGAGACGGCGTAGGTCTTGTTGCGCAGCAGCCCGTCCGCGTTGGCGAGGATGTCGCCGTTTTTGCTCGTGACGGAGGCGGTGCTGCCGGTCCCGCCGTCATAGTTGCCGACGTAGACGCCCGTCTCGGCCAGCACGACGCTGACGCTGACGAACACGCCGCTCTTGGCGCCCTGCGCCGCCACGTCCGTCGGCCCGGCGATGCTCGCGGCTTCGACGCTCACGCGGCTGCGCGCGTCGAGCGTGACGTCGCCCTCCGCCGTGACGGAGGCCGCGTCGGTCACGACGGTCTTGGTCTCGGCGGTGACGATTGCGCTGGAGAGGGAGAGCGAGATCTTGAAGAACGTCCCCACGTCCACGGCGCTGACGTACACCTCGCTGTCGCTTCTGAGCGAGGCGCCGGCCCCGGCTTCGATCCGCGCGTCGCCCAGCAGCATCAGGCGCGTATCCGCCATGGCCAGCGCAAACGCCAGCGGCACGTAGGCGAGCAGCTCCTCGGTATCAAAGTTGACGTACGTCTCGGCCAGCGCGTGCACAAAGCCGCCGGCGCGGATCGTCCCGCGGATCTCCACCAGCGCCGTGGGCAGCTTGACGACCGCCAGGTTGGCCGAATGGGACTGGCCCAGCAGCACGTCCCACATGCCGCGCGTCTGGCTGACGCTGGCCAGCACGTCCACAAGGCCCTCCGCCGTGATCTGCGCCTCCGGCCCGATGACGACCTTCGCCTCGGCCGTCGCGTCGTAGACGGACAGGCCGTAGGCCAGGGACGTGCCGGACAGGTCGTCCTCGACCTCGATGGAGGTGGGGACGCTCAGCGCGCTCGGGTCCTCCGCCCGCGCGGCCAGCACGACGTGCCGCCCCGCCACCGCGCCGTTGACGGTGATGTCCGGCGCGAGGATGAACACGGTCAGCCCATCGGCGAGCAGGTCGCCGATGACGGCGGCGTTCTCTGCGGATACGATGAGGTTTGCAAGGAAGGGATCGCCGCTCACCACGAGCGTGAGCCCGGTCACCTCGACGCGCTCTGCAAGCGGGAGGATATAATCGGTAAAGTCCGTCGCCGCGATGGCGATGCTCGCCGCCGCGCCCGCGACGTACCCGAGGTCGGTCAGGTCCACGACCCGCTTGTTCTCCAGCAGGTCGGTGACGGCCTCCACGTTGCCGGTATAGCGCACCGTCAGCGTCTGCTGCAGCGCGACCAGATCCGTCAGCGGGTCGAGCGCGTCGCCCACCAGGTCGGACGCGATGCTGACGGACGATTGCGCCAGCAGGCTGAGCCCGCCGTCGATCACATGAATCCGCTCGTCGTACGGGATGACGCCGAGGGCGGAGCCGGACGCTTCTTCATATATATATTCCGTCGCCAGCTCGCCCTCCAGGTGCAGCCGGTCATAGCCGCCGTCCGCATCCTCCACGACGCGCACGTCGAGGCCGAAGAAATCCGCAAACGCCGCGGAGGTGTGCAGCGTGACGGTATCGTCCCCCGCGCCGCCTGCGACGGTATAGCTGCTCCCGGCCGAAACGCCGCCGTACTGCCCGGCGATCAGCTCCGAGAAGGTCTTGAGCAGGTTGCGCCCGAGCAGCATGGACACGCCGCCGCTGAGCGCGGCGCTGTCGTCGCCCTCGCCCAGGTCGAGCGATACGATGGCGCCGCCCAGGTCGATGTCAAAATTGTACTGCGCATACGGCCTGCCGGTGCGCGGGTCGATGGCGCCGGTGTCGCCGGTATAGAGGTCGGTCGCGTTCACAAGGCATACCGCCACCTGGTCCGCGCCGCCGCCGGTGCGGACGGTCACGGTCGTGGTGGGCCGGTTCTGGATGTCGCTGACGATGGTCTGCACCTGCTCGCGGATGGCCGCGGCAAGCGCCCGCGCGCGCGCGCGGATCTCGCCCGCCACGCCGTCGGCCACAACGCCGCCGGTGATGTCGCGGATGGCGTTGATGATGTCGAGCATGGTCGCGGCGTCCACGTTGTTGACGCCGATGGAGGCGGCCGGCACCTGCTTGACGCGCAGGTCCACCCGGTCGTCGCCGCCGCCGGTGTGCACGATCACCTCGGTCACGTTCTCCGTCTCGATGACGACGTTGTCGTCCAGCTCCGTGCCCTCATAGGTGAGGCGCTGCGCGTTCTCGGCCTTGATCCGCTCCTCGTTTGCAAAGTACAGCCCGGCGATGAGCAGCTCAAACCCATCGACGGTCACGTCCCCCTCCATGCTCGCGCTGCCGTCGGACGCTTCGCCGGCGGCATACTGCTGCGTGACGATATTGATATATCCGTAGGGGTATTGGGAGTCCGCCTTGGAGAAGAGCAGCTCCTCAAGGTCGGACGCGGGCTGCGTGCCGCCGTCGGGCGTCTGGTCCGTGCCGAGGAATTTGGCGATGGCCTCGCGCAGCGCCGTTTGCAGCTCGCTGCCCTCGGACAGGTCCAGCCCGCCCTCATAGGTGCCGGCGCTGACCGTGATGTCGATGTGCACCTGCCCGTCGCCGGAGTGCGGGATGCTCGTCTTGAGATAGTCGACGGCCCCGTTGAGCGCGTTGACGATGGCGTTGTTCGCGGTGTCGTTCTCGTACGTCTCGCCGATCTCGGCGCCGTTGATCTTCAGCGTGGCGCTGCCGGCGGGGACGGAGTAATCCTCCTCGCTCTCGACCTCGCCGTTGTCCTCGAGGATGGGCGCCGCCGTCTGCGTGTCGCCGTTGCTGCGGGTGAGCGCTTCGCTCTGGCCGTTCGCCGCAGCGGGGGCCGCCGCCGGCGCGCCGCCGGTCTGTTCCTCACTGCCGCCGGTCTGTTCCCCGCTGCCGCCGGCCGGGAGCTGCGCGCCCGCGCCGCCGGTCTGTTCCCCGCTGCCGCCGGCCGGGGGCTGCGCGCCCGCGCCGCCGGTCTGTTCCCCGCTGTTGCCGGCCGGAGGCTGGCCGGTGGGATCGCCCGCTGCGGGCGGCTGCGTTCCGTCGCCGCCGTCTGCATACGCGCCTGCGGGCGCGCACAGCAGCAGCGCCAGCACGAGCGCCAAAACGGACAGCGCGCGGATGGCGCGCATCCCTCCCCTGAAATTCTCCAAAGCGTATTTCATGCGCTTCATAAGCCTGCCTCCCAGCTTATTCTCTGTCAAGTGATCCGTCTGCGTTCATTCCTCTGCCGTCAGCAGTTCCAGCAGGGCGAGCGCCTGCGCGGAGGTTTCCGTATCCGCGTCGTCGCCCTCGTAGTTGGCCGCAAAGAGCAGGTCTTCCGCAGCCTGTTCATAATCCGGCGCCGGACGCATCAGCTCCGCCACGCCCCGTCCGTAATGGCTCAGCTGGGGCGATACGCCCCGCTCGATGGCCCTGGTGTAATCCTCCGCCGCCGCGTCGAACTGCTCGAGCGTCAGGCGGCACAGGCCCCGGTAATAGTACAGCGCGTCCATGTCCGCTTCCGACGGCGTTTCGGGCTGCGCCGTATCCGCCGGTTCGTCCGCATCCGCCGCGTCCTGCGCCTCATCCGCGCCGGCCTCGTGCAGCGCGATCGCGCCGTCGAGCAGCGCAAGCGCCCGCTCATAGTCCCCCTCGCCGATGAGCGCCAGGCCGATCCCCGCGCTCAGGGACGTCAGCTCCGGCCCGTCCTCCCCCTCGTCCAGCAGGCGCTGCGCCTCGTCCGCCGCGGCCGCGTACGCCCCGGCCGCATAGTGCAGCTGCGCCAGCAGCAGGCGGATGTCGCCCTGCTGCGGCTCCAGCGCGAGATACGCCGTGAGCGCCCCGGTGAGCGCCTCGGCGTCTCCCTGCGCGGAATACACCTGCGCCAGCACCAGATACACGTCGCTCTGCGCCGGGTCGATCTCAAGCGCCTGCTCAAGCGGCGCGACCGCCTCGTCGCCCCGGTCCAGCATCGTCAGCAGGCAGCCCCGCTTGATCAGCAGGTCGGCGTGGAGCTCCTCGCCGTAATCGGCGGTGTAGAGCGCGAGGCACTCGTCGATGTAGGCCAGCGCCTCCTCATAATCCTCCAGCGCGATGCGCGCGCTCGCCCGGCGGTAGTAATCCTCCAGATCGGCGGGCCGGCGCAGGCTGCGCAGCTGCTCCACGAACCGCTCGAACCCGCTGGCGTTGACGTATTCCGTCTCGCCGGCCAGGTAGGTCTCGGCGGCGTTGCCGGCATTTTGGGAGATGCTCACGCGGATCCACAGCCCGCTCAGAAGGGAAAGCAGCAGCGCCGCCGCCAGCACGGCCGCCAACGCGCGCATCCATGGTCTTTGATAGAGCTTTGTCCTTTCCCGTTCCAAAGGGGCGCTTTTCCCCCTTCCGCCGCGCCGGACCGGCTCCGGGCGCGCGTGCTCATGCAAACCGTGCCGCCCGCACGCATGGCGCAGGCATGCCTTCATAAGGGTACATCCATATGATAACAGAAACCAACGCCCCCGTCATCCCCCATTTTACAGGGAAAATCGGGCAGGGGCGGGCGCGTCCATACGTCAGTATATTGCAGGTTGTAATATATTGCAGGTTGTATATGGGGATCCATTGCAGGCCGTCCAGGGGGACGCCGCGGCGGCTATTGCAGCATGAACCGGCCGAGGTCCTGCCGCCTTGTGACGCCCAGCTTCAGCAGCGCGGCGGAGATGTGCCGCTTGACCGTGTGCGGGGAGATGTTCATGTGCGCGGCGATCTCCTGGTTCGTCCAGCCGCGCGCGGCCAGCATGGCGGCGGTGAACTCCGTGGTGGTCAGGTTGTCGGCCACGTCGCGGCCCGTATCCTGCTTATGCACGCGCCGCCAGCCGGCCGAGAAGCGGCAGGTGATGGCGATGATGCGCTTGAAATCCTCCGGATAGCCGGGCTTGATCACCCTCTCGAGCATGCCGCCCAGCAGCCCGTGATGCTCGCCGAAGCCCTCGATCAGGTCGTCCGGCTGCGCCAGCGCCCATGCGGCCAGCAGGTGCCGCTCGGCCGGCTCCGGCTCGCGCAGGCTCATGTGGCTCATCACCGCGACCAGGTGCAGATAGATCGCGGGGATGGGGTACGCCTCCGCGCCCATGGCCAGCGTCGCGTCCACAAGCCCGATGCTGCGGTCGTACGATTTTTGCAGATAGCGCGCGTGCGCCCGCACATACAGCGCGAACGCCCGCAGCCCCGGCGGCAGCAGCGGCAGGTATTCCTCCGCCGGCGGCAGCCCCTCCGGCATGGGCAGGTGCAGCAGCACCGAAGCCGTCGTGGAAACGAACGCCTCCGCCGCGCGCAGCTCCCGGGAGCTGCCCGCCGCGTGCAGCCTGCGCCGGATCTCATCGAGCGCGCGCCGCGCCAGCGCGATCTGCCCGAGGGTCAGGTTGGCGTAGGCATAGAGCAGGCAGGCGGAGAGCTGCACATCCATCTCCGGGCTGTTCAGCTGCCGCCCGGCCGCCTCCGCCGCCTCCGCCGCGCGGCCGCTGAAATACCAGTATTCCGCCTGTGCGATCTCCCGCTGCGGCCCCTCCGGCATGGCGGCGATGCACGCGCGGCACCCGCCCGGCAGGAACGCCGAGTTCATCAGCGGCAGCAGCCCCGGGTGCGCGCGCCGCGCCGATTCCGACGCGTCCGCCGTAAGCCCCGCGGCCTCCGGCAGCCCCGCGCGCGGGTCGGCGGGCTTGGGCGTGCCGGCCGGGATCTCCCACGAGACGCCGAACTTGCGCGCCCCGGCGATCCGCCCCTGCGCGCAGTACCGCTGCACCAGCCGCTCCGATACGCCCCAGGCCGCGGCCGCCTCCCGCACCGAGATATACGCCATGTCAGCGCCTCGCTTTCCGTTCGTTTCTCCGTACACTTTCTGTGCGCAGCCGCGTACACTTTTGTGCGCGGCCGCGCGCGGCTGCGCCTGCGCGCCGCGCCCGCTCCATCGGGTGCGGCTACGCCTGCTCCTCCTCGCGCCAGCCCTTGCACACGTCCACCCAGCCGTCGGCGCCGCTGCACCGCTCGAGCTCCCCGCACGTGAGGCGCACGGCGCTGTTGCTGCTGCCCGCGGCCGGATAGACCGTGTCGAAGCGGCGGAGCGACTCGTCCAGATATACCTTCACGCGGCGGCCCTCCAGCGCAAACGGGCACACGCCGCCCACGGCGTGTCCGGTCATGGCCACCGCCTCCTCCGGCGTGAGGAAGCGCGCCTTCTGATGGAACGCGTCCTTGAAGCGGCGGTTGTCCACGCGCGCGTCGCCCGCGGCGACCACGAGCAGGCAGCCGTCCTCCCCGTCGCGAAACGACAGCGTCTTTGCGATGCGCTCGGGCGGCACGCCCAGCGCGGCCGCCGCCAGCTCCACCGTTGCAGAGGACACCGGGAACTCCTGGATGCGCTCCTCCATCCCCAGCGCCGCAAAATGCTCTCTGACCCGTTCGATCGACATCTTTTCTACCTCCTTATCGCAGCGTCCGGCCGCCCGCCGCCCGTTCCGGATTTGCGCCGCAGCGTCCGCGCGGCCGAACCCGCCCATCGATTCAGTATACCACAGCCGCTCGTCCATGCGCCACGGCCGCGGCCAAAAAAGCGCCCCGGCACGGGGCGCGGCGGCGTCAGGATTCCTCCCCGTCCTTTGCCTGCGGGCCGGCGAGGCGGCGCATGAGCGGGCGGAACAGCAGCGTCACGGCAAACGCCGGCCCCGAGAGCCCGCACAGCAGCAGCACGATGAACAGCCAGAGAAAGACCAGCGGCGAGAGGAGGAACACCAGCGGCGCCCAGTAGCACAGCAGCACCGCCAGCAGCACCTGCGGCAGCCGCGCCACGACCAGCCGCGCCGCGTTGAGCAGCGTGGCCGCGAGCGTGTTTTCAAAATTGACGAACAGCAGGAAGGCCATCAGCGCCGTGCCGGCGATGAAGAACGCCGCCAGCAGGTACAGCGCCGTGAGCGCAAGCGGGGGCTGCGCGCCGGGCTGCACCAGCAGCAGGTAGCCGCCGAGCGCGACGAGCGCAAACAGCGGCAGCAGCGGCAAAAACAGCTTCGTCGCCTGACGGAAATCCTGCCGGAAATGACGAAAATACAGCCTTACCGTGCCGCCGCCGCCCACGTCGTTGACCATGTCGCGCACGCTCGAGAGCAGCGCCGAGAACGCCGCGCCCATGGTCGCCACCGGCAGGCAGCACAGGAGCGTGAGCAGGTTGAGGATGATGAGGTCCGCAATGCGGCCCATCCCGCGCATCAGGCCGGATTCCGCATGGAAGATGCCGCTCATGGACGGATGTGCGCCTCCGTTTCACAAATCGTCTCGTGCATAAATATGCGTGTGTATAATTATACACCATCCGCCTGCGCCTGCAAAGCGGTTTCCCGCTCCTTCTCCCGGCAGAGGCGGCGCATGTACACGCCAAACGGGATGGCGACCACCGGCAGCGAGACGGTCCAGGCCAGCACATCCGCAAAGAAGATGGCGTCGTTGCCGAAAAAGCGCACCAGCAGCTCCACCGTGCCCATGCGCGCGAACACCTGCAATACACCCGCGATCATGGCGTAGTTCGGGTGGCCGATGGTTTGCAGCGACGCGCGGTAGAGGTACATCGGCGTCATGATGACCATGCCCGTGACCAGGAACAGCGCGTTGCGCAGCGCGACCGCGTACGCAGCCTCGAACAGCGCCGGATCGCGGCTTGAGAGGAAGAAGCGGATCAGCGAACCGCCAAAGAGCCACACCAGCGCGATCATGCCGAGCGTGAGCAGCAGCGAAAAGAGCACGATGCGGCGCAGCCCCGAGCGGATGCGGTGCGGCTGCGACGCGCCCAGGTTCTGCCCGACGAACACGCTCGCGCCCGTCTGCACGGCCATGATGACCGCTTCGAGCAGGCTGAAGATCTTGCCGCCGACCTCCACGCCCGCGGTAAAGTGCGTGCCGATGGCGTTGACCGCCTGCTGCACATACAGCCCGCCGAAGGTGATGACGAGGCTGTTGAGCATCATCGGCGCGAGCAGGCGCAGCATCTCGCCCATGAGGCGGCCGTCCAGCCGCCAGTGCGCGCGCTGCGTATGGAACAGCGGGTTTTTCCGCGCGGCCAGCAGCGCGACGGTCATGGCCGCCGCCTGCGCCAGCAGCGTCGCCACGGCCACGCCGATCACATCCCAGTGGAACGCGAGCACGAAGACCAGGTCGAGCGCGATGTTCATCACCGTGGCGGCGGTCATGGCCGCGGAGGTCACCGAGCTGTTGCCGGCCGCGCGCAGCAGCGCGCCCGCCACGTGGAACGTCATCGTCGCGGGGATGGCGAGCACGAGCACCATCAGGTACGCGCGCGCGTCGTCATAGATCTCCATCTGCACGTTGAGCAGGCGCAGCGAGAGGTCCAGCCCGCCGAGCAGCACCAGCATCGCCAGCGCGGTGAGCGCGGCGGCCATCATCACGCCGTTGGCGAGGATGCGGCGGAATTCATCATAATTGCTGTCTCTTATACACATCTGACGCTGCCGACGATCTTACGCGTGTAG